>Ga0315908_10000706_pt1 | contig 26255 bp, 21 predicted proteins | sample LakEriMetagenome_12_FD_203520 | JGI IMG/M metagenome (GOLD analysis project Ga0315908, IMG submission 203520) | Freshwater fungal communities from buoy surface, Lake Erie, Ohio, United States - Buoy 4 MA124 | ecosystem: Environmental > Aquatic > Freshwater > Lake > Lake biofilm | place: USA...
CCAGCGAGTTTAAAGTTTTTCCCTAGGTTATTAGGAAATTCATTCAAGTTGTCTTTTACCTCGTTGAATTCATTGATAGGGGTGAAGGCGTAATATTTTAATTCAAAATTAAAATGGTCCAAAGGATGTCCACTCATGAACATTCCCGTAATATCTTTTTCGTGGTCTAATTTTTCGGTCAATGTCCATTCCTCACAAAGTGCTAATTTAGGAATTGGCACCTGCATGGCCGAAGGTAAGTCACCAAATAGGGTATTGGTGCTGCCTGTTGTCATAGATTGAATAGCTTGTGCATAGGCAATTAATTTCTCCATGCCATTTGTACGATCCCCGTCACCCGTATTAAAATATTGTGCACGGTGGTATTCAGGGAAACAATCAAAAGTGCCTGAGTAGGCCAAACTTTCCAATGATTTTTTATTCACCGCTTTTGACAACACTCTTTTGATAAAATCAATCATGCTTTCAAAATGTCCCACTTTATTACGTTCTGTTATAATGGCTTCTATTGCTGCTTCACCAACGCCTTTTAATCCGCCTAATCCAAAACGAATTTCTCCTTTTTTATTGACAGAAAAACCTTGTAAAGATTCATTGATGTCTGGCCCCAATACTTTTATGCCCATTCGTTTACACTCTTCCATAAAGAAGGTGATTTTATCGATACTACCTGCATGATTTAATACAGCAGACATATATTCTCCGGGATAATGTGCTTTAAGGTAGGCTGTTTGATACGCCACATAAGCGTAACAAGTAGAATGCGATTTATTAAAAGCGTATTGCGCAAATGCCTCCCAGTCGGTCCATATTTTATTCAATGCTTTTTCGGCATGTCCATTTTTCACAGCACCTTCCACAAACTGCGCTTTCATTTTATCCAACACCGATTTTTGTTTTTTACCCATGGCTTTTCTAAGTACATCCGCGTCGCCTTTGGTAAAGCCAGCAATCTTTTGACTGAGTAACATTACCTGCTCTTGATACACCGTAATCCCATAAGTATCCGCCAATATTTCTTCCATAATTGGTAAGTCATATTGAATGGCTTCACGACCATGTTTACGCTCAACGAAATTTGGAATGTACGCCATTGGGCCTGGTCGGTACAAGGCGTTCATCGCAATTAGATCGGCAAATTTATCGGGCTTTAATTCACGTAAATATTTTTGCATGCCCACACTCTCAAATTGGAAAGTGGCATTGGTTTCTCCTCTTTGGTATAAATGAAAAGTAGTTTCATCATCTAATGGAATTTTATCCAAGTCGATGGTAATGTCATGATTTTGTTTGATTAATTGCAAAGCAGTTTTCAAAATAGAAAGGGTCTTTAAACCCAAGAAGTCCATTTTTATTACACCAGCTTCTTCAATCACAGATCCTTCTATTTGAGTGACCCATAAAGTAGAATCTTTTGCAGTTGCCACAGGCATAATCTCGGTTAAATCACTCGGTGCAATGATGATACCTGCAGCGTGAATACCCGTATTACGAATGGATCCTTCTAAACGTTCTGCCTCATGCAAGACTGCGGCCCTTAAATCGTTGCCAGCATAAATCTCTCTTAACTTTTTGATGTTATCAATATCATCCGACTGATAACCTTCTTTTTCGGCTAAAGATTTTTCACCATCTTTTATTGTGATGGGTGCATGCAAACAACGATTGAGTTCGGTGCCAGGTTTATCTGGAACAAGCTTTGCTAATAAATTGGATTCGGATAAAGGAAGATCCATCACACGCGCCACATCTTTGATACTACTTTTTGCGGCCATGGTACCATAAGTAATAATTTGTGCGACTTGTTCCTTGCCATATTTTTCTACTACATAATCAATCACTTTCTGACGGCCTTCATCATCAAAGTCCGTATCAATATCGGGCATGCTCTTACGATCTGGATTTAAAAAACGCTCAAATAGTAATTGGTATTTTATGGGGTCAATATTGGTGATGCCAATACAGTAGGCTACCACCGAGCCTGCTGCAGATCCACGACCTGGGCCCACAAACACATCCATCTCACGACCTGCTTGAATGAAATCACTCACAATTAAAAAGTATCCAGCAAAACCCATGGTTTGAATGGTGAACAATTCAAAATCAATTCTCTCCTGAATTTCTGCAGTAATGGCATCGTATCTTTTATGTGCACCTTCCCATGTAATATGTTTTAAGAACTCCCACTGATTCATGTTGGCTTCCTTATGAATCTGAAAACTTTTTGGAATCGGGAAAGCGGGTAGGAGGATGTCTTTCTTTAAATTCAAGACTTCTACTTTATCAACAATCGCGTTGGTGTTGTCAATAGATTCTGGAATATCGCTAAACAACTCAATCATTTGAGATTGGGTCTTAAAATAAAATTCATTGTTCGGGAACTTGAACCTTCTGTTTTTGATTTGAAGTTCGTCGTTTACAAAATCATCGAAGCCTGGAGTAGATTGTTTTTCGCCTGTGTTGATACACAATAAAATATCATGTGCATTGGCATCGTCTTCATTGATGTAATGGCTATCGTTGGTTGCAATCACACTTACTTTATGTTTTTTTGAAAACTTGAGTAAGGTATTGTTGATGATTTCTTGTTCTGGTATTTGATGTCTTTGAATTTCGATATAATAATCTTCTCCAAATAAATCCAACCACCACTTAAATTCTTTTTCCGCTGCATCCTCGCCATCTCTTAAAATAGCTTGAGGTACATGCGCCCCTATGCAACAGGTAGTGGCAATAATACCTTCATGGTATTTTTCGATCAATTCTTTATCGATTCTCGGATACTTACTATACATCCCCTCAATGTATCCTAGAGAAGTTAGCTTGATAAGGTTTTGATACCCAATTGCGTTCTTTGCTAATAAGACTTGATGAAATCGATCGTCTTTATGTTCCTTTGTAAATTGTTTAATATGCCTGTCTTTCACCACATAAAATTCACAACCAACGATTGGTTTTACAGTGGGTGCTAAAATATCTTTACCATTGGTATCCTTACCTATGACTTTAGTATTTTTCCATGCTTGACTAACAAAATTAAATGCACCAAACATATTTCCGTGATCTGTAATAGCCAAAGCAGGCATTTCGTCATTGATGGCTTTTTTATACAAACCATCAATGGATGCAGCACCATCAAGTAATGAATATTGTGTGTGAACGTGTAAATGTGAAAATTTGGGCATTTGGGATATCGGGATAAGGCACAAATATCGTAAAAAAGGGGTGCTTCTTGGGGCTTAATTTTCCACAAAAAAGGGTTAAAATCTGCTTGCTTGTGGCAATTTTACCGTTCTTGACTTATCTTGCCGTTGATGCAAAAATCTAAGATTACATTATTTGGTTTCCTAGTTTTGATGACGACTTTGATAAGCTGTAACACTTTGTCCAAGTTCACACAATCTGTCAAAGCAAAAACAGCACAGATTAAGAAAAAGCCTAAAAGAAGTTTGCCGGCTGTTGTTTCAGTACCTGAGAGTAATCATGAGGCTAATAATGACATTGAATTTTTAGATAATATATCTGTAAAGCCAGGCAGGGTCTATTTAAGAAAAGCTTCTGATGCATTAGAAGCCGAACCTGTAATGGCAAGACCAGAACGTACAGATAGAATGCCAGATAATTTAACCGATGTAGAAAAATCCAATTGGTTGCAATTAAAGTACTCCATTCAAATGGATATAGCGGTAGAGGAAATTAATAATATTCCCTTGCTACAAAAAATAGACGAGTGGTGGGGCACCCCTTATGCTTTGGGCGGTTCTAGTAAAAGAGGCGTGGATTGCTCTTATTTTACATTAGATGTGATGAATGCCATTTACAATACCAATTTAAAAAGAACAGCTGCTGAGCAATATACTCAAAGTGAAAAAATTGATTGGTCAGATTTAAAAGAAGGGGATTTAATTTTCTTTAAAACAGATGCTAGTCGTTCTATTACGCATGTGGGTATTTATATGACCAATAATAAATTCGCACATGCATCCACAAGTCAAGGCGTCACCATTAGTGATTTATCAGAACCATATTGGCAAAAACGTTTATACAGTTTAGGCAGGGTTATTAAATAATAACTTTTTAAATTACTTTAATTATTGCACTTGCTCTAATCGAAGGTAGTATTGACTTTCGATCGTTTTTACAAAATCATTTAAATTAAAGTTTGGATCCTGAATTAAACGTTGTTGTGGCTGATAGTCCATCGGCATGAAACTATAATTTTTACCCAAATAATTAAAGTGTAATGGTAAATTAAATCCAGTGACACAGTTCTTAAATTGGTAGGTCAATATTTTTTCTTTTTCATTATAACTATAACTGAATACTGGAATTTGAGTCGTTCTTAAATATTGATCAAATACTTTTTGAAATCCAAAATTAGCGCGCAAAGAAATATAATTTTCAACTTGTTCTGTGGTCACAGTCTGATGGTAAAATTGTTTATTTAAGCCAATCAAAATACGTCTAAACAAGCTATCGTTGTTAATGGCGTGACGAATGGAGTGTAATAAATTAGCACCTTTTGGATACATATCCCCGCTACCTTCTTGATTTAATCCGTATTTTCCAATGACTGGTATATCATTGCTGATATTTTTACGTAGGCCAAAATTGTATTCATCTCCCGCTTTTTTACCATGAAAATATTCTGTAAATAAGGTTTCAGAGTAACTTGTAAAACCTTCATGCACCCACATATCTGCTATATCTTTTGTGCTAATATTATTGGCAAACCACTCATGCCCACTTTCGTGTACAATAATATAATCCCATTTTAATCCCCAGCCCGATCCAGATAAATCACGACCTAAATAGCCATTCATATATTTATTGCCATAGGCAATTGCGGACTGATGTTCCATACCCAAATGTGGACTCTGCACCATTTGAAATCCGTCCTCATAAAATGGATAAGGGCCAAACCAATACTCAAAAGCTTCCAACATTTTTGGCACTTGCTTAAACTGTTCAAATGCTTTGGAAGAATCAGACCTTAGCACCCAATAGCTCAAATCTAATTTGCCTTTTAAGCCTTTATAAGTTTCCTTCCATCCTACATAGTCACCAATGTAGGGGATGATATTATAATTGTTGATAGGATTGGTTACCTGCCAACTGAATCGATTGTTATTACCAAGGTTGACGAGGTTTGACTCTGGAACCTTTCTGCCATTGCCAATTGCAATTAAGTTTTTATCCTTTGGCACTTGAATGGTTAATTGTGCGCCTTCTTCTGGTTCATCGGATTGATGGTCTTTACAAGGATACCAAACCGAAGCACCTAAACCCTGACAAGCCACGGACATCCATGGTTGTCCATTGGCATCTTTCTTCCAAATCCATCCACCATCCCAAGGTGGTCGAATAGCTTCCTTGGGAACGCCATGATAAAAAATAGTTAATCCAAATTGCTGCCCTTTTGAAATTTGTTTTTCTATTTGTGCAAGTGCAATATTGTTGGATCTTGTAAATTGTAAACGAACAGCATGCATGCCTTCATTGACATTTGGCCATAACAAAATACTATCAATCACTAAAGGAGCTTGTAAATCAATTTGAATTTGTTTGGAAGGCTTTACCGCCAATGCTTTCCAGCTGACAACACCAACAATAGATTTAGCTTCATAATTAGGCGTAACATCTATTACATATCTTTTGATATCAAACCAATCTCTATTTTCATTTAAACTTCCTCTCAATATATCTGCCTCATTCACGAGGGGTTGAGAAGTAGTGGATAGTCCAATTAATAAGAATGATAATAAAATGTTTAAATGCTTCATATGAAAAATAGGTATTGAATTTTAAAAGTACACAAAACCTAATTATTCATCTTCTTTTTTCAATTTATCCTTAAATACTTTTTCAAATTTATCCAATTTTGGCCCAATCACGTACCTACAATACCCTTGATTGGTATTGTTATTATAGTAGTTCTGGTGGTAAGACTCTGCAGAATAGAATTTTGTAAACGCAGTCACTTCTGTAATGATTGGCTTATCCCATGATTTGCTAGCATCTAATTCCTTAATGTATTTTAGCGCCAATTCTTTTTGTTGGTCATTGTGGTAAAACACAGCCGATCTATATTGAGGACCTACATCATTGCCTTGTTGATTGGGTGTGGTTGGGTCATGTGTTTTCCAGAAAACAGAAAGGATATCGTCTAAGCTAATTTTTGTGGTATCAAAAACAATCTGACAAACCTCTGCATGCCCGGTATTTTTTAAACAAACTTCTTCATAAGTAGGATTATCAACATGGCCACCACTGTATCCACTAGTTACTTTAACTACCCCTTCTAAACGTTGATACACTGCTTCGGTACACCAAAAACAGCCAGATCCTAATGTGATTGTTTGCGTATTTTCCATATTGACTTTTTGAATTTTTGCTTGTTTTTTGGGAGTTTGAGCACAGGCATAAAGCGAGATAACGCTTAATAGTGTGGCTGTGATGTATTTGATTGTTTTCATATAAATTGTATAGTTGAAATTACAACAAATCATAGATCAATTTGTTCTAATGCTGTTAATGTTTATTTAACTAAATTTGCAGCTATTGAGCCCATGAGAGTATATCCTGACAACGCCCTTTCCCAATTAGAATTTGATAAGATCAAGGCCATCTTACTCAATTACTGTCAATCCACTATTGGAAAAGAGCAGGTTGAAGCGATGCGTATTCACACGCATTTAAACTTTATTCAAATTACTTTAAGGCAAACGCAGGAATATCAGTTCATTAAGCAGGCCAATCAGTATTTTCCAAGTGACTTTATATTAGACATTAGAAAGGATGTTAAGCTTTTAGGTATACCAGGAGCGCAATTGACAGGAGAGCAGTGGTTACTCTTGCGCAAATTGGTGGATCATATGGGACAATTGTTTAAATGGTTTGATGCAGAAAGACAAGCGGCCTATAGTCATTTATATTTAGTGATTGCAGAAAGTTATTTTGAAAAAACAATCATTGAATCTATTGACGATGTGATTGATGATAGAGGATTAGTCAAAGACAATGCATCCGAGGATTTGGCGAAGATTCGCGCGCAATTGTATAAAAAAAGACAGGAGCTAAGGCGCATTTTTGAAAAAGTATTAGGCCGACTAGCAAAGTCTGGCTATACCGCAGATATTGATGAAAGTTTTAGCAATGGTCGACGTGTGGTTGCAGTGTTCTCGGAATATAAGCGACAAGTAAAAGGTTTTTTACATGGCGAAAGTGATAGCCGAAAAACAGCTTTCATAGAGCCAGAGGAAACCATTGAACTCAATAATGAATTATTTAGTTTAGAACAGGATGAAACTAAGGAGGTGCAAAGGGTCTTAAGACAATTAACGGCACAACTCGCTCCATACTCTATTTTATTAATGGGTTATTTGCAAATGATAGGCCTATATGATTTTATCAAAGCCAAGGCATTGTTGGCGATTGATATGAATGCGCATTTACCTGTGGTCGAAAACAAAGCCACATCTCATTTAATCCAAGCTTACCATCCTTTATTGTACATGTATAATAAAGCATCTGGCAAAAAAACAATCCCAGTTAATTTAGAATTGGATGACGAAGCAAGAATATTAATTATTAGTGGACCCAATGCAGGTGGAAAAACCGTGTCCATGAAAACGCTTGGATTGAATCAAGTGATGTTACAATCTGGTTTATTGGTGCCAGTGCATCCCGATTCACAAATGGGTATTTATAAGCAATTGTTTATTCAATTAGGGGATACACAAAATTTAGCATTTGAATTAAGTACCTATAGTAGTCATTTGACGCACATGAAGTACTTTATAGAAAATGCAAATGGGAAGACCTTATTTTTTATAGATGAGTTAGGAAGCGGATCCGATCCACATTTAGGAGGCGCATTTGCTGAAGTTATATTGGAAGAATTGTCGCACAAGCATGCACAGGGGATCGTGACCACGCACTATTTGAATTTAAAAGTGATGGCCAATCATAATAAAGGAATTGTGAATGGTGCAATGCAATTTGATGAAGTGAAATTAGAACCCTTGTATCAGTTGGTGATTGGCAAACCAGGTAGCTCTTATACTTTTGCCATTGCAGAAAGAATAGGCTTACCCAAACATTTAATCAATCGAGCCAGAAAATTAGTAGATACCCATCATTTTGAATTGGATAAACTATTGAACAGAACCGAACAGGATTTACAATTGGTGCAGAAGGAAAGAAAGGAACTGCATAAATTGATTAAAGAGAATGATGCACTTAAACTAGAGTTGAATAAAACTTTAGATAAGGAAAAGCATTTGCAACAGATTACACTTTTAAGAGAACAGAATAGGGTGGCCGAGGAGAAGTTCACTTATTTAAAAGAGATGGAGCGCAACTTAAAGCAGATTGCGTTGGATTATAAGAAGTCAGATAAGAAGGAAGAAGTGATGAAGACCTTGTACAATTTGTTGTTTAAAAAGAACGATGCAATTGTGATTAATAAATTGGCTAAGAAAGTGGATAAGCAATACAAAGAATCTGCTGCGCCAATCGTGGTTGGGTCTACTGTGAAGTTGAAAAAGAATTATCAAGTGGGCGAAGTCATTGGATTTAAAGGGAAGCGTGCAATTGTGAAAGTGGGGCAGTTACCAATGAATATAGATGTAGAAGATTTAATGGTAGTAGAAAAGATTGAGGAGGTGGAAGTTCCTAAAATAGGAATTGGTAGAAATAAAAATTTAGAAATTAAAAGTTCAGATAAAAGGAATACTCAAAAGAAATAATAATAAAAGTAGTATTAATAAAACTAGTAATAATAAAAGAAGTAATAGTATGATACTTGACGAACTAACTGAATTAAATAAATATGTAGCGGTGCATCCTCGATTCGCTGCAGCTTTTGACTATATTTTAAATACCAAGTTCGAGAATATGCCTGTTGGCAAAAAAGAAATTGACGGAAAAAATATCATCGCCATTATTTCAGATGAGGATGCTGTGCCAATGATGGAATCCTGTGCTAATTTTGAATGCCATAATACGTATATAGATATTCAAGTGTGTTTTAAAGGTGTGGAGACGGTGGGATGGAAATCAAGAAGCACTTGTGTTGAACCAAGAGGTACCTACGATAAAGAAAAAGATGTTTTATTTTTTGAAGATGCACCAGATCATTTTTTCAAACTACATCCTGGTCAGTTTGGTATTTATTTTCCAGACGATGTGCATGCACCCATGATAGGAGATGGAAGAATCAGAAAATTAATTATGAAAGTGAAAGTGGACTAGTGCTAGCTGCTAAATTATATTGAATATTTTTGGTTCACTCTCATCCAATTTAAATGTATAGCTGCCTCTTTTTAAATCTCCTATAAATAAACAGGTCCTTCTAGTATAGCCAGTGATCTTGCCTTGTTGTAATACACGACCTTGACTGCAAATTATCTGGTAAGATTTTTTGTCAGTGCCTTGGCCAGAAAATTGAATTTCTAAAACGCCGTCTTTAACATTTTCAGTAATAGTAAACATGCTGGGGAAGCGCTGTTTGATAATTGTACAATAAAATTATAGTTTTTATATCATTTTATTTTTTTCTAGTATTAAATTACAATTAACAGACTAAGTGATTGTTAGTCAAATAGTTAATTTTAAATACAATAAATAAAATAGTTAATTTATTTAAATTTCTTAGATTTAGTAAATTTTTAGTTTAAAAAATCTGTAAAAATGAGGCATTCAAAATTTAGTGTAGCCCTACTTTGCTCATTTGTTGCAATATTTTGTACATCTGTGACAATATTTGCACAATCAGTACCTGCAACTTCACAAGTTCAAAAAGACATCAATAAAGTATTGAAGTTCACCAACGATAATTACAATATGGGGAATATCCCTTATGGCAAGCCGACTGAATTTGTAGTTACCATAGAGAATATAAGTGGTGCTCCAGTTACTTTAAACAACGTTCAAGTAAGTTGTGGTTGTACTACACCAAAATTCCAAGCTGGTGCGGTGATTGCCCCAGGTGAAAAAACAACAGTTACTTTAGGATTTAATGGAGCTTCAAAAGGAAATTTCTCAAAAAACGCGACTATCTTTTTAAGTGATAATTTAATTAAGACTGTGAGCTTCTCAGGAGTAGGAGTGCAGTAATAAAAATCTTCTTAGACTAATATATTTAAGACTACCCAAATTGGTGGTCTTTTTTGTTATACCTATTTAAAGGATGGCCGTCGTTGCACTCCGGCATCCTTTTGGTGCCTCAAATCGAATTCAAAACCTGCGGCTTCGCCGCTGTTTTTTGTATCTATCATCTTCGCTCAAGCGAGCTTGGCTCGACAATAGACACAAAAAAACCACGTAATAACGTGGTTTTGATTTCGTTTGGCGGAGAGAGAGGGATTCGAACCCCCGGACCTGTTACAGTCAATAGTTTTCAAGACTATCGCAATCGACCACTCTGCCATCTCTCCGCGGCAAATGTAGGAAGGGAAAAGCAATTTTGCAAAAAAATGCCCAATTTATTAATGAATTCGATCGTTCCAATTACTTGACTACCATGTATCTTTACAAAAAAGGACCAAGTGAGAGAATTAGCTGCTTTAAATCAATTTTTCTGGAAATATAGATTTCGATTTTTTATTGGAATGTTATTGGTCATAGCAACCAATTATTTGGCTGTTTTAGCTCCTCAAATTACAGGCTATGTGGTTGGTCTGGTTCAAGCAAAATTACCTGGAGGAAAGCCTGTCGAAGGCGTACCCAATGACCTATTAATTAAAGCAATAGCAGGGATCAGTGAGACCAATCATTTTAGCTTTGGATGGTTGATCGCATTTTGTAGTATCACTATTTTGGTCTTAGCTATTTTAAGAGGTGTCTTCATGTTTTTTATGCGTCAGACAATCATTGTCATGAGTAGACATATAGAATATGACCAAAAAAACCAAGTGTATGAACACTATCAAGCACTCGATACAGAATTTTATAAAACCCATAGCACTGGCGACTTAATGAGTCGTATCACAGAAGATGTAAGTAGGGTGCGGATGTATACCGGCCCTTCCTTAATGTATTTAATCAACTTGATTTCTTTAATTGGTTTTTGTTTATACAATATGTTCTCAAAAGACCTAAGATTGAGTTTATACGTCCTTTCTCCATTACCTATTTTAGCAATCACTATTTATTTAGTCAATAGCATTATCAATAAAAAGAGTGAAGAAATTCAAGGTCAATTATCGGACTTAACAACCAATGCACAAGAATCTTATTCTGGCATAAGGGTCATTAAATCTTTTGTACAAGAAAAAGCGATGTTGGGCTTCTTTAAAACCAATAGTGAATTGTACCGAAAGAATGCGGTGAGTTTAGCCAAAGTGGAAGCATTTTATACCCCCACTATGGCATTGATGATTGGACTTAGTACTTTATTGACCATTTATTTAGGTGGATTACAAGCCATTAAAGACCCGAGTCAAATTGGCACCATTGTTGAATTTGTGATTTATATCAATATGTTGACATTTCCTGTGAGTGCGATTGGCTGGACTGCGAGTATGATTCAAAGGGCTGCTGCATCTCAAAAAAGGTTGAATGAATTTTTGTCCATTGAGCCAACGATACAAAATAAGAACACCCAAAAAATAGATCAAATAAAAGGGGATATACAATTTAAAAATGTGGACTTTATCTATCCTCATTCGGGCATTAAGGCATTAAATAATTTTACATTAAATATTCAAGCTGGACAAAAAGTATTGATACTTGGTAAGACAGGTTCTGGGAAATCATCTATTGCGCAAGTTTTGAGTAGAATGTACCATGTCAATAATGGACAAGTTTTGCTAGATGGTGAACCAATTGAATCCATTGATTTTATATCCTTAAGAAAAAGAATTGGATATGTACAACAAGACGTTTTTTTATTCAGTGATTCTATAAAAAATAATATTCAGTTTGGTATCGAATCATCTGAAGATGTGGTTGAAGCAGCTGCAAAATCGGCGCATATTTTAAATGAAATCAAGCAACTACCTTTGGGCTTTGAGACGATGGTTGGCGAAAGAGGAACCACATTAAGTGGGGGACAAAAACAAAGAATCTCGATTGCTCGAGCTTTAATCAAAAAGCCAGATTTATTTATTTTTGATGACTGTTTAAGTGCGGTAGATGCCAACACTGAAAAAACTATTTTAGCGAATTTGAGTGAATTAATGCAACATAAAACAGCTTTATTTATCACCCATCGTATCTTCTTCAATTTCCATTTTGACCTCATTATTTACTTACAAGACGGACATATTGCAGAATCAGGCACACACGAAAGTTTGTTAGCTAAACAGGGCTTGTATGCCGAACTTTACCAAACTCAATTAAGCCAAAATAAGCCGGATGAAGTGTAAAAATAATTTTTATGAATTATCAATCATTTTTTTAAAATTTCATAAACATGTTATATTTTAGCCGAAGCTTATAATTAACTAAAATTGATATTGTGGAATACGAAAACAACGACAAAAAGATTGAGAGTGTATTTAGTTCAAAAATTCGTGCTGGTAAAAGAAGAACTTATTTCTTTGATGTAAGAGCCACCAAGGGCAATGATTATTTTTTAACGATTACAGAGAGCAGAAAACGTTTTGACGACAATGGCTATGATCGTTCTAAAATCTTCTTGTACAAAGAAGATTTCAATAAATTTTTAAAAGCTTTAGCGGAGTCGATGGATTATGTGAAAACAGAATTAATGCCTGATTTTGATTTTGACGCTTTTAATCATGAATTTGATCCTGAAAATCCACCTCAATATCCTAACACTTATTCTGTAGCGTCAGAACCAGTAGTAGAAGCAATGCATCATTCAGTTCTGCCTGAAGTTCCGGTATCACTGCCTGAAGCTGAAGCAATCGAACCTACAACTGCACCTTCAATCGAATCAACAGATGCTCCTGAACCAAATGGAGATAATTTAAGTGACGAGGAAGTAGATAAATGGTAAGAGATAGGTGGTAAGCGAACTACAAGGCTTTTAACATCCAGATACTACATCCATCATGTCCAGAATTCCCTAAGGATTTTGTCAATCTGATGTAACCTAATTTTTCATACATAGATACAGCATTGGATAGTTCTGGCATTGTTTCAAGGTATACATGTAAATATCCATTTTCCTTTGCCCAAGCCATTGCTTTAAGCATCAATGCTTTTCCTAGTCCTGTGCCTCTTGCATTAGGAGCTAAATATAATTTAACCAATTCACAAGTGCCATCTGGCAATCCTTCTGTGGGAAAAATACCACATCCACCAACAAGGGTTCCATTGATTTCGGCAATATAATAGACCGAGCCGGTGGTTTGAAACAATTCAAATAAATGATCTGTGGTTGGATCGTAATAAACAGTACCAGGTTTATTAGCGCCAAATTCAGTCAATGCAGCACGAATAACTGCTGCCAAAGCAACATTATCCTTGGGTTCAATACATCTTATGCTTTCCATTGCTTGTATTGATTCATTAATCCGTTGGTTGAACTATCGTGAGATGTGACTGGTTCGTTATTGCTTAGTTCAGGTAAAATTTGATTGGCCAATTGTTTTCCTAATTCAACACCCCATTGATCAAAACTATAAATATTCCAAATCACACCTTGTGTAAAGATCTTTTGTTCGTATAGTGCAATTAAGAAACCTAATGTATTTGGTGTCATTTTTTCTACTAAAAAAGAATTGGTTGGCTTGTTACCTGCAAAAACTTTGAAGGGTGATAAGCTTTGAATTTCTGCTTCAGATTTACCTGCCAATTTTAATTCTTCTACAACAATTTTTTCGTTTTTACCATTTAACAATGCCTCAGTTTGAGCAAAATAATTACTCAACAATTTATCATGATGGTCTCCAATTGGATTATGACTTTTTGCTGGTGCAATAAAATCACAAGGAATCACTAAAGTACCTTGATGAATTAATTGATAAAATGCGTGTTGTCCATTGGTGCCCGGTTCCCCCCAAATCACTGGGCCTGTAGCATAATTCACTGTGGTACCATTGCGGTCTACAAATTTACCATTGCTCTCCATATTGCCTTGTTGAAAATAAGCGGCAAATCGGTGTAAGTATTGGTCGTAGGGTAGGATGGCTTCGCTCTGAGCGCCAAAGAAATTGGTATACCAGATGCCTAATAAAGCCATAATCACTGGCATATTTTTTTCGAATGGGGTTGATTTAAAATGCACATCTGCCTCGTGTGCACCTTTTAATAAGTCCTCAAAATTATCGTACCCAATCGTTAATGCAATGGATAAGCCAATCGCACTCCATAGAGAATATCGTCCACCAACCCAGTCCCAGAATTCAAACATATTTTGACTATCAATACCAAATGCATTCACCAATTTTTGGTTCGTACTTAAAGCCACAAAATGCGTTGCAATATGTACTTCTTCTTTAGCATGCTCTAAAAACCAAGTTCTTGCAGTATGCGCATTGGTCATGGTTTCTTGTGTGGTGAATGTTTTTGAAGCAATTAAAAACAAAGTTTCTTCTGCGTTTACTTTCTTCAAAGTTTCAGCAATATGTGTTCCATCTACATTACTTACAAAATAAGTTTGCATCCCATCTACCCAATAAGGCTTCAAGGCTTCAGTCACCATCACGGGACCCAAATCACTTCCACCAATACCAATGTTTACAATGGTAGTAATTTTTTTTCCTGTATAACCTCTATGTTCCCCTTGATGAATTTTGTTGCAAAAAGTTTTCATTTGTTGCAATACTGCTTTTATCTCAGGCATCACATCCTTGCCATCTAATACCACAGGGTCTCCACTAAAATTTCTTAGTGCAGTATGCAATACAGCCCTGTTTTCGGTTTCATTAATTGCTTGTCCAGAAAACTGTGCTTCAATCGCTTTGTCTAGTCCACATTCTTTTGCTAATTGAAATAACAATTGAATGGTTTTATCCGAAATAATATTCTTAGAATAATCAAATAGTACCCCTCCGTTTTTAATGGAGTAGGAGTCAAATCTATTAGGATCAGCTGCAAACAAATCTTTCATTTGTCTACGGCTCATTTCTTCTTCAAAATGTTTTTTCAACACAAACCAAGCTTGTGTTGTGGTTGGATTAATTCTTTCTAACATAATATTATTCTATTCTTTACGACTTAATTTTTTGAATAACTTCGATTGTTTTGGATAATGCATCGGGGTAGATGTCAAGATGTAAAACAAACCTGACTTGGGTGGGGGTCATCACATAGGCCAAAATATGTTGTTCCTTAAGTGCCTGAACAAATGCGGCAGGGGTATATGCACCGGTCATCACTGCAATGACAATATTAGTTTCAACTGGCAACACATGGTCAACAAATGATTTTGCTTCTAAAGCTTCCTTTAAAGCAATGGCATGCAAATGGTCTTGAGCCAAACGCTCCACATGATTTTCAATGGCGTAAATTCCGGCTGCTGCTAAATAGCCTGCTTGTCGCATCCCACCACCAAAAACCTTTCTCCATCTTCTGGCTTTTTTAATAAATGGAATGGATCCTACTAAAACACTTCCCACTGGTGCACCTAATCCTTTACTTAAGCAGATAGACACAGAATCAAAAACTTTACCATAATCAGCCGCATTTTCCTTTTTGTGGACTATGGCATTGAAAATACGGGCGCCATCTAAATGCAATGCCAATTGATTGGCCTTGGCTACCTTTTGAATTTCATAGAAAGTACTAAAATCATAACAAGCACCTCCACCTCGGTTACTTGTATTTTCTAAGCTCACTAAGCTAGTAATTGGCTTATGCACATCTATTGGGTTGATGGCTGCTTGAATTTGTGCTGCATTCAAAAGACCTCGGTCTCCGTGTAATAAGCGCACAGAGCATCCAGAATTAAAGGCAATTCCTCCACCTTCGTATTGGTAAATATGGGAAATTTCGTCACAAATCACTTCATCTCCAGCTTGAGTATGGGTTTTGATGGCCAATTGATTGGTCATAGTACCACTTGGACAAAACAAACCAGCTTCAAATCCAAACATCTTGGCAGATTTTTCCTCCAAACTATTAATGCTAGGGTCTTCTCCAAACACATCATCACCAACAGGCGCAGCTTGCATATAGGCTAACATGTCTGCGGTGGGTTTGGTGACCGTATCCGATCTAAAATCTATCATATGGCGAAGATAAATCTCAGCCGTCAATTAAAAATAAAAATCCCTATTTTGGGTATAAATTTCTCTATTTAACTCATTTACAGGGGTTTTAATGCTTTATTTGTATTATTGGCTTCAAAAACTTAACTTTGCAGACTCCCGAAAGGGATACTATTTTGGACTTTCTATCGTTATACCTATAAATAAATTCTTTGCATGAGGCAGCTTAAAATTGCTACACAGATTACCAACAGAGATTCTCAAGCGGTTGAAAAATATTTACAAGAGATTTCTAAAATCTCTATGATTAATCCTGAGGAAGAGACGACACTCGCTCAACGTATTAAAATGGGTGACCAACGTGCATTAGACAAGTTGGTTCAAGCCAATTTACGTTTCGTTGTATCCGTGGCAAAACAATATCAACACCAAGGTTTATCTTTGAGTGATTTAATTAATGAAGGAAATCTAGGTTTGATCAAAGCTGCTCAGCGTTTTGATGAAACAAAGGGTTTCAAATTCATTTCTTATGCGGTATGGTGGATCCGTCAATCTATATTACAAGCATTAGCAGAACAAGGCCGTTTGGTTCGTTTGCCACAGAATAAAATTGGTACTTACAACAAAGCAAACAAAGCCTATATGGCATTCGAACAAGAGCATGAGCGTGAGCCTTCAACAGAGGAGCTTGCAGGTATCTTGGAAATGTCAGAAACAGAAATTAATAATATTTTCCAATCAAATACACGTCATACCTCATTAGATGCGCCAGTGCATGAAGCTGAAGATGTGGCCATGGGTGATTTATTAGAAGGCGGATCTGATACGGATGAAGATGTGATGAAAGATTCTTTAAGAGAAGAAATTAAAAGAGTCTTGAAATCTTTAAGTCCAAGAGAAGCAGAGATTGTGAATGCCTATTTTGGTTTAGATGGTGAAAATGGAGTTACGATTGAGCAAATTGGAATTAAATACGATTTAACAAAAGAACGTATTAGACAAATTAAAGAACGTGCCATTAAACGTTTACAAAAAGCACGATACAGCAATGCATTGAAAGCTTATTTGGGCTAATAAAAAGTTAACAATATCAAAAAAGCCCCAACAATTTTAAAAATTTGTCGGGGTTATTTTTTTCTAAGACTTTTGTAAAAATTAAAGGTTTTAAAAAAATAAATAATTTATTTACTTTAAGCTACTTTGTAGCAACAAAAAAAGGGTTATGGAAACAGAAAAAGTAGACATTCTTATTATTGGATCAGGACCAGCTGGTTATACTGCTGCAATTTATGCGGCTAGAGCAAACATGAAGCCTTTATTGTACCAAGGTATTCAACCAGGTGGACAATTAACCATTACCACAGAGGTAGAAAACTATCCAGGTTTTCCGGATGGCATTCAAGGACCAGAAATGATGGTAAATTTTGAAAAACAAGCAGCTAGAATGGGTACAGATATCCGTTATGGCTTAGCCACTAAAGTTGATTTTAGTAGTTATCCTCATAAGGTTTGGATAGATGATGAAAAAATCATTGAAGCTGGTGCAGTGATTATTTCTACTGGTGCAAGTGCAAAATGGTTGGGCATTCCAAGTGAAGAAAGATTGAATGGTTTTGGTGTAAGTGCTTGTGCTGTATGTGATGGATTCTTCTTTAAAGGAAAAGAGGTAGCTATTGTGGGTGCTGGAGATACAGCGGCTGAGGAAGCACATTACTTATCAAAAATGTGTACCACCGTGCATATGATTGTTAGAAAAGACCAAATGCGTGCAAGTAAAGTAATGCAAAATAGGGTGTTGAATACACCAAATATTGTGGTGCATTTTAATTCCGAGACAGACGAAATATTAGGCGATAAGAAAGTAGAAGGTGTTCGTATCAAAAACAATAAAACCAATACCATGGAAGAGATTCCAGTGAGTGCGTTTTTTGTGGCGATTGGACACAATCCAAACAGCGGTATTTTTAAAGACTATTTAAAGATGGATGAAACTGGTTATATCTTAACAGAACCAGGTACAACCAAAACAAATATAGAAGGGGTCTTTGCTGCTGGAGACGTACAAGATAAGAACTATCGCCAAGCGGTAACAGCAGCTGGTAGTGGTTGTATGGCGGCACTAGATGCGGAACGTTTTTTAACAGCAAAGGGGCATTAAATAAATCTTTACTATGCACATTTATTTAAATGATTTATTGTTCAATGGTTTTCACGGAGTTTATCCTGCTGAAAAAAAAATTGGCAATACATTTAAAGTAGATGTCCGTATTCAAATGTCGCCTGCTACAAAAACAATCCATAAATTAGAGGATACCATTGATTATGTCCAGGTATTTGCATTGATTCAAAAAATAATGGAAGTGCCTACACCCTTACTTGAAACCATTGTGGCAAACATTGCAGATCAAATTTTAGAAGCACATCAAATTGCTGACGCTGTCTATGTAAAAATCACAAAACAACAATTATCAGTGCCTTATTTTGAAGGAACGACTTCTATTGACATTGATAGAACAAGGTCAAATTATTCCAAATCGTCTTCGTCGATATAATTTAAATTTTCTTATTCTTCCATCGCATCGTCCTGATGTAGAAAAAGGAAGGGATCAATAAACTTAACCAATAGATGATCTCACTAAACCATCCGTAAGTAATTGGAAGATGGTAATATTCAAGCACCAAATAATTGTAGATAATGTAAATGATGATGGCAGCAAATTCTATGATTAAGGTCATGTTGGATTGCCCAGTACCTGTTACAGCGTTTAACCAAATAGTAGAAGCCGACATTAAAAGTAATGCGATAGATACAATTCTTAAAACAGGAATTCCTTCTGTTAAAAAGCCTTCCCCTTGTCCATAGATAGAAAGAAATTGCGCAGCAAATACATTAATAATAATAGCTACAATAAATGCAAAACCTAAGCTCCAACGCATGATTTTATAAATCAATTCAATGACTTTGTCTTGCATATTTTGCCCTATGATATTACTCACCATGGTGGTGGTGGTAGCTGCAAAAGCCCAGGTAAAACAACCAAAAAACCCAAAAATATTGCGCATGGCATTGGATACTGCAAGGGATTGCTCACCTCTATGTTCTATTAGAATATAAAAAAATTCCCAGCTAATAATGCTAATCATGTATTGCATGATTAATGGGGAAGACTGCACTAAAATCAGTTTTATATAATCCAATTTGAGTTCAAACTTTTTAAATAAATCAAATCTTGCACCAATCTTTTGATAGTGTATGACAAGATAAATCACCAATAAGCCCATAATTTCTGCAATGATAGAAGCGTAAGCTGCACCATTTAAACCCATGGCAGTAAAACCAAAATGCCCAAAGATCAAACTATAATCAAAAAAGATATTAAAAACTGCTTCAGTAGCGGTACCAATAATTAAGAACTTACTTTGATTGGTACCTACTAATAAGGCATTGCGCATTTGATAAATAAATAAGAATGGAATCCCCCAAATACGAATTTTTAGAAATTCAATCACGGTATCTGCTCTTGATGAGTCAATTAATAAAGCACGAAATATTGTTGGGGCGATAAAGTAGGTAAAACCAATACCAACTATGGATAAAAAGATGGAAATAATTACGCCCTGTGAAAATAAGATACCAATCTCATCCACTCTATTTTCTCCAGCTCGTCTCGAAATAAGGGCTTGTAATCCATTATTAAGTCCTTGCCCCATGACCCCAAAAATCAAATAATAGACCCCTGTAATCCCTCCAATGGCAAGTGCTTGCTTGCTTAAAGCACCCAAAAAGATATTGTTGATGATAAAGTTAAACTGAGGCACGAGGATAGCCAATGCGATAGGAATAGAGATAGTTAATATTTGTTTGCTACTAATATTGACCTGTAAGGATGGGGTCGCTGCTGGTTGACTCATATAATTGCAAATCTACAACTAGTTTTAGCAATACATAGGCTCTTTTTTTTGTATTATTGCAGTAGAAATTGACTATGAAAAATATTGGCATTTACGGCGTACAAGAAAGTACAGCAAATAATAAGGTCGAAGATCTTTACTTGATAGTAGACGAAAAGTCTATCTGTTTTGTTGTTAAAAACCACATCAATGGGGCATATATTGCTTTTGAATATTTTGAGAACACCACAGATCAAAATGGGTGGAATCAACTAATTGGGTATTTACAAAATAATTCAAAGCTGATTCAATCATTCTATAGACAGGTTCAATTTGTGATGAACACAAAAAGAACGGTATTAACTAAATCTGTGACGACTGGTGCGGATGCTTTTTACCATAATGAATTTAGCCTTGTAGTTGGAACAAAAATGGAAGAAGAAATTCAGTTAGAGAAAATTGGACAAGATCAAGTATTGGTTTACAGTGTTCCAGATGCATTAAGTACATTATTAACTCGGTCATTTCCAACTGGTAAATGGATTAATTATCTAAGTAGTTTAATTACATCCAATCATAGCGATGGTATTTGTGTGACTGTTTTTAATGATTATTTTATTGTTTTAGTGTTACAAAATGGCAAGCCACATTTTGTGAATTATTTTAATAGAGGAGGAGATACGCAGAATCAATACCTTGTATTGAACGTATGCGTTCAAGCAAATATCTTACCAAATGAAACGAATTTAAATGTAATAGGGTATAGTGCTGAAAGAGATTTTTGGATGCAAGAATTAGCTAGTTATTTTGCAGGAGCACATATGCAAAACACGCCAGATGAAGGGGTTGGAGCATCGTTAAATCTGGAGCACCCAAATCATCCTTATGCACCCTATTTTATTTTTTAAGTTCTACTCATGAGAATTATTTCAGGAAAATATGGAGGCAGAAGAATTCATCCGCCTACCAATATGCCACACACTAGACCCACCACTGATATTGCCAAAGAGGGGTTATTCAATATTTTACATAATAGAGTCGCAATTGACGGTGCCCTTACATTGGACTTATTTGGAGGTACCGGATGTATTAGTTACGAATTAGCGTCTAGAGGCGCTGAACAATTGACCATTGTTGAAAAAGACAAAACAATGCTTGATTTCATAAAAAAGAATATCGACTTTTTGAAGATTGAAAATACCATCACCATTCAGATGGATGTGTTTCAATTCTTGGCCACTTGTAATCAACAATATGATATTATTTTTGCTGGCCCGCCCTATGCTTTGAACACCATTGACGAGTTACCAAAAATCATAGTTGAAAAAAAATTAATTAGCCCTAATGGTTATTTTATATTGGAACATACACCTCGTAATGACTATAAAACATATGAAGGCTATAGTTTCCAAAGAAATTATGGTGCCACCATTTTTAGTTTTTTTGAATGCCTATAAATAAAGCCGAAGCGCGTACCATATTATCCCAAAAAAGAGCTGCATTGACCGATGCTGAATGCATGAAATTGGATGATTTATTACTGATTCAATTTCAACGCATCGATTGGTCTAATACAGCAAAGCTTGCTAGCTTTTATCCTTTGGCACATAAGAACGAACCCAACACTTTGTTATTCGAAAAATATATCAAGGCTTTGTATCCATTTATTCGCTTTTGTTATCCTATTGTTAACAAAGAACAAAATCAAATGGATTTTTATATCGAAACAGAAATGCTACAAAAGAATGCATTTGGAATACAAGAACCGCTTCCATTGAATCAAGTTGTGCCTGATATGATAGATACCATGCTAGTCCCATTATTGGGATTTGATCAAAAAGGACATCGTGTTGGCTACGGAAAGGGATACTATGATCGCTACTTATCAAAAGCAAATAAAGGGATGCAGAAAATAGGTATTTCCTACTTTGAACCAATGGACAATTTCACTGATACCAACGAATTTGATGTACCTTTATCATGTTGTATCACGCCGTGGAATACCTATGCATTTGAATAATATTTTTTTAAAATCATTTAGAGTACTACTCTTGCCTTTTGCTATTTTTTATGGTTGGATTGTTGCGTTGCGCAATTGGATGTATGCTAAAAAATATTTAAAATCAGTTCATTTTAATATACCTATTATTTGCGTGGGCAATCTTTCACTAGGAGGCACTGGTAAGTCACCTATGGTGGAGCATTTATTATCCATCCTTTCCGCAGATTTTAAATTAGCCACATTGAGTAGGGGTTATAAAAGAAAAACAAAAGGCTATGCATTAGCAGGGGAGCAATCTACTGCTTTAGAAATTGGAGATGAACCCATGCAATTTCATTTAAAATTCCCGAATGTTGGTGTAGCAGTAGGAGAGCGCCGTATTGAAGCTATACCTCAATTGATACAAGACATCCCAGATTTACAAGCAGTGATTCTAGATGATGCATTTCAACATCGTGAGATTGAAGCTCATTTTAGTATTCTCTTAACCGAATATGATAACTTGTACTGTGATGATTTCTTTTTCCCTACTGGAGACTTAAGAGATGAACGAAAATCAGCCAAACGCGCTAATATTATTGTAGTGACTAAATGTCCTATGGACATGACTGAGTCCGATAAAGCAGAAGTGTTAGATAAACTTTATCCAGCACAACATCAATCTGTTTTTTTTACGGCAATTGCTTATGATACGCCCTACCATATTTACAATCCTGTAAACCAATGGGTTTTGACTATGCGTGATGAGGTCTTATTAGTATGTGGTATAGCTAACCCAATCCCTTTAAAAAATTATATACACGAAAAAACACACACTTATTATCAATTAAGTTATAGCGATCATCATATTTTTTCGATTGATGATTTAAATGAAATGCGTAATAAATTTGAACAAATAAAAGCAAAGAGTAAGCTGATCCTTACCACAGAAAAAGATGCGGTTAGATTGATAAAATATAGCAATGAATTAAATGATATCCCATTGTATGTACTTCCAATTAAACCATTTTTTCTTTTCAATCAAGCAACTGAATTTAATCAATTGGTCATTGATTTTGTAGCAAAATACAATCAACAAACAAATGAACAGTAAAAAAGACAAGAAGAAGTCAAAAACAACAACAAAGCAGACCCATTTAACGACAACGTATAAAGGGGTCTTAGACATAGCAAAATCTGGTATGGGTTTTATTATCGTACAAGGTTTAGAGCAAGACATTTTAGTTTTCCCAACCGATTTCAATACCGCACTTAAAGGAGACGAAGTTCGAGTTAAAATCACTAAAATAAGACAAGGCTCAGGAAAGAAAGAAGGTAAAGTCGTAGAGATTGTTAAAAGAAAACAAGTTTCTTTTTCTGGCACCATGCAGATTATGCAACACCATGCTTTCTTCTTACCCAATACCATGCACCCAATGCCAGATATTTATATCCCAATGGATAAATTAAAGGGCGCTAAGACAGGAGACAAAGTGATTGTACAATTGACTAAATGGGAGCATTCAAATAAGAAACCAGAGGGCGAAGTACTAGAAATATTTACGCCAGAGAAAGAGAATGATATGGCCATGAAATCGATCGTGGCGGAATCTGGATTTCCTTTGGTATTTGATGGAGAAGTATTGGCTTTTGCTAAGACGCTCTCAGATAAAATTTCTCCCGAAGAGATTGCAAAAAGAAAAGACTACCGAAAAGTGTTGACATTCACGATTGATCCTGTGGATGCAAAGGATTTTGATGATGCCATTTCATTCCAACATTTAGACAATGGACATATTGAAATTGGCGTGCACATTGCCGATGTGAGTCATTTTGTGCAACCAGGTACTGCAGTGGATAAAGCAGCTTATGAAAGGGCTACATCGGTCTATTTGCCGGATCGTGTGTATCCAATGTTACCAGAAAGAATCTCCAATGAATTGTGTTCATTGAGACCGAAAGAAGAAAAATTAACTTTCTCAGCCACATTTGAAGTGGATGATGCGGGTAAAATTGTACACACTTGGTATGGTAAAACAGTGATTTTTTCTGATCGTCGTTTTACTTATGAGGATGTACAAACAATTATTGAAACGAAAGAAGGAGACCATAAGGAGGAAATTTTGTGGTTACATGTCTATACACAAAATTTAAGAAAAAAACGTTTTGAAAATGGCGCTATTAATTTCTCTTCTCAGGAAGTTCGTTTCACTTTAGACGCCAATGGAAAACCAACTGGAATTACTGTAAAAGAAAGTAAAGCATCGCATCAATTGATCGAAGAATTGATGTTAAAAGCCAATCAACTGATTGCAGAAAAAATGGGAAATGTGAAAGTTAAAAAAGAACAATTGCCTTTTCCTTATCGTGTGCATGATCAACCCAACGAGGATAAATTAAACCCTTTTGTAGTGTTTGCAAAAAAGCATGGATACCCTTTTAATATTGATTCTCCCGATCATATCGCGCATAGCTTTAATAATTTAATGTTAGCGTCAAAAGGAAAACCTGAGCAACATGTTTTAGAGCAATTGGGTATTCGAACCATGGCAAAAGCGGTATATACTACCAACAATATTGGCCACTATGGATTAGGTTTTGAACACTATTGTCATTTCACTTCACCTATTCGTAGATATCCAGATGTGCTTGTTCATAGAATTGTGCAAAGTGTTTTAATGGGCAATGCTATGAATGATGAAGGTTTAGAAGAAAAATGTACACATTGTAGTATGCGAGAAAGAGCAGCTATGGAAGCTGAGCGTGCTGCTAATAAATACAAGCAAGTAGAATTCATGCGTGATTATTTAGGGCATAGTTTCGAAGGCATCATTAGTGGTGTGGCTAGTTTCGGTTTCTTTGTGGAAACAGTGGAGCATAAATGCGAGGGCTTAGTGACCATTGCTAGCTTGTCAAAATTTGATGACTTTAAACTCATTGAAGCAGACTATGCTTTAGTGGGTTCGAGGTCGGGTCGTAAATTTAATATGGGGGATAAAGTGGTTGTCAAAGTAGCCGCAGCCAATTTAGATAAACGCCAATTAGACTTTGAATGGGAAGTGAATGGAATGCTGAATAAAAAAGATTCAGTATAAATTAATATGCCATTAAGGTTTAAAATGCCGTTAAGGTTTCTTCAAAAATAATGCCTTCTTCTGCTAAGCTTTTTAAGATAGGTTGGTAGATTCTTGCATCAATTGGTATATGCAAACCAGTCATTTGTATCTCACCTTTTAAATAGGCACAAACTCCCATGGCCAATGGTAAACCTACTGTTGTCGCCATCGCCGTGTTCATAGCATCTTCACCTTTTAGAACCATACTACTATCCAATTTAAATTGACGATCCCCAATACTGTATTCAATTTCATGCAACATCACCACTAAATCTTTATCTGTAGCTGCTAGCTTCCATCTATCTTCTAACAACCATTTTAAGATGCTTGCATTGGAATTAAACTGAGCTGGAATAATCATTGCATCGAATAATCCAATGAATTTAAGTTGTTCCTGAATAGTTGGATCTTGATTAAATTGTTTTAGAAGATCCTCTAGTCCATGCTGTTGAATATGTCCTTGAAACCAATTTTTTACACTGATATTTGGAGCTAAGTCAATCACAGTTTCATCTGTTAAATGCAATTGAACAATCGCATTCCAACCAGCACAAAATGCTGGATAGCGAAGGGTAGTGCGCACAAAATCTTTTAAACCATGCAATTGATAGGTGTCGATATAGGATAAAGAATTTCTGTTGGGGTAAAACGCTAAATGACCAATTCCGGGCAAGTCCACCACAGGTGCTTGATCAAAAATTTCAGGATATTGTTTTGAAACAGTCTCCCCATTTTCTAGATAAATCGCGCCCGCTTTTCCTGCTAAAATGATGTTTCTAGGATTCCAGCTGATCTTATAATGCCATGGGTTGTTATCACTTTCTGGTGCAACCAATCCGCCACAATGCGATTTAAAGCTAGTAATTTTGCCTCCTTTTTCATGGATCTCATCTATGATAGCCATAGCGCTCATATGGTCAATTCCGGGATCTAAACCCATTTCACAGAGGAATAAAAGTTTTTTTGATGCGATATCTGTAGCGATTGAACGCATATTATCATCCACATAGGAAGCAGTAAATAAAGGTTTTTCAAAGTGCAGACAATCTTTCGCCACTAAAAAATGAAGCTGTGCAGGTAACATAGACACCACGATATCCGCCTTTTGAACCAAATTTTGACGATCCATTTCATTTTCAATAT
>Ga0315908_10000711_pt1 | contig 26185 bp, 16 predicted proteins | sample LakEriMetagenome_12_FD_203520 | JGI IMG/M metagenome (GOLD analysis project Ga0315908, IMG submission 203520) | Freshwater fungal communities from buoy surface, Lake Erie, Ohio, United States - Buoy 4 MA124 | ecosystem: Environmental > Aquatic > Freshwater > Lake > Lake biofilm | place: USA...
CGCCTTGATCATGTCCCTCATCGGAACCGACCCCGCTGCCGCGGAGGAACGCATCAGGAAGATTCCACCGGAACTACGCTCCAGATTAGGCCCATACATGTGGGGCGTTTCCAAAGAGAATAGCCGGATTTTCATTGATCTGCTTCGCAAGACGATGCCCATGGAGGAATATGTGGACATTCTGCGCAAGAACAGTCTGACGGAGCGAAACTTCAGCTTTGAAATCGGCGACGATCCGACCAGCGCAAAGAAGAACCTTGAGAGTCTCGGCATCACCCCTGAAGAACGCTCGATCCTCTTGACGCAGCAGTTCAAGGAGTACGCGGAGTACCGTGCGATGAGAGACGAAGGCAATACCCCGTCCCGCCAGAAGTTCGACGATTATCGCACATGGATTGAAGCGATCGACCCTGCCGCCGCTGATCAGGTAACCGGAGTTGCGCTGCAAAGCTACCTTGAGAAGTCAAATGGGTCCGAGGCTCTGGACTTCGTTGAGCAGATCGCTACTGATTACCTTGCCTCGGGTGCCGGCGACGAATTGCTGATTCCATTGATCGAGGGCAGTGCGAAGGGCAGTGCCTTTCCAAAGGAGAAGGCGCGAGCGCTGGCCAAAAAGATCACGGATGCCGATCTCCGGAGTGAAATGCTGCAAAAGCTGAATTGACCGGTGAAACGTTCTCTCATCATCTGCGCCGTAATCGGCATCTGCGCCGCTCTGCTGGGCTGGGTCGAAAGCCAGAACCTCTCGAACAACAGGCAGATCAATGCCAGACTCCGGAAAGAAGCCTCCGTGAGTCAGGGCAATGAGGCCGGAGCGCTTGGATTCTCCGAGCAACGCAAGGAGTATTTCGCCATGAAGGAAGCGGTAAAGGCCCTCAGGCGCGACCTTTTTGCCCTGTATCGCGAGGCTCCCGAGAATCCTGCCGCCGCCTTCAGTGATGAACGACTGAGGACAGAAGCGGAACTGAAAAGCCGCCTTGGGGAACTCGACCCCACCGGTATCAGATTGTTCATGGAGGAGTGCAGCAACGATCCCGATCTGACTTTGCAGATCAGGCGGTCCCTCAATAATTATGTCCAGAAGGTCTTCATCTGGAAATACCCGGTGGAAGTGGCCCGCCTGATGACTCAATCGCCCGCCCAATTCGGCATCGGTGATGCAGGGATCTACGATCCATTTGAATATCTCGTTTACTACTATAGCGGTGAGAAACCCGACCTCCGGACCGTTTTCCAGTGCCTCTCCGAAGCACCACCGGAATTTCAATCCAGATATATCGGCCAGTCGACCAAATATGCCACCGGCAGTCCGTCAAGACGCGCCGAGTTGCTCGAAAAGATGCGATCATTTGCCACTACGCCGGAACAGAGGGATCTGGTGAACGGTCAGATGAGTGACGTTGTCTTCGGGCGACCCGATGCAAGGGGTTCGTTCATTGAACTGTCCAGTTGGATCGCGTCAGCGAATCTATCGAGCGAGGAACTTGTCGCCGCCACCCGGAACATGCCGAACCATGTGAGGGTTGGCGAAACAGGCCAATGGCTCGATTGGCTCGGAATGAGTGAAATCCCAGCCGCTTTCTCGAAGGCACGTGCTTACGAACTCGCCGCCCGCTGGACGGAGAATGACTACGCGGCGGCCGGCAAGTGGCTCAATAGCGCACCCGACAGTCCGGTGAAGTCTGCGGTCGCCAGTGCCTACGCTGTGAAATCCTATCCCTACGATCGGCAAGGTGCCATAAAATGGATCGAGACCCTCCCACAGGGTCCCGACCGCAGCAAAGCGCTCTCGGCCATCTATCAGAACTTACCAGAAGACAGCGATGAGGCAGCCGCCTTCGCAAGTGAATTCGGTTTGGTGAGGTAATCCATTCTGCCCGTAAGTTAGATCGAAGAACCAAAGCTATGAATGACCATCAGAACGAAAACGCCAAATGGGCCGAGGAGAACGGTTACGGGTTCCATGCGGAATCCGGCGGTGCGATCTCCGAGGGTGCGCGCAGCCTTGATACTTTCAGGAAGGCGGATAGCTACCGGGATCACGTTCTCGGCGTCCATCGCAACAGGCCATTCGAGATTCTCGATGCCCGGGTTGAGAGGCACGATTCCACTGGCTACTTTTTCGTCTGGGAAACGATCGTCGTGGTCCCCACCGCGGGACTGAAACTCCCTGATTTCGACCTGCTGCCGCGCCGCGAGACGGGGGGAATGAACACCCTGGGCGTCAAGGGTCTGGACCTGATGGTGTCACCAACCGCTTCGCCCGATGAGCGGCAGCTTGTTGAGGCGTTCAACAACAACTACAGCCTCTTCGCGGGAGGCGCTTTTGAGGCCATGGAGGCGTCGATCCGCTCTGCGGATCATCTGGTTCCGGTCCTTGCAGACATGGCTGCGGTCTGCAAACCCAGCGTCCTGCGTTTCCTCTCCACTGCCACGACTGGATTCATCGAAGTACAGGACGGATACCTCGCGATCCGCGCGCCGTATACCCACATCATCGGCCCCGGGGATAGCCACACGATTCTCACCGGAAGAGAACGCGAAAGCCTGCTGACGGTGGCGAACGACTTTCTCGATGTGCTGGCGAAAGCGGAGCATGAGGCACCTCTGCGCGCACTGACCATGGAGAACAACTTCAGCCCGTTCCAATTCCTCGGCGGCATCGTCGGTGGAGTCATCGGCTTCTGTCTGGGCGGCTTCATCGGTGTCGTCCTGTTGTTCCTGCTCAAAGAAAAGCACTTGTTCCTGATCCCAGGGCTTGCTCTCGGATGCGCGGCCATCGGTCTCCTCATCGGCAAGATGCTGACGCGGGCCCGATGATCCGCGGAAGTCCTGGATCATCGCGAGACACTGAGCCCGGCCTCTGTTTGTCACCGGTGATCTCAGCCTCCCCCCCCTCTCCTGACATCTCAGGGGTCAATTCTAATTGTCGCGAAGGGAATGTCTAATTGTCGGTCGAGAGTCTCGGCTCTCAATCCCTCCGCACTGGCCCGATGCTGCCGCCGGGGACGAACTCTGCAGGGATGTTGATGATCCTGCGGTCCGGATTGCCTTTACGGACGGCATCGACCCAGCGCACCACGCGGCGCTCGATGAGTTTGTTGTCCCAGCGCATCTGGGCAAACCGGGGCCAGCACATGTCCAGAATGGGGACACCTTCTCCAGCGACGAGAGAGACCTGCTCGGGAACACGGAGGCCGCGGCGGACGAGGAATCCCAGCGCGGCGATGAACCAGCAGGTCTCGTCGACGATCACCGCGGTGGGAGGAGTGGTTCTGAACAGGCTCTCCATCAACCGCTCGAATCCTGCCGGACTCTCATCCCACTCCGGTAGATTGTAGCGGCCTGCCGGAATGCCATGCGCTTTCAGCTCGCTGATGAATGCCAATTCGCAGCCCCCTACCGGCATTCGGCGGAATTCCTCACGGACGATCAGCACGATTCTGCGGTGCCCGAGCGCAATCAGTTCGCGTGTGGCCGCTGCGTAGGCCGTGACTGCGTCCGGGCCGGTGCGGGCGATCTTCAGTCCCTCGGTGCGGCCATACAGGGCGAGGCAGGGCGTCTCCTGGGGAGCGCACCACTCCAGCAAAGGACGTGAGCCAGCCTCGATCAGCCACGCATCTGCGCTGGCTGCGGTCAGCTGCCGTGACATCTGGGGCACGTCGTGTCGTAATTCGACCTGGGTCTTTCTGCATTCAAAAGCGTCGTATCCTGAAGCTTCGAGGGCGCGCAGTATATTGGCCACGATCAGGGCAGTGTGCGGGCTGTCATCAATGAGCGTGTCGTTGCGCAGGATGGCGACGCGCAAGGGCCGCTGCAATGCCATGGCCGTACCGGCGGGGGTGATGCTGCGGCTGCGGCCGAGCCCACGCCTGACCACAAGGCCTTCCTTCTCGAGAAGCTGAAGTGCTCGCCGGGCGGTATTGCGGGAAACGTCCAATTCGGTGGCCAACTGAACTTCGCCGGGAAACTGATCGCCCCAGCGTCCCCCCTGGATGCCCTCGCGCAGGCAGGCGGCCACTTGTTCGGGCAGGGAGAGACGATGAATCGGACGCACTAAGTTGCTTGTACTTTCCGGAAACAGGTTGTCAAGAATTGAACCCTTTCAACGCCCTGCCGCAGAACGTAACTCCATAGCATCCATCGTCGGTGAACCTCGAAGACTCTCAGCATGCGGCCGGGTATCCTGTCATATCTCCTCACGAACCCGATGCAGATCCGTTTCCCGGCATGAGATCCGCCAGCCTGCCATCCATCGCGTTCATGATTCGGGCTTTGGCGCTGACACTCTCCATCGCGGGAGCCTGTCCCGCCCAAGAAGCCCCACGAGGAGCCTCTCCGGTTCAGTCCAATGCATCGCGGGAAGCCGAGCGTCCCCGGAAGCCCCTGCCGCCAGACGATGCGGCGGTAGGTGCCGTGCCTCCATCGGACTCAAGAGATGCACTAGTTCCCGAACTGAAGTTTCCCGGACTGACGATCAACGCCAGCGAACGCTGCCTTGATGTCGACGCCACGGTCTGCCTCTCGGAAGGTGCCTTGGAACTGATTGCCTGCCACGTCGGCGGAAAGGTGCATGAGTCGATCGTTGCCGTCGAGGCAAGGCCCTCCCACATTCACACCGCACTGCTCCTGCTCGGCGCAAACAATGGCAATCCCGCCATGCGACGTCCCATCGATGAGGAACAGACCCGCTGGGTTGACATTCCGCCCACAGGCGACCTGATCGACATCTTCCTCGAATTTCCGAATGCCGAGGGCAAACCAGTCGAACGTCCCATCAGTGACTTCATCCGGCGAAGAAACCGTGATGGCTCAGATCGCACGAAGAGCGGACCAGAGGCCAGCCAAGCGCAGAGCATACCGCACGCTTTCATATTCGCTGGATCCCACCTCAGGGACCATGGTGAGGGACCCAGAGGGTACCTCGCCGACTTCAGCGGTCATATCATTTCGATGAGCACTTTCGGCGACGAGTTGCTGTGCCTTCCTGAAATCCACAGCCACCAGCAGGGGGCACTCGAGTGGGAGATCAATCCCACCGATCTGCCAAAGAAGGGGACTGCCGTCACTCTGCGCCTCCGGCTCCATAAAAATCCGGCGCCCAAGTCTGCGCCCAAGTCCGAATCCAAACCATGAACCATTCTCTCCTTATCCTGACGCTTCTTGCGCTTTTGACCCAACTCCGCGCAGGAGCTGGTGGCGATGCTGATCAGCAGTATTACACCGAAAGGCCCATGTATCAATCGCGCCCGGATCCGACCCGCGAGAGGTACTTCGGCGGCATTGGCACCACGGGCCTGAAGGTGCGGATCCATCCTGGTGTGGTGCTCAAGGTCGAGGAAATGGCACCGGGTTCGCCGTCCGACGACAAGTTCTCCAAGGGCGAGATCATTACGGGGATCAATGGAACCGGACTCAAAGGATTGAATCCATTCGTGGCGATGGGTAATGCCCTCACGAAGGCCGAGGCCAGCGACGGACGGATGGTTTTCGAGGTGACCTCCCCGGATGGCCAGACCCAGCGCAAACAGACTGTCATGATTCCCGTACTCGGGGCGTACAGCGGGACATGGCCGCTGGATTGTCCGAAATCGAAACGCATCGTCGATGAGGCCGCCGCCTTCTACTCGAATCCGGAGAAGTTCAATCAGGACGGCATTCCTGGTGCCCTCGTCTGCCTCTTCCTGCTTTCCACCGGTGACGACCAGTATATTCCGCGAGTGAAAGCATATTTCGACGCCTTTCCCAAGGATGTGAAAGCCATCGGTGACCACACATGGAACAATGGCTACAACGGGATCGCCTGTGGTGAATATTACCTGCGCACAGGGGATAAGTCGGTCTTGCCCATCATGCAGCATTACTGCGACGACGCGAAAGCCCGCCAGAAGTTTGGCTGCGGCTGGACCCATTGGAGCAATGACATCAGTCCTGGCTATGTGGCCGGTGGCCTGCTGCACGCGGCTGGCGCGCAGTTGCTCACTACCATGCTGCTGGGCAAGGAATGCGGGGTGAATGTCGACGAGCAGACCTTGCTCGGTGCGCTGCGTCATTTCTATCGCTTCGCCGGTCATGGCGGGGTGGCCTACGGCGATCACCGCCCCGAGGGCGGGTTTGGTTCGAATGGCAAGGACGGCATGATTGCTGCCGCCATGAAGATCGCCTCCGGAGCAGCCGGTGATACGACGATTTACCAGCAGGCAGCGAGGTGTCTTGCGATGACCATGATCGAGAGCTACCCGGGTCTGGCCATGGGGCATGGCGATGAAGGGCGCGGTGACGGAATCTGGGTGAGCATCGTCAATTCCCACGTGGCGAAGGAGAAACCTGCGCTCTACCGCGAGGCTATGGATCGCCTCACATGGTGGCATGATCTGAGCCGTGAACCTGGTGGCAGCATCGGAATCGCAACCATGGAATGGGGCGATGGTAAGGTTGGCTCATCAGGTCCCGGGATCGGACTCTCCTACACCGCTCCCTTGCAGACGCTGCGTATTACCGGGGCACCGCGGACGAAGTTCTCGCGTGAATACACTCTTCCGGAAAACTTGTGGGGCACCAAGGCGGATCAGGCTTTCCTTTCCACCGAGCACCATCCGAGGTTTTATGATTACGGCCGGGAGGAGCCGGCCCATCTCGCCTTCTTCGCATTGGGTGACGCCTATCAGAAGCCGGAGAAGGACCTCAAGAGCGTGCCCCGGGATGTCCTGCTGAAGAACCTGCACCACCGGCGCTACATTGTCCGCACCCAGGCCGCCCTCGCGCTGCGGAAGGTGGGCGCACTGGATGTCCTTGAGAAATTTCTCAGCGACCCCGATGCACGACTGCGTCGCGCGGCGCTCGATGGCCTGATGGACTGGACCTACTGGTTCGGGCCAGGCAACCAACCCATCACCAGCGAGCAGTTTACGCCCGGGATGCTGACCGCCATCACGAGGATGCTCTCCGATCCGGACGAATCGTGGTATGTCAAATCCGGTGCAATGATGGCGCTCAAGCTCGCTCCCGCGACAGCAATCGACGAGCGCCACCAGCTCATCCAGCCATGGATCAGTCACTACGACTGGTGGATGCGCGAGGCCGCCTTCTTTGCACTATCCGGTCTCGCGAAGGATGATGCTCTCTACGTCAAAGTCCTTCCGACACTCCTGACGATGGCAACCAGCGAAAATCACACGATGCCGCGCGAATGGATGAAGAATCACTTCGAAGAGATGCTGCGGGCAAGGAAACCGGAGAGTGAGGCCAGCAGACTCATCATCGCAGGAATGAAGCAGGCCGTATCGGCAACCGAGATCAAGAGCGGGGTGCGTTCCGCCGAAGGAGCTTACAATGTCATGGAAGCGGTCAAGCTATGCCTGCAAACCGATCCCTCCCTTGCAGCACCGCTGGCGACGGCGGTGCAGCCCCGTTTCGGCGACTTCAGCACCGACGATCTTGTGAATCTTGTCGGAGCACCTTCCGCGCATCCCGCCGGAAACCCGTTCGGACTTTATACCGTGCTGAAGAAACTCGAATCCAAACAACGCGCGGATCTTCAGAGAGTGCTCCTGCAGACTTACCGCCCCGAACTGCTCAAGCGATTCCGCGCCGACAAGGAGGCAAAGCCGGAACTGCTGAACTCCATCATCGATCTCACAAGAATCAGCAACCCCCAGGCGGGCTGGAAACCCATCGGCAAAATGCCGCCTGCGCAACGCACGTGGAAATTCAAAGCCTTCGATGCCACGGCAGAAAAAGACCAACTCCCCACCCGGGAGAGAAGACGCTTCCGCGACTTCACACTGCCCGATGATCTCAAGGACTGGTTCAAGCCAGGGTATGACGACAGCAAATGGACATCAGGTCGTGCACCCATCGGGATCGGCACGTTCAAATCAGGCGATGACTTCTTCCCCAATCAATCGGATTGGGGCAAAGGTGAATTCATCGTCACACGCACCACCTTTGAAATCGACTCCCTCGACTTCGATTCCTACCGGGTCAGTATCCTGTGCCCTCAGGGATTCCGCATCTATCTCAACGGCCATGAGGTCGCAGCCTATGGCTGGTGGCAGGACAAACCGCACTACGCCCCCTGGTCTTCGGTTTCACCGGATCATCTGAAACCCGGTACCAACACCATAGCTGTCTACAGCAACATCGCTTACGATGAATCCTCGAAAGCACCCTACGGCCAACTGGACTGCCTGATCGAGGGCTTAAAGTTCTCTGACCTTGACTGAAACGCCTTCACCCGGATCTGATTCTCGAACAAATCAACCATTCTCACCGCAGCTATCCTCTGCGCCCTCACGTCACTCAGCATCGCCAGGCCCCTGAATGGCTTCATTCTGGCCCGGCAATCCAATAGGAAAGGACCAGCGGGAATCACCACCTTCGACGACATCGGCGACTATCCGGCCACCGCCCCATAGAAGCCTGTGGAAAAAACCGGACCCGGCAGCGGACCCGGAATCCTCGGTGGCTTGATGAGCGGCTGCGCCGTGGTTTTGGGACCGAATCCCCTGCGGGCGGCGGGCCCTATTCCAGAAGGCTTCGTTGCGCCGCAGTCGAAGGTCTCGACCTTCTCCTTTGTTCGTAAGCGTCACAGCGAGCGCCTCATGACGTGTCACGGTCTGAGGCTGTTCCCGCAGCTTTTTCAGGCGGCGCGCCGGGTGCCTGAACGGGAGTCGGGTGCCAGCAACCGCGGGACGTCCTGGATCTTCATTCGCGGAAGTTCGTCGAGAACTCTGCTCAGCCATTTCTGCGGATCAATTCCGCGGCGACGGGCATACTCAATTACCGTGTAGAGGACCGCGGTCGTTTCACCGGCAGTCTCTGCCCCGACAAACAGCCAGTTCTTCTTTCCGATGGCTGTCGGGCGGATCGCATTTTGACTCGCTTTGCTCGCCCTGCGGGCCGCCGTCGGCGGTCTATCTCCGCTTCGCTCCGGTTCGACCTGATTGTTGTCGATCTCCGTGCGGCCGTCCTCAAGGTAGTGGCCGAGGTGCTGCCACTGGTTGAGGAGGTATGAAATGGCCTGCCCCATTTCGCTCTGCGGTAGGAACCGGCGTGTCTCCCTGAGCCAAGCGCAAATGCGGTGGATGCGCTTCATGATGGGGCGGCTGCGGGCGCAGCGCATGGCCTCGCGGATGCGTGGGCTGTAAGCTTCCCCTCGTTTTGTCATAGTTTGAAATTCTTCGTTTGAGCAGTCCTTCCGAGCTTTTTCCTGATGGTTTTAAGAGCCTACGATGAGCACTCCCGTTCCAGCGATAAACCCCGACGCACTAGTCGCCGGGTAAGTGCCCGCAGGCTGCTCTTTGCCTTCGAGCGTGAGCTTGCGAACATTCATCCGGCCTTTGAAATTGAGTTCCAACTTCCCGCCGCTGGCGATGGTGATTTCACACTCTGCAGAAACGCTGCGCTCGCTGGCGATGGCGAGAGTGCCGCCGTTGATCGTGACCGGGCCGGTGAAGGTGTTTGCGCCGGAGAGCGTCCATTTTCCTGTGCCATTTTTGGTGATGGCGGTGGTGGCCCCCCCTTTGCGGTCGTAAGGGTTCTCGACATTGCAGGCGATTTCGCCTGCGCCCGCAGCGGATCCGGTCAGGATGATTGTTTTGTTTTCGCCGTAGCCGGATATCACAAAAGGGCTGGTCAGCTTGAGCAGGCCGGTTCCGGATTGGCTCAATGAAACAGCGTCATTTCCTCCGGGAAAATTTAGAGTGCGGTCGGTGGTTTCGCCTTTTCCGGTGTAGTTCAAAACGCTGCCGCGACTCAGGAAAATCTCGCCGTCGCTTTCCGTTTTTGGCGCGCCGAGGCTGCTCGCTGGCATTCCGTTGACAACACTGTTGAGCGAATCCGCGCTCAGTGTTCCGCCTTCAATGATCGTCTGACCGCTGTAGGTGTTTGCGCCCGTGAGTTTCAGAATTCCTGCTCCACATTTCTTGAGCAGAATGCTCCCGCCGCCTGGCCCTTTGGAGTCGGTGACATTGATGGAAATTTCCTGCGGCTCCGTGGCTCCGGTCGTGTCCAATCCGAAAGTGCTGCCAGCCATCAGGCCGTTCCGATTGATGTCGGTGCTGAGGTTTTTGAGCATGGTTCCAGCCTGCGCGGCGGTGAAACTATCCGGACCGCCAATATGAAGCCGCAGTTCGCCCGCCGCTCCGTTTATGGTGATGTTCGCGGGAGTCCAGCGGGCGGGTTCGTTGCTGTAGAGGGATGACTTGATTTCCAGGAGCCCCATTTCAACCATTGTGAGACCCGAGTAAGTGTTCCGGCCAAAGAGCTTGATCGTCCCGCTCTTCAACGTGTGACCGACCGGCTGCCCTACTTGGGTGATGCCACCGGGGCCGCTGATGCCCTCCTGCTTGTTGCTAAACTCCAGGATATTTTCCGCACGCAGCTTGGTGTTTCCGTTTATTTTCACCGGCCCGCCCCAGTGGCCGCTGCCGCCGGTAAAGACGCTCCCGCCATTCGCAATCAGTGAATTTTTCACGGCTTCACCGCCGATTCCAATCGCGCCATCTTCGTTGATCGTTACGGGTCCCGCGCCGAGACCTTCTGGCCGCGCTGAAAGAGAACCGCCGTTGATGACGGTGCCGCCTGCGTAGGTGTTGATGGGATTGCCAAGGTGAAGTTCGTGCGGGCCGTTCTTGATGAGCGCACCTTTGCCGGAAATCGCGCCATTGAGAAACACACGTGTATCGTCTGCCTCAAGTCCATCCACAGTGAGGTCCGCATCCAGTCGCACCGGCACCTTGATTGTCACATTCGCGCGGCTCTGGCTGTTGATGTATGGCGACGCGCCAAATGAGCTGCTCTTGTTGAAAACAAAACTCCCCTTGCTCTCCAACGTCAGCGTGGCGCGTCCGAGGTTGAGTTGATTGAGGACGAAATCCCCGTCGCCCGTCCGGCTTACCGTGTATTTGCCGGGCTCGTTGAAACTCAAAATACTGTCGGAGTTTCCACCAACGCTCGGCCCGGCATCGGCACCAAGATTGTTCTTCCATCGAGCGCCATCGTCAAAGCTGCCATCCTCTTTCGCCATCCACGAAAAGTGGATGGGCTCCTTGGTGGGAATCACCTTAACTGTATAGTCCCGGGGAGAGCCATCCTGAGCGGTAATCTTGTAGATCTGTGGCGTGGTGAAATCTCTCGCTGTCCCGGAGGCAGGCTCTGACTTTGCGAAACGCGCGAGTTCAAAGACAGGAGCAAGCGCCTTCACATCGGTGGATGCGGGGACGTGAATTGCGATAGTACTCCCGTTGATCGATGTGGAGACGGCGTCGGGCAATTTCAGTCGGTAAATTTCCTTCACCGTCCAAGGCCCTTTGCGGTCGCCCGATTGCGGCTCTTTGGGGGCGCGTTTTTTCGCGGTGTAAGGCTTGTCGCCTTTGACCAATGCCGGGGCACCAGGCGCATCACGCTTTGTACGCAGTGTCGTCTTGGTCGGCGGAAGCTGCGCTGCTTTTGCTGGATCGATATACTCCACCAGATCGCGCATCGCGACGACCTTGTAGTTGTTTGCTTTCAGATACTCCACGAACTCCTCGAACAAGTCGGGATCAATCCCCACGCCGGGATGCTCCATATCCGGCGTGCCGTGAAACGTCATCACCACCACCTTGCCCGCAGTGGCTTGTTGCGACGCGCTGATCATCCCTTCCATGGTCTGCCCCACGCCGCCGGCTGCAAACGAGGGAACATCAAATGGATTATCCGCCGTAGGGTCGTAGGTGCGGCCGTGACCGCCTCTCGCAAACGTATATCCCCAACTCGCCAGGAGCGGATAAAATTTCGTGTTCACGTCGTAGAAAGGCCAGCAAAAGGTCGTGGGACGCGGAATCCGGTTCGCGATCATTGCATCCTCCAAAGTCCACACATACGCCTGACATCCCCCGACATCCGTCATGGATAATTGCCCATGCCCCCGCGTGTGATTACCAATCTCGAATCCCTGCTCCGACATCGCCCGAATCTGCCGCCAAGTCATATACCAATCCTTGCGCTCGCGGAACAGATAGGCGTCGGAAACATAGAACGTCCCGTTGAAGCCATGTTTTTTGAGAATCGGAGCGGCAACCGTCGCATGACTGGCGCACCCGTCATCGAACGTGAATACGACGAGTCGCTCCGGGATGGGTTTCTTGAGAATCCCGAGAGGATCCTTTGGTTGCTCTGCCCGCTCTTTGACTTCCGCCTTCAATGGAAACAAATCGAGAATCACATGCGCATAAAGACGGTGGCCGAAATCATTCGGATGATTGACGTTGTTACCGCTCAGGTCGGAATAGGGTTTCTTTTTTAGGATTTCGATCCAAGGCGTCGTCACATCAGCCAGAGCCACATTGGTGGTCACCAGCCCGCCTAGAAACTTGGATTTCCATTGGAAACCATCGGCACCCGCAAAGCGCGGATTCATCGTCATGGGCGCGACCAGCACAATGTCAGCGTCTGGATTCTCGGCGATGACACCATCGCGCATTTTGGTCATCTTCTTGTCGTAGCCACCGCCGTCATTCATTCCGAAGGCGAGGAGCACCAAGTCCGGTTTTTCCGCTGTCACTTTGGGAATCATCTCCACTCCCCATCCAGCCTCGGTCCCGGCGACTCCGAAATTGACCAGCGTGACCTTTGAACCAAAGCGCTTCTGGAGCGTGTTGGCGACCAGTTGCGGATACGCAGGCTGAAAGGGCTCGGCCAGCGATTCCTTGAACCCCGAAGCATTGAGTCCCTGCGTAATGCTGTCACCCAAGGCCACGAGCTTGATCGGCTGTTTGCTTCTCAGCTTCGCCAAAACGCGCGTCAACTGTTCCGGTCGAGGCTCGGGCGGCAGGGGCCACGGGTCCGTCTTGTGCCAGTAAGAAACTTGCACCTGGAGATCATGAAAGAATCGCCCTTCGGAATGCAGCACGGTGGCAAACATGTTCGGGCTTCCTTTCGGCGGAACCATCTGCGCGGCGGTCTTGAAAGGAATCCGTGAAGTCGGCGTCAACTCGATGATGTTTGTCCCCGGCTTCCACGTGAAATCCTTTCCCTCCTCATACTTCATCCGATGATCTGGATGAGTGATCCGGAATTTCTCACTGGGAATGAAAAGGAGTCTGCCCGTGGCTAGTTGCTTGCCTTCCTCCTGAATGAAAAGCACCGGCTCGTTGTCGCTCACCTGCGAACGCCAGAGCGGCTCACCGAGCACCATTCCCGGCCCCGACCTCTCGGCCTTTTCCGCATCGTCGGCCAACAGCATCATTCCGCCGCAGTAGAGCCCCAACAGCGTTCCCAGTATTCGTTTTGTCATAGTTTGAAATTCTTCGTTTGAGCGGAGAGAAAAATGAACCACACTTAAATTAACACTCCTCAACAACGACGAAGCCGCAAAAACCTTTGCCCCCCGTCGAAAGCCTAAAACACCGGAGCGGGGCTTTTATAGCCCCGTCTGCGCCGAAGGTGCAGCCGTACTGCACGGACTCTCGGGAGATGCCCAAAAAAACGCATGCGACCTGCGAGTGTAACGAGCCAAGGAGCAACGGTGTAAGAAAACAATGGATATTTTGAGGGGAACAGCGACCCCTGATGAGCTTCGCTCAACCGGGGTGGCCGCACTGTGGTTTTTGTTTGGAGTGCTGCTCAGCCCTGGAGTTTGAAGTCGGGCTTTTTGAGCAGGCGGTTGAGCAGGACGATGAGTTTGCGCATCGCTGCGGTGAGGGCAGGACGCTTTTAACGCCGCGCGCTCGGCAGTAGCGGGGACTTCCGCCGTTCGCCTCCAAACTATCGAAGCGATGAGGAAAGTCTGCCTCATGGCGCGCAAAATTTTGTCGATTTCGTTTGGCGATGACTGGAGCCCTGAATGGGTCGCTGCGGGATGGGTGGACAATACCACGGTGGTGCCTACCAGCGCTGGCGCGCTTGAGACCCTGTGTGGTGCGCTCGATATCTTCCTTCAGAACAACTCCGATTATCAGATTGACTCTCCAAAAGTCGTTTTCAACCCCGGTGTTTACTCCACAGCAAAGGCTGATTATGCCGCTGCCGACATCGCTTTTCGCAATGGCAAAGTGATGCTCGGCAACGCCCGCGACGCACGCACCGCCGATGAAAAGACGCTCCGCACGACCATTCACAGTCTCTATGGTTTGCTCGAAGGGCTGATGGGACCGATGGACCCTCGCTGGGACCTTTTTGGCTTCAATCGCCCCGGCGCTACCGTCACGCCAGTCAAGCCAGGCACCGTCACGCTTTCCAAACTGGTGGCTCAGGCGCCCGTCGTCGCGCAATGCCCGCCGGTGCCGCTGGCAACGTATTACCGTTGGTTTTCGAAGCTCGTCGGCGTGGATACCGAGTTCCGCTTCGCAGGCCGGACGAGCGACCCGATGAAAGAACTCCCCGACCAGCCCGCCGCCGGCACGCTGGAGGTCTATTGCGAAGCCGCCAACGAAGCCGGCCCCGGCCCCCTCAGCGATACGTCGAGCATCGAGCTGGCGTAGCCGGGCAAATCGCTTGAATCCCTTACAAAAAGGAACGCGCCACTCAAAGTAACGCCTCGCCGCCCCGACGCGGAATAGTTTTCACGAAATTTCCCGCAGCATTTGAGCGAAAGCCAACAAATCAGTTGCCCGATCCCGCCATCCGCGCCAAAACCAACACCCATGACCGCCCAATCCCGTAATAGTCCAACAAATCTGTCGCCTATAAAGGCGGCGCACAAACACACGGATTTGTGCGTGAGCCTGTAGTTAGGCGTTCTCGCGTCGCTCATATGAAATACATCACTCACAAGTTCTTGTTTTTGGTTGTCGCGACGATCGTTGTAAGCGATTCGGGACTCGCTCAATCGTTGGACACCGAAGCGACACCGCTGACGCCGGACTTTACAACCATCGTTGCAAAGAACGGCGGGCTGTGGCCGCAGATTCAACATGCGCCCGACGGGATGCTGCTTGCACTCGGCTACAACGCCCCCGGACACACCACACTTCCGGGCGATGTGGATGGCTGGGCCAGTAGCGACTACGGCAAGACGTGGAACCTGCGCGGGACAGCGGCGGCGCGTCCTGACAAGACGGCTAACTATTGTCACTGGGCCTCGGGTTTCACGGCGAATGGTGACTTGCTGGTGCTGGCCAGCGGCATGGACGACGCCGCAAACGAACGCGGGCGGCGGCAACCAAACGAGGTGAAGGTTTTCCGCTCGGCGGACTTTGGCAAGACGTGGAAGCGAGAGGGTGATTTCCCGGCCCGTTTCCGGGGAGGATTGAAGCCATATCCCTTTGGCAGCGTGGTGCGCGGAGCGGACGGCACCTTGAGAACGCTCGTTTACACTGTCGACGAGCAGCACGCCAACGCCGAAGCCGCATGGATGGTTACTAGCGGCGATGATGGTCACTCGTGGGACAAACGCACCAAAGTCGCCGATACCATCAACGAAGGCGTGCTCCTGCCGCTGGCCGGGCAAAGCTGGCTGTGCGTGGCACGCACATCGAACAAGCCCACTCCCGAGCACGGGCAGGAACTCCGTCAATTTCGCTCTACCGATAACGGCGCGACATGGACCGACGAAGGACTTATTGCCGGCTACCACAAGCACCCGCCGCATCTTCTCCGTCTCAAAGACCAGCGACTCGTCCTCAGCTACGGCAACAGACGCAACGGCAGCATCGAAGTCCGTCTTAGCTCGGACGACGGAAAGATTTGGAGTGCGCCCCGGCGGCTTTTTAGCACTGGCCCCGGAGACATGGGCTATCCCAGCACGTCGGAACTTGCCGATGGGAAGCTCATCACCGTTTTCTACGCCATCAAATCCCCGCTGCACGACGGCTATCACATGGGAGCCATCGGCTGGACTGCACCTACAGTTCCATGACCAACCGTTCTTCCAGACTCTTATTCTTCGTCTCTCGCGAGTCCAACCGAACGCCTAACAAGCTTGATGCAGTGAACCCGGCGATGGCGCTCCGGTTGGCAATCGACGATCAGTGGCGCCGGGTCACTGATCTGGAGCGTTCTCCCAAACAAACTCCCGTATGCAAATCGTCGGCATCATCATCGCGTCCGTAATGGCCGCTATATTCTACGGGATCATCCACGATCAGGTTACTGCACGAATATGCGTGGAGTATTTTACGATTGGGCACCCGCGATTGATCGCTTCCGATTCTCCAACGGTGCTTGGATTGTTCTGGGGCATTGTCGCGACTTGGTGGGTGGGGTTGCCGCTTGGCATTGGCCTTGCGATGGCCGCTCGCGCAGGACAGCGACCGAAGCTGAGTTGTTCCCACCTCCTCCGTCCCCTCGGGGTTCTCCTTTGCTGCATGTTTGGTGTCGCGATTGTCGCTGGTTTGATTGGGTTTTTCACGTCTCGCGCGGGCATCTTCTATCTGGTCGAGCCCCTCGCATCCCGCGTTCCAGAAGACAAGCACACTCCATTTTTGACCGTGGGATAGGCGCATTCCGCATCTTACCTGTCAGGGATCATAGGCGGCATAGTGCTTTGGATTGTCACTTGGAAACGACGTGCGAAACTACAACCCAGAGGAGAACAAGGCGGTGGAGGCAACTCCGCTTCGCTCCGTGCCTCACCTTGATCGTTCGGCCAAGAACAAAGTCCCGAGTGCCTGCCAATGAAGTCCAAGAAGTTGCGTTACCTTCTCGTCTGCGGTGTTTTGTTCCTATCCGCTTTCATGGGCTACGCTTGGTATCACGGTTTTGTGCCCGTTGCGAATGGGCCAGATAGGGCGCGACTTCGTCATGCTTTAAATTTGTCGTTGCTTCCGAGCGGCGTTTCGATCACCGCAGCGGGACACGAGAGCTGGACCGACTACATCTTTGAAGCGGAGGTCACCATTCCACCTGAACAGATCACAGGCTTACTAGCTGGCAGGAAGTTTGGACGCGAGGAGATCGTCGAAGGCCGCCAGACAACCGATGCGGCACGAATTGACGGCTACAAGGGCTTCACTTTTGCAGAGCATTGGTCATGGGGAGACCGCTCTGGTGTCGCTCGACCCGGCGATTATGGCTCGGCTTGCGCGGTTTGGATTAACGCAGCGCATGATCGAGCGTTTGTTCGATACACAGCGGACTGATCCTTTCCCATGAGCAGCCACAATCCACACCCAAGGCCGAACAAAACGGATGCAGGCAACGGCTCGCATGGCTTTCCGTCCACGTTTGCGTCGTCTCCTGACAGCCGACGCCGAACAAGGCTGGTCAACCGCAGTGGCACCTTCGCTTTCCCACGCTTCACTCACGCTTCAACCTCAACCCAGCTCCCAACGCTCTCCGCCGCCACAGCGGTGCCAGCGCTTAGTCGTTAGGCAGCATTACGCGTCTGTGAAAACGAGCGAACCATTTCGGCGGATTGCGATTGGAGCTTATGCGCTTCCGCTTGTTTTTCACATCGCTGACAGTCTGATTCGAGATCCACGCGGGGGCTTCCTGATTCTCGCGAGCGTGGCATTGCTGCCAGCCATTCTGTATTTTTGCGGCCTGAGATGGTGTCGCTACGTTGTTGGCGCATTCTCGGTTCTTTTCGTTTTACTCTGGCTCGTCGTCCCGATGGCGCAGCACGAAATTGACCGGACGGTCACCTTTTGGTTTATCTGGTTCATCGTGCTCTCGGTGTTTATCTTTTCTTCCATCATGTCATTCACCCACAACAAACGAGGAGACCATGCCGCCTAGCCATGCGCTGCAGCGCTATTTCTTGCGGTAGAGGAAGGCGTCGGAGGTGAGGAGGGACGTGAGGAGGGCTTTCATGCTGCCGTTGTTGTCGCGGTAGGCGCGGTGGGCGGCCTGCAAGACGGGGGCGTCGTTGAGGGTTTCGTTGCGACCCATCCAAAAGCGGAAGGCGTGGCGGACGAAGACTTGCTGGACGCGTTCGCTGTTGGCGAGTTTTTGGATCATTTCCAGCGGGTCTTTTACCGGGCCGTCGAGGGTGGGGTCGCCACTGAGGATGATTTCGCCGGTGGTGTCCACGGGGTGGCCCCAGTTGTTGGATGGGTTGGTGTCGAGGAGCATTCCGAGGTGATTGTATTTCTCAAAAGGCAGGCCGAGAGGGTCCATCTTTTGGTGGCAGCGCCAACAATCTTTTTCGCGGGTGACGCGCATCCGGTGGCGAATGGTCGAATCGGGTTCATCGGGCAATTTTGCATCCACGGTGATGGGGATATCCGGCACGGCGTCGCCGAGTAGCCGCTCGCGAATCCAGCGACCGCGTGAGATGGCGTGGTTGTCCATCGCATCGGAGTGGGCGACGAGCCAGATGGGGTGCGTGAGGATGCCGAGGCGCTCTTTGGTGTCCACGGTGGTGATGGCTTTGAGGGCATCTTTGGCAGGCGGGAAAATGCCGTTGTCGAATTGCGACTGACGCACGTAGACCGGCTCGGCGGGGTTGGGCAAAATGTGGTTTAGCTGGTTCCGATTGCGAACTTCGTGCTCCATCCGTTCTTCATCGCCTTTAGCGACAAGGTTTTTGTCGTAAACTCTGATGGGGACGAACGGTTTCCCCCTGTTGATGAAGTAAGCGATATCGGTGGTCATGCCGCGATGCAGCCGCACGGAGGTGTAGGGCTGGTAGATGACGCGGTCGGTGGTGAGCAGCTCCTTCAAGACGTTTTTGTCTTCCCGCAGGATGATTTCGATGAGGCCGTCGGTATTGGCGATCATGCTGTTGATGACTGCGGGGTGGGATTCATAATGCGCGCCCTGTCCCTCGATGGACTGCCGCGTCTTGCAAATCGTGGCGGCGCGGTCGTACTCGAAGTATTCGCGGAAGAATTGGAGGATGCGTGGCTTGCGGATGGTCTCGTCGTTGAGGATGCGGGTGACTTCGCGCTGGACGTCTTCGCGAGTTTTGAGGTGTCCCTCGGCGAGGGCGGTGCGGAGGTGATCGTTCTCGGGGCGGATGTAGGAGAAGGCGGCGTTGACGGCGAGGGCGAGTTCGTCGCCATGCAACATCACGCGACCGTGTGCGTCGGGTTTCCCGTTTTCACAAAGCTCGGGACGGAAGAGGGCATCGCGGTCGAGAAAAATGGGGACAAGGCCGAGGAAGACGCCCTCTTCTTTGCCGAGTGCGGTGATGGATTTGTTCGCGATTCCCAAGTAGAGCGCGGTCTCGTTTTCACTCGGCGGGCGGAGGGTGAGGGATTCAAAGAGGAAGCGGATGACTTCGCACAGACGCTCGTCGCTGACGCCGGGGGTGTTCATCAGCTCATACACAGGAGTCAGCGGACGGAAGATTCCGTTTTTGTAGAAGATGATATTGAGGCCTCGGTATTGGTCGGGGACTTTTTCGATTTCATCGGCGAACTGATAAGGCTCGGCTGCGGGACCGTTGGCCATGAAACGCAGAACCTTTTCCGCGATGCTGGCAAGCTGGAGCGACTCGGCGCTATTGACGGAGTAAAGGAAGGGGTAATTGCGCAAGCCGTGGTCCCTGACCATGGACAGAGGCGACTGAAAACCGCTGACACCAAAGTTGTAGGCATCACTGAAACTCCCCAGATAGCCATCCAAACCGAAATAGACTTTGGTCTCCCCTTCCAGGTTCGACGGGATGTGGTCGCCGTGAGTCCACAAGCCGGGACGCTCGGGATTGTATTTGCGTTTGAGACAGATGAGGTCGTTGAGACGGACGAGTTGTTCCTGAGGGTGGATGCGCCAGATCCGCGCGGGAGTTGAAGCGGGTTCGAGGTTCTCCAGCTTGGTGTTGAAAAGGAGGTCGTGATCGAGATGATTGCCCTTGCTGGGGCGCATGTGATCGGTGAACCCGCCCCTGTCCTTCATGGCGTTGCTCAGCCCGGCGGTGATCCATGTCGAGAGTTCCAGGCGTTCGGTGAGTTTGGGCTGATTGGAATTCTTCCTCGGTGGCATTTCCTTGAGGGCGACCTGTTCCCAAATGCGTTTCCACATACTGGCATTGTCAGCGGAAACATCGGTGAGATTTTCCAAGGAAACATTTCCCTTTCTGGTCTCCTCGTCGTGGCAGTTCAGGCAGTAGTCATCGAGGAAAGGCTGCACCTTCTGCCGAAAGGCATCCGATGCTCCGCCGGGAGTTTCCGCCGAGCTGCTGTGAGCAACGGAAAAGAGCGCGCTCGCGACAACAACCACGCGCCATATCGCACCAAAGATGATCATTTATGCCAGTAGTTCTTCGATGGGGCCGACCTTGCTGCGGTGGAGATTCGCCATGTTTTTATCCATGTTGAAGCGATCCACCGGCGCGCCTACTCCGTGAAGGAAAGTGGCGTAGAGATCATTAATCGGGCGCTCTTTGATGTTGGTATATTGGCCGGTCTTAAAGCGTCCGCCGGCGTTGCCGAGGAGCACAAAAGGCCAGGTCGCGCCCTCGGAATGCTGCTTCTCGGCGTTATTGCTGGAATAGACGATGAGGGTGTTATCCATCATCGAGCCCGAGCCTTCAGGCGTGGCCTCCAGCGCTTTCATGAGCTTGACCAGCATCTCGCAGTTATACTGGCGGATCTTTGTCCAGATTGGGTTGCCGGGCTGATCTACATGCCCCAGCCCGTGGCCGGTTTCATCGATGCCCAGTCCTTTCCACGAGCCGAAATACTCACCGCAACCGGAGGCGATGGTCAGGACATTGGTCAGGTTCGCTTGCAGCGCTGCGATGCCGATTTCCAATAGAGCGTCATGCCAGTCGGTTTCAAATTTCGGATTGGTGTAACGGTCATCGAGTGTCGGGGCGAATTTTTTGAGCCGGTCCGAAATCCCGGATAGTTTTTCAGTCAATCCGTTCAGTTCCCGAAATCCGCTGACATACCTTCCATAGCGCTGGCCGTCGCTCATCGGTAACCCTTTGTTTTTGAGCTGGGCCGCGCGCTCCACTTCCAGCATCACATTGGCACGAGCTTCGTAGTGCTTCTTAATAGCACCCTCGGCGATGCTGCCGAAGAGCATCTGGTAGAGCATGGAGGGATCGCAATGCATGAAGATGGGCTGATTCGGCCCCGACGCGGAAAGCGTGGCGAGAGTCGGGCGTGCTCTCATGCTGTCCAGCGATTCCATGCCGATGCACAGCGGCGGCATGATGGTCTGCGGCAACGCCCGGCTCAGCACATAATCAATGGTCGCGGCGGAAGGAGGCACGCCCGTGCCACCACGATAAGCGCCCAGCGCCCCGAAATACGCGCTGTGCCCCGGGTTCGTATGGCGGCCATGCAAACCGGTGATGATATGCATCCTGTTTTTGTAAGGCTCCAAAGCCTGCATGGGCGTTTCGAGCGTCAAGCCGTCGAGCGCGCAGCTTTCCTTGTTGAGGTCCTTGGGAATGCAGGTCAACGGGTCAAAGCCGTGATTCTGTAAAAAGATAATAACCCGCTTCGGACTGCCGGGCGTCCGAATGATCGGTCTTTCCGAAGCGCGGGCAGTGTCTGGAAACAAGCCGGCGCCGAGCAAAGCACCGGCCCCCGTAGCCACTTTCTGGAGCATTTTTCTGCGAGTATTCACGTTTGGACGCTAGATGTTAATTTGTCTGCCGGGAAAGTAATTGCGCGCTTTCCGCACCGCAGTGTCGGAGTCGTTGAAGGGCGGGTTGGCGAGAAGTTGTCTTTCGCTACGCAAAAGACCCGCAGAGTGGCTTCGCGGTCTGGGCTTCGCGCTGCCGCGCGTCGCGGTGTCGGCGCGGAGGTCGGGGTCCTGGACGCTGCCGAAGGTGTCGGCGTGTTCCTTTCCGATGTCGGCCAGGGAAATGGCGAATGCTGAATTTCGAATGACGAATGGCCGCGAGCTTTTCGCTTCGAAACTCGCACTTCGGACTTCGCACTTTGCCACACCGCCGTTCTTGCCCTCGGCGCTGGCCTGGAGGTGGGACCAGCGGGCATCGGCGGGCACCCAGAAGACGTGCGCGGCATTGTATTGATTCGGGCCTCCGCGCTCATCCTGCGGGCTGCCTGCGGCAGTCTGTCTCGATCCGCTCGGCTGTATTCCGCCTCATCCATGTTGTTGCGCATCTTGTCGGCGGCATCCCAAAGGTGTGCTTCAAGAGTCTTGCCCTGAGCTGGGGTGACGGATTTCTTTTTGGCTGGCATAAGACCGATAGACGTCGTAGGCGTACCACTTACGACGTAGCAGGAACGATCGCCTGAGGCTAGAGGGAATTCAGGCATTTGCGGGAACGCTACGGCACTGCGGAGCCGTGGATGCTGTTCGTGCTGAGCAGGCGTGGTGTATTGCCGTGGAGGCGTCCACCCCACTGGAAACCAGCTTCTCAGGACGCCCTGTGCCGTTCCAGAGCAGCGAGAACTTCCGACGCCCTGAACCGGACAGCGCGGCCCGGCAATCATCACGTAGGCCACGTTGGCGTCCCCCGTCGGCGGGCCCGCGTCGGCGATGACCACGGGCAGCCATGGCGGAACTGCCGACGGCACGGAGTGAGCGTTGCCGGAGTAGCGCCGCCGCCACTGCGCGAGGCTCACGCTACTCATACCCCGGCGACGGCAGAACTCGGCGGCACTGATGCCACCGCACTCAAAATCCTTCACCGCCCGGCGACGTTCAGCATCGGTATATCGTCTCATGCCGCCACCGTCCGCCCATCGCGAAAGAAGGTAACCGTATCAGCAACCCATCACGCTGCGGTGGCGACTGACACGCGGGCGGTCTGCCAGCGGGTTGGTGTCAGGGTCTTTGCAAGCTCGGCAACCTTGTCCAGGTGTGCCGACGCGAGCTGCGGCAGCACGTCGTCAAGGTAGGTGCGCGCATTGATCCCCATTCTCCTGCAGCTCTCCACAAGGCTCATGATTGCCGCTACGGCAGGTGCTGCTCCCTGGCTGCCCACGTGAAGCCAACGCCCTGCCGCGGAGCGGCTTGCCGATCCCTCCGCAGGTGGCATCCCGCATGGCCGAAGGCAATTCTTTCTGCCGAGGGCAACCGGACGGATGCTCTGTTCGCAGCGGTTGTTGTCGATCTCCGTCACCCCTTTGCTGAGGCTTCTGCTTAGTTCACTGCGCAGCCGCAGCGCGTAGGCACATGCCCGCGAAAGCCTGCTGCCGGGCAGAAGATCCGGATCCATCGCCACCGCCAGCGGAGCCACCCGCAGCGGCATTCGGTAGATTTCCTGCAAGGGACGCAGCACCGTCGCCATCAGGTCCGTGCAGCTCCCCACCGGCTCCGCCAGATACACCGCCGGGCGCGACTTCCTCCCCAGCGCCTTGAGAGCCCCCACCAGCGCATCCGCCCGGCAGCAAGAACACCCGCCCGGCACCTCCTTCACCCCCGCTCCCGTCTGCTCGCCCAACGCTGTATCCACCATCCCGTCACCCTGATCATTCGTCACCAGCCCGCACCGCAGGCCCATCCGTTCGGCAAACCGCATGAACTCCCGCAGCAAGGATGACTTCCCAGCCCCGAGGGACCCGCCCAGCAGAATGAATGCCTGGACGGCTGAAAACTTGTTTCGTGCAGACATGAAAAAGTTGTGGCGCAGAAATAACGGTGCAACCATGGAGTGGACAATTCCCAATCGTCCGCAGTACGGTCACCACTCAACTCCATTCAAACCAATGAAACGCCGATCCTTTATTAGGAAAAGTTCCTTCGCGGCTGCTGTAGCAATCTCGCCAATATTGTTGTCTGGTATTGCAAAAGCTGATGATGAGTACGCGCCATATGCTATTTGGCCCTTGAAAAGGAAACCGAAATGTGTCCGCCCACCGAATTGCCCTGTAGGTGGCGGTACTTGGACTTTTTTCATTCCCTGTGTTGACAAGAACGGGGTTCAGGTTGCGATGTGCCCATGTTAATGGGTGCGCCTAACCCTAGTAGTGAAGTGCGTGTCCGCGACCTCTTGGCAGGCATTCGTGATTAGCTCACAACGGGATCATGCCTTAAACACGGGGCTGATCAATTTATTTTTAGGAGCCTGTTGTTTACTTCCAGCTAAAGTAACGAAATGATTTCAAAGCACAAAACTTGGTACCTTGTTGCCGTTGTGTTTCTTTGCAGCATAATATTGCTAGTAGTGATGCGCCGCTCTGGGGACGAAGGACGAAGATCATTGCCGCAATCCACGGTAGCTGATAGCACGTTTAAGAGGCCGGTAACACCTCGGTCCGGGAAAACAAAACCGGAATTTGCGCCCGGGTTAGGGAGTGACTTTTTAACGCAGCAGGACGAAATCAACATCTTAGCCAAGTCGAACAGAAGCCCTAGAAGTTTAGCCGCGCTGGCATGGCTTGGTGCGCCAAACGCAGCACAATACCTGACAGAGGCTTTTGCAGCAGCGCCAGATGACGTGATGGTTTGCTACGCTGTTCTTTTTGCTGATCTAGATGAGGATTTGCCAATCAAGCCTGCCGCTCTGGATAATTTTTCCCGTATCCTTCCAGAGGAATCCCTGCCAAATATTCTGAAGGCCCTACAAGCATTCTCCTCAAAAGATCCGAATGCCAAATCGCTGCTTGTCAAAGCAATAGCGGCTCCGAAATTCAGTGACTTCGGAGTAATGATGGCTGGCGATGCCACGAAATGCTTGCTCGCCGCAGGATGGGGAGTGGACCACGCAAGGATCAGTCCGCTACTCGGACGTCCACAATCCGAAGGATCGACTCTTGCGAGGGCAGTAGGCGAGCTTGGATTCTCACTCTCCCATGCCATTGATGGCAATACGCGGGTGCCGTTGGAAGATGCGATTACTGCATTGCAACTAACTCAAAAGGCGACGCTTTCCGGTTCTCTTGATATTAATTCACAAGGGGGGCTTCGTTATTTAGAACAGAATATTTTTTCTTATTTGGAGAGGTTTTCTCCTTCGGAACTCGAAGGTTATTTTCCTGACGGAGGATTCGCTGCCGCTAAAGAAGAGGCAAAAACTGCTTATAAAAGCAACGAAGATATTTTCATGCAAGGCATGAATCTGGAGGGTGTTTTTAATGCGGCAAGTCCATCTATTCGTCGTGAACTGCTATGGCGCATAGAACGTGAGGGCGATTTTGCCGCGTTTAGTTGGTTGAGAGAAACAAATCCCGCCTTATTTAAAAAGTGAAGCCGCCCAATGTTCTCCCCGTTATGTCGGTTTGAAGTTCCAAGTGGAACGGCCCATTGCTCCGCACCCCCAGCCATTTTTGCAGAAAAACCCCTGATGCGTTTGGCAGTTGCGGCGTTTTTCCTCAAAAATGGCTGCTCACCATTAACGAGTTGCGCGTTCCACTTGTAACTTAAACCCACCCATCATCGCGCTGGGCCTGCGCCTCGCCCATGAGGCTTTGTATGATAGGCATCGGAGGATCTGGGCGCGTTCGTAGGGAGAAAGCTGGAGGGCTTCGGCGGTACGGGTAGCGGTGGTTAAGGGGCGGATTGTAGCCGGGCTGGCTGGCAGAGCAAAACAAAAAACCGCCCGGACCATTGCTGATCCGGGCGGCTGAGTTGGTGGGACTATGGCTGGGCTGATGCGATTACATCATGCCGCCCATGCCGCCGCCGTGGTCGTGACCGTGGCCGGCGTCTGCCTTCTTCTCTTCTGGAATCTCGGTGATGAGGCATTCCGTGGTGAGGAGGAGACCGGAGATCGACGCGGCATTCTGGAGAGCGCTGCGGGTGACCTTGGTCGGGTCGACGACGCCCGAGGCGATGAGGTCCTCGAACTTGCCGGTGGCGACGTTGTAGCCTTCGCCGCCCTTACCGTTCTTGACGCGTTCGACGATGAGAGCGCCTTCGACTCCCGCGTTGGCGGCGAGGGTACGGAGGGGGGCTTCGATGGCGCGGCGCACGATGTCGGCTCCGGTGGCTTCGTCACCTTTGAGCTTGAGACCGTCGAGGGCCTTCTGGGCGCGGAGAAGAGCGGTACCGCCGCCGGGAACGATCCCTTCTTCCACCGCAGCGCGGGTGGCGTGGAGGGCGTCTTCGACGCGGGCCTTCTTCTCCTTCATTTCCGTTTCGGTGGCAGCACCGACGTGGATCACGGCCACACCACCGGCCAGCTTGGCGAGGCGTTCCTGGAGCTTTTCGCGGTCGTAGTCCGAGGTGGTTTCCTCGATCTGGCGCTTGAGCTGGGTGACACGGCCCTGGATGGCGTCCTTCTTGCCGGCGCCTTCCACGATGACGGTGTTTTCCTTCTCGATAGTGATGCGCTTGGCACGGCCGAGCTGGGTGACTTCGATGGACTCGAGTTTGAGGCCGAGGTCTTCCGTGATGCACTGACCACCGGTGAGGATGGCGATGTCTTCGAGCATGGCCTTGCGGCGGTCAC
>Ga0315908_10000712_pt1 | contig 26146 bp, 14 predicted proteins | sample LakEriMetagenome_12_FD_203520 | JGI IMG/M metagenome (GOLD analysis project Ga0315908, IMG submission 203520) | Freshwater fungal communities from buoy surface, Lake Erie, Ohio, United States - Buoy 4 MA124 | ecosystem: Environmental > Aquatic > Freshwater > Lake > Lake biofilm | place: USA...
AAGAGGTCGACTAAGGCCTTTTTTTATGCCTATTTCCTACATATTTTCCCTATTTTTGAACGTTAAATTCCTGAAGCATACTTTTCTATGAAATTAGTCAAATCGTTTTATCCGCATATTCTGGCCTTAGTTGGTTTTGTTTGTTTTTCCGTATTCTATTTTTATCCCGTTTTACAAGGGAAAAAGATTTACCAATCGGATATTGTGCAATACACCGGAATGGCAAAAGAACAAGTAGAATTCAGGTCGGCCAATCAAGCCGAGCCGTATTGGACCAATTCGGCGTTTGGAGGTATGCCAACCTATCAGTTGGGCGCCAATTACCCACACGAATACATCAGCCAATTGGATCACCTCTTGCGTTTTTTGCCACGCCCAGCCGATTATATGTTCTTGTATTTCTTGGGCTTTTATGTTCTATTATTGGTCCTCAAAACCGATCCGCTCAAAGCCTTTATTGGGGCCTTGGCCTTTGGTTTGTCTACTTATTTGGTAGTTATTTTGGGTGTAGGCCATAACGCCAAAGCTCATGCGATTGCTTATATGCCATTGTTATTGGCCGGATTTTTATTGGTTTTGCGCCAACGTTATGTGCTGGGTGGATTGCTTACTATGATTGCCGCCGCACTCGAGATCAATGCCAACCACTTTCAGATGACCTATTATTTCATCTTGCTGTTGTTGGTTTTTACGGTTTATTTTATTGTAAAATATGTACGCCAGCAAGCATACAAACCCTTGTTTATTTCGTTGGGCGTTTTTGTAGTTGCTGCCGTATTTGCCATTGGTGCCAATGCGACCAATTTATTGGCTACTGCCGAATATGCTAAATTTTCTACTCGTGGCAAAAGCGAATTGACCCTGAGTCCCGAGGGCAAGAAAATAGTGGGCGATAATCCGCTTACTTACGATTACATTACCGAATACAGCTACGGTTTGGCCGAGAGTTTTAATTTGATTGCCCCGCGTTTGTTTGGCGGCTCGAATGCCGAAAAGTTGGGAAGAGACAGCAAAACCTATGATTATGTGATAGGTCAGGGCGCAGATGATGCACAAGCTCTTGATTTTGCAAATCATTTGCCCTTGTATTGGGGAGATCAACCCATAGTTGCTGCTCCGGCCTACATTGGATCGGTGGTGTTTTTCTTGGCCTTATTGGCTTTATTTGTGGACAAACGTAAAATCAAATACGCATTTTTGGCTGGTATCCTACTTTCGTTGTTCTTGTCTTGGGGTAAAAATTTCCCCGCCTTGACCAATTTTTGTATCGACAATTTGCCTTTGTACAACAAGTTCCGTGCGGTTTCCTCGATACAAGTGTTGTTGGAATTGGCCTTGCCTGCACTGGCGTTTATGGGATTACAGTCCTTTTTTACGGCCGATAAAACCAAACAACAAAAAGCTTTGCTCACAGCTGCCGCATCAGGGCTAGGTTTGTTGGTCTTATTGTTTATTTCTAAAAGTTTATTTTCCTATGCTGGTGGAGCCGATGATGTATACGCCAAGAACTATGGTCAAGAATTCATCAATGCCTTGAAAGCCGATAGACGTTCTTTGTTTATGGCCGATTTGTTGCGCTCTTTCGTGTTTATTGCTTTAGCTGCTGGCGCGTTGTGGTTGTATGTGAAGAATAAATTGGCCGCCCAAACGGCGGTACTGGCCGTAGGTTTTTTGGTGGTAGCCGATTTGTTTTTTATCGACAAAAACTACGTGAGTGGCGACGATTTCTTGCCCGCACGCGAAGTAGATATGCCATTTGCAGAAACCCCTGCAGATACGCAAATTTTGCAAGATACCACGCAATACCGTGTGTTTGAAGTAGCAGGTAATTTATCAAGTGCACGTGCCTCTTATTTTCATCAATCCATTGGAGGTTATCATGCAGCCAAGCCACGCCGCATGCAGCAGTTGTTTGATTACCATATCGTGCAAAATAATCTCGAGGTATTGAACATGCTCAACGTAAAATACATCATACAAACGGACGAGAAAGGCAATGAAATCCCTTTGCAAAATCCAGAAGTAAATGGAAATGCTTGGTTTGTTTCAGGCGTAAAATGGGTCAACTCTGCCGACACCGAGATGAAAGCGCTTTCCCAATTGGATTCCAAGAATACCGCTATTATCAATAAAAATGAGTTCGGATCACAACTTCGTTCCGTTAAGTTTGCCAAAGACAGTCTTGCATCCATTCAAGTGTTGAGTTACAAACCGAATGCCATTCGCTACCGATCACAAAATCCCCAAGAAGGATTGGCTGTTTTCTCAGAAATGTACTACGCAGACGGCTGGAACGCCTACATTGACGGCAAGAAAACACCTCATTTGCGCGTGGATTATGTGTTGCGTGCGCTCGAAGTTCCGGCTGGGAATCACACCATAGAATTTAAGTTTGAACCCGAGGTGGTACAAAAAGGAAGCACGATTGCCTTATACAGTTCGGCAGGTATGTTGGTATTGGTGGCCTTGGGATTGTATTACGAAAGACGAAAATTGTGGTTTGCGCCCATTGAACCCAAGAAATAAGACATGAAAAAAGTCTTGATCGTATCGTATTATTTTCCACCGGCGGGCGGCCCAGGCGTGCAGCGTTGGTTGAAATTTGTAAAGTACTTACCTGACTTTCAGATTGAGCCCATTGTCTATATTCCACAAAATCCAACTTATCCTATTGAAGATGAGGGATTATTATCCGACGTTTCCGATCAATTAACTATCCTGAAACAACCCATTTGGGAACCCTATGGATTGGCTTCTTTATTTTCAAAAAAGAACATCAAAAACATCAGTGCGGGCATTATTCCAACGATTCAAAAACAATCGTGGAAAGAACGCTTGGCCTTGTTTGTACGCGGCAATTTATTTATCCCCGATGCACGCGTGTTTTGGGTAAAACCATCGGTAGCTTATTTGAAAGACTATTGTCATGCCAATGATATTGATACCATTATTACAACGGGGCCACCGCACAGTTTGCACCTCATTGGATTGGCCTTGCAAAAACAGGGACTAAAATGGGTGGCCGATTTTCGCGATCCATGGACCACCATTGGTTACCACAAAGCCTTGAAATTATTGCCTTGGGCCCAACGCAAACACAAACGTTTAGAAAAGCAAGTGTTGCAAGCAGCCGATGCGATTATCGTGACCAGTGCGACCACCAAAACCGAATTTGAATCGTTGACTTCACGTCCAATAACGGTGATTACCAACGGCTACGATACGACTACTGAACCCAGTATAACACTTGATCAAACCTTTAGTTTGGCTCACATTGGTTCGCTATTGTCGGCCCGAAATCCGATTGTGTTGTGGGAAGCCTTGTTCGAATTGCTGAAAGAAGTTCCCGAATTAGCGCAGCATTTGCAACTCAAATTCATTGGCACCACCAGTCAGGAAGTAAAAGATACCCTAGAAAAACTTGGACTATTGACTTATGTCCGCGATTACGGCTATGTGTCACATGACGAAGCTGTAAAGCACCAAAAAGAATCCCAAGTTTTATTGCTCATAGAGATTGATAGCCCCGAAACCAAACTCATTTTGCCCGGTAAACTCTTTGAATACTTGGTGTCGGGTCGTCCTATTTTGGCTATGGGACCAGCCGGATCAGATTTTGCCTCGATCATTCAAGAAACCCAAAGCGGCTCCTTTTTTACTTATGATCAAAAAATGGCCGTAAAAAACTTCATTTCAAGTTGTTTTACCGCCTATAAAAACGGTTCCTTGCATTCAACTGCGGTGGGAGTCGAAAAATATGCCCGAAAAAACCTCACCCAACAATTGGCGCAACTGCTGACTACATTATAAACCATGGGAATCGTCATCAACCAATCCATCAAAAACACGCTGGTCACCTATTTTGGGTTTGCCATTGGGGCAGTGAATGCCTTGTTTTTGTACACCCATTTTTTGGGTAAAAACCACTATGGACTGGTGGCCTTTTTGCTTTCGGCGGCCAACATCATGATGCCGCTTATGGCCTTTGGCGTACACAGTACACTCATTCGGTTTTATTCGCGTTGCAAAACCGAAGCCGAGCGCGAAAAGTTCATGAATTTCATGTTGGTTCTGCCCTTGTTTCTTATTGTACCACTCACTGCCATTACGTTTCTGGGCTATGACCAAATTGCCTATTTTATCTTAAAAGAAAATCCGCAGGTAAAACCCTTTTTGTGGTTGATTCCTTGTATTGGGATTTGCATGGGCTATTTTGAGATTTTTTATGCCTGGGTAAAAGTGCACATGCAATCGGTGTTTGGGAATTTTATCAGCGAAGTATTGGTGCGTGTGGTGATCATGTGTTTGTTGTTTGCCGTGCATTGGGAGTGGATCGATAAAGACCAATTTATATATGGCTTGTTTTTGGCCTATTTGCTGCAACTCATTGCCATGAAGGGTTTTGCCATGTATGTGCGCATGCCCAAACTGTCGTTCAAAGTGCCACACAATGTCAAAGAAATTGTTCTTTATTCCTCGTTTATTATCCTGTCGGGCAGTGTGGCAGTTTTACTTATGGATTTTGATAAAGTGATGATTCCGGCCTACGAAAACATCAGTAGTAATGCCTTGTATTCGGTGGCCATTTTTATTGCCACGGTGATTGCGGTTCCAAGCCGGGCGATGTTGCAAATAATCTATCCGATTACCGCCAAGTTGATGAGCGACAATAAACTCAAGGAACTCAATGTGCTCTACAAAAAAAGCGCCATTACCCTGCAAGTAATTGGTGGGTTGGTTATGCTGGGTATTTTCTTGAACATTAAGATGTTGTATCAATTGATACCGGGGGAATATTCGGGGGGAATATTGGTCGTTTTTTTGATCGGACTCTCCAAGTTTTATGATGTGATCTTGGGGAACAACAACGCCATTATTTTGAATACCAAGTATTACAAATGGGTGCTTTCATTTGGCTTGTTGCTGGTGTTTATGATGGTTGGCCTAAACATGATTTTTATTCCTTTATATGGAATCGATGGTGCAGCCTTGGCTACCTTAATTTCGGTGTTTATTTACAATACCATCAAATTGGTTTTTGTGGTCAAAAAAATGAAACTGTATCCATTTACGGTTAATACAATCAAGTCATTTGCCATTATCATTGGTGTGTTTTTGGCCTTCTACTTTTGGGATTTTTCGTTTCATCCAATAGTGAGTATTGCACTCAAATCTATTTTGATTACGCTGGTGTATGGGCTACTCAACTACAAGCTCAAGATTTCTGAAGATGTCAATAGTGTAGCCGAGACCGTTTGGAAGAAATTACGTCTATAATTTACTCTTCAAATATTTTCCAGTAACTGATTTTGGATTTTTGGCCACCTCTTCGGGCGTGCCTGCGGCCAATACATATCCACCTTCATCTCCGCCCACTGGGCCTAAATCAATGATGTAATCGGCGCATTTGATTAAATCCAAGTTGTGTTCAATTACAATAATCGAATGGCCTTTGTCGATTAATGCATCAAACGATTTTTTAAGCTTGTTGATGTCGTGAAAATGCAAGCCGGTAGTGGGCTCGTCAAATACAAAAAGCGCTTTTTCTTTGGTGTTTCCTTTCACCAAAAACGAGGCCAATTTGATGCGTTGGGCTTCGCCACCCGAAAGAGTAGACGAGGATTGCCCCAGTTGTACATAGCCCAAACCTACGTCTTGCAGCGGTTGCAGTTTTTGTACAATTTTGGTTTGTTTGTGTGCGCTGAAGAATGCAATGGCTTCATCAACTGTACTTGTTAAGATGTCGTCGATGTTTTTGTCTTCAACGTGCACTTCGAGCACTTCTTTTTTGAATCGTTTGCCGTTACAGGCTTCACAAGGCAAATGCACATCGGCCATGAACACCATTTCTACGTTGATCACGCCTTCGCCTTTGCAGCTGTCGCAACGTCCGCCATCCACATTAAAAGAGAAATGCTTGGCTTGAAAGCCATTGAGTTTAGAACGTTTTTCTTTGGCAAACAAATCCCGAATGTCGTCATAGGCTTTGATATAGGTTACCGGATTGGAGCGCGAGCTTCTACCTATGGGATTTTGATCTACGTATTCGATGTGATGCACCTTGTGGTAAAAGCCTTGCATGTCGGTAAACTGCCCTGCTTTTTCGCCCATACCTTCGATCTTTTTTTGCAAGGCAGGAAACAATATTTTCTTGATCAAGGTACTTTTTCCACTACCTGAAACGCCAGTAATCACTGTGAGTACCTCTAGTGGAAACCGTACGTCAATATTTTTTAGGTTGTGTTCGCGGGCACCCAGGATATCAATATAGGACGTCCAACTCCGACGCTTTTTAGGGACTTCAATGGTTAATTTTCCGCTCAAATACTGCGCAGTCAAGGAATTGGCTTGCAGCATTTCAGCAAAAGTGCCTTGGGCTACCAATTTGCCACCAAATGAACCGGCTTCGGGGCCAATGTCAATGATTTGATCAGCCGCTTTCATGATGTCTTCGTCGTGTTCAACCACAATGACGGTATTGCCCAAATCGCGCAACGACAGTAATACTTGGATGAGTTGTTCCGAATCTTTGGGATGCAATCCAATGCTGGGTTCGTCCAAGATGTACATCGAACCCACCAAGCTGCTTCCCAAGGAAGTGGCCAAATTGATGCGTTGGGATTCTCCACCCGATAAGGTTGCTGAGTTACGATTCAAGGTGAGGTAGGGCAATCCTACAAGCAATAAAAACCGCAGTCGATTGGTGATTTCTACCAATAATCGTTTGGAAACTTGGGTGTCGTATTCGCTGAGTTGTAGGTTTTCAAAAAACGGCAGCACCTGATTGATGGGCATTTCAACCAAATCAACCAAGGTTTTGTCTTGAATTTTCACATACAATGCTTCTGGACGCAGTCGTTTGCCCTTGCAGGCTGTACATTTGGTTTTGCCTCGGTAACGCGAAAGCATCACCCGGTTTTGGATTTTATAATTTTTTTCTTCGAGTTCTTTGAAAAAATCATGCAAGCCCTCAAAGTGGCTGTTTCCGTTCCAAACGAGCTCTTTTTGCGCATTCGTGAGTTCAAAATAGGGTTTGTGAATCGGGAAATCAAACTTGTAGGCCGAATTAACCAATTGGTCGCGGTACCAACCCATGCTTTCGCCACGCCAAGGATAAATGGCGTTTTCGTAGATGGACAAGGCGGTATTGGGAATTACCAATTCTTCGTCTATGCCAATGATGCTGCCGTAACCATCACATACTGGGCAGGCGCCATAAGGGTTGTTGAAACTAAACAAATGTACATTGGGTTCAATAAACTCCAAACCATCCAATTCAAAGGAGTTGCTAAAAGTAAAACGCTGTTGGGCCGAAACGGCTTGCAAGACACAGCTGCCTTTGCCTTCAAAAAAAGCGGTTTGCACAGCATCAGCTAAGCGATTGTAAAACCCTTCATCGTCTTTGACTACAATTCGGTCTATAATGAGGTATAAATCAGCGATTTTAAAGTCAATTTTGGGCAATTCGTCCAAGCGATAGGTTTCGTCTTGGTACAAAATTCGCGCATAGCCTTGTTGCAATAAGACGTTGAGCTTGTCGGTTAATTTTCGGCCTTCTTCCAAATGAATCGGAGCCAAAAGCAACCAACGACTGTCCATTTCAAATGTTTTTACCGTTGCAATTACATCGGCAACCGTATCCTTTTTTACTTCTTGCCCAGAAACGGGCGAAAAGGTTTTTCCAATGCGGGCAAATAGTAATTTCAGGTAATCGTATATTTCAGTTGAAGTACCAACAGTAGAGCGGGCATTGGTGGTGTTTACCTTTTGTTCAATAGCGATTGCCGGTGCAATTCCTTTGATGTATTCAACCTTGGGTTTGTCCAATCGGCCGAGGAATTGACGAGCATAAGACGATAAACTTTCTACGTAGCGGCGCTGTCCTTCGGCATACAAGGTGTCAAAGGCCAAAGACGATTTACCCGATCCAGAAAGCCCCGTTATCACTACCAATTTATTACGCGGGATCGCCACATCCAGGTTTTTCAAGTTGTGTACTTGGGCCCCTTTAATCAGGATGTGTGTTTTGGGATTGGCGGTGGTATTGAGGTCTTTTTTCATAGGTAAAATTCCCGTTAGAACGAGGAAGGCAAATATAGAAAAAGCAGCGCTCATTTCAGGCAATCAGCACGCAGGAAAAGTTGCTAAATGATACTTGTATAGTTTTTATATACAACACAAAAATTTTTGTACTTCTACCTTGTGTTATATTTGAAAAAATAAATTATCAGCTATGAAAAAAACACTACTATCAAGTCTACTTCTTCTATCGGCTTTTGGATGGGCGCAAAATGGCCCCATTACCTTTGAACCAGGCGCGCAAGGTGCCTCTTGGGTTTGGAAAGTATTCGAAAACGGAGCCAATGCGCCTTTAGAATTTGTGAGTAATCCCAGTATTTCAGATGTAAATCCATCGGCCACTGTTGCAAAAATGACCACTTTGGCTACTGGAGCACCTTTTGCAGGAGTTGAAAACCAACATCCTGGATCACAACCCTCAGGGCCATCCGCCTTTGGACCGTATGTCATTACGGCTGAAAATTGTACCGTGCGCATCAAAGTATACAAATCTGTGATCAGTGATGTAGGAATCAAATTTGCCACGGCTACCAATGCTTCTACGGGTGAAATTAAAATAGCGAATACGTTGATTAATCAGTGGGAAGAATTGGTTTTTGATTTTTCTAGCCGTATTGGTCAAAACAATGATCAGATCATTATTTTCCCTGATTTTCAGGCTAGAAGCACTGATAATGTGTGTTATTTTGATGAAATTTCGTTTGGACCAGAAATCATTAAACCGGTTTTGCCACTCGATTTTGAGGTAGCGGGATTAGATTATATTTTTAGTAATTTCGGAAACACTGATTCATCGGTGCTTTCAAATCCTTTTCCTGTTGGCTTAAATACGTCATCTAAAGCGGCTATTTTAATTAAAAACAATGGTCCAGAATGGTCGGGTTCTTTCATAGAATTGGGAAGCGCAATCAATTTTTCGACTACACAAACCATGAAAATGAAAGTACTTGCTCCGCAGGCAGGTATAATCGTAAAATTAAAGTTAGAAAACCTTTCCAATCCAGCGTTTAATATAGAAGTCGATGCTACCACCACTGTAGCAAACGCTTGGGAGGAATTGTCGTTTACATTTAACGGAATCAATACAGCTAACAACTACAAACGCGTTGTTGTATTTTTCAATTTTGGCGTAGTTGGTACAGGAGAATATTATTTGTTTGATGATATTCAATTGGACAATGCCTTTAGCACACCTGGTTTCAACTCGGGTATGGTTAGCGTGTTGCCAAATCCAGTAAACGATAAGGTAACCGTGCGCATGACGCAGCCATTTGAAAAAGTAACCGTAAGTTCTATCTTGGGTCAAATTGTTTTAGAACAAGCGGCACAAGGAACTGAATCACAGTTGTCAATTGGACACTTATCAAAAGGAATTTATGTATTGGCTGTACAAACTACTGATGGTAAAATAAACACATCGAAGTTGATCAAAGAATAAACACCATATTCCCCTAATAAAAAGCACGTTTTGTTGAACGTGCTTTTTTTGTTTTACAGAAATAGCCAATGTCTAAACAAAATCAAATACATCATATTGATTTCTTGTATAGCTAGCAACAAACGCAAACGAAATAGTGTACTACAACACCACCACAACACCAGCTGAGTTTTCATTATTAATTTAAAAGGGTAAACGGCTGTTAAAATTAGTATAGTAGTATGATTTTCAATTCGTTTTGCTTTTATTTGCTCGGTAATTATACAATTCATACTTGTATAGTTTTTATATAGTGTATTCCATCTACAACGTTTGCAATCGTGTTGTACATTTGAACAAATCAAAAAAATTATTAAAAATGAAAAAAACTTTACAATTAGTAGCCGTTTTGTTTTTTGCCTTGTTGGGCACTCAAAATGGAATTGCGCAAAACTCTGTTTCAGTTAACGGAGGCGCTGCATGGTTAGGGTATGCAAATGTGTTTTTAACAGATGGATCTACATTCCAATTTGGTAGCGCTTGGGGTGTTGCTGATTTGAAATCTGTAGTTAACGTTGGTGCAAACACAGTAACTCTTTACCCAAATTTTAATACCTATAACGCAGCTGATCCATATTGGTCAAATGGTGCTGTAGGGAACAAAGTATTTGAAGCCAACACCTTTGTAGAAAACAATGCCTTGGCGGGTCAAGTACTTACTTTTTCTGGAAACGTTACCAGTAACACACTCAATTCTGCTTATACTGCAGTTGCTTTTATAAAAGGATTGAATCCTGCAACGGGATACAGTACGGATGTTTTTGTTTCTGCGCCGTTAGTGGCTGGTCAACCATTTAGTATTACTACTGACGCTGCTATTCCTGCTGGTTTAGTTGTACAATATGGTTTTACAGTGAAAGGATTGAATGCGAATCCGGCACAAGAGGCCGCTTTAGGAAACGTAGTAGTTGCAAGTAATGTAGTGGTTCCTACTGAGCCAATGACTGCTGCTCCAACACCTACACGTGCTGCGGCTAATGTGATTTCAATGTTCAGTAATGCCTACACCAATGTACCCGTAGATACTTGGAGAACAGATTGGTCTAATGCAACTTTAACTGATTTGCAAATTGCTGGAAACGATACTAAAAAATATTCTGCACTAAGTTTTGTGGGAGTTGAAGCTACTACAAGCCCAATCAATGCCTCATCAATGACAACTTTTCACGTTGATGCTTGGACGCCAAACATGACTGCTTTCCGAGTGAAATTGGTTGATTTTGGTGCCAATGGTGTTTTTGCTGGTGGAGATGATGTTGAGCATGAATTGACTTTTACACCTGCCTTGAGCGGATGGAATTCATTCGAAATTCCTTTGGCTGACTTTGCTGGTTTAACAACAAGAGGTCATATTGCACAATTGATTTTCTCTGGATTACCAGATGCTGCAGGTATCGTTTTTATTGATAACGTTTATTTCCACAACGTGGCTGTTGTTAATCCAAATGAGCCAATGACTGCTGCTCCAACACCTACACGTCCTGCGAACACCGTTATTTCTATGTTTAGTGATGCCTACACCAATGTGCCAGTTGATACTTGGAGAACAGTTTGGTCAAATGCTACCTTAACAGATTTACAAATTGCGGGTAACCCCACAAAAAAATATTCTGCTTTAGATTTCGTAGGTATTGAAACAGTGAACAACCAAATCAATGCTACGCCAATGCAGTTTTTCCACATCGATGCTTGGACGCCAAACATGACAACATTCCGTGTAAAATTAGTTGACTTTGGTGCAAATGGAGTTTACCAAGGAGTGCCAAATGATGACGTAGAATTTGAATTGTCATATACTCCGGTATTAAGCCAATGGAACAGCTATGATATTCCATTGTCAGCATTCACAGGTTTAACTAACCGTGCTCACATTGCGCAGTTGATTTTATCGGGTAACCCACCAGCTGCAGGTACTGTATTTGTGGATAACGTATATTTTAGCAGCACACCATTGGCGGCTACGTCATTCAACATGGCTGAAGTTAAAATGTATCCTAATCCAGCTTCTGATATCGTAACAATTACAGCTGTAAATCCAATTGATTCGGTTTCTATTTACTCTGTTTTAGGTCAAGAAATCAAACAATTGCTATTCAATACCAATGCCGTTTCAGTTGACATCGCTGATTTACAAGCGGGTATGTATGTAGTTAAAGTAACTTCTTCAGGCGTTACGGCAACTTCAAGATTGGTTAAAAAATAATTCTACACCGTAGAAGTAGAGCTAAAAGCACGTTTGTAAGAGCGTGCTTTTTTTTCTACTATTGTACGTTTACAATTGCATCTATTCCTTTATAGTCCATGAAATTAAATCGTGTAAATCGCCTTGTATTTTTTGCCTGTCTTTGGGTGTTTTCGCACGCATTGCTTGCGCAAGAATTGCCTCCAATTGTGAAGTATAGCCCCACAAGTTACAATGCAGGGAATCAAAATTGGATGATCGCACAAGATCTCAATCATTACCTTTTTTTTGCAAACAACGAGGGTTTGTTAGAATTCAATGGGTCTAACTGGACTTTGTATCCATCGCCCAACGAAACGATTGTGCGTTCGGTAAAAGTGATTGACAATAAAGTATACACGGGTTGTTACATGGAATTTGGGTATTGGAACCGACAAGCCAACGGCAGATTACAGTACACCTCACTCAGTAAAAAAATAAAAAACAAAATGCTCGATGACGAGCAGTTTTGGAACATCATCAATGTAGACCAATGGGTCTTGTTTCAGTCGTTGAACCGCATTTACATTTACGACACCAAAACCAAAACCTTTAAAATCGTTGCCGGAAAATCAATAATTACCAAAGCATTTAAAACCAGTTCGTCGGTTTATTTTCAGTCCTTGAATGAAGGCTTATTTGAAATTGAAAATGGTATTGCCAAATTAATCTCAAATCATCCTATCCTTCAGACGAATAAAATCAGCAATATGGTTGCTACAGATACTGGATTGTTGATTTTAACCCAAGTAAATGGTTTTTATAAACTCACTGGAACAACATTAACCAAATTCCAAACCGAAGCCGACGCGCAATTTGCAGCCAATAGCATCTACAGCAGTGTGCAATTGGCAGATGGAAATTACGCCATCGGTACGGTGTCAAACGGCATTTATATCTTGACCAACTCAGGAAAAATTAAATACCACATTACCCAAAACAGAGGACTAAGCAACAATACAGCACTTTCTATGTTTGAAGATGCGGATAGAAATTTATGGGTAGGATTGGACAATGGCATTAACTGCATTAACCTGCAATCACCAGTTAAAAGTTTTTCAGACGATACAGGGATTTTGGGTACAGTATACACGTCCAAACTGTTTCAAGGTAAATTATACATAGGTACAAACCAAGGTTTATTTTGTAAAACCTATAACTCCAATGATCAGTTTCAATTTATTCCCGGCACCAAAGGACAAGTTTGGTCTTTGTTTGTCTATGATGACACCTTGTTTTGCGGTCATGATTCAGGCACATTTATCATCCGTGGAGCAACGGCTGAGCACCTTTTTTCGCAATCAGGCACGTGGAAATTTGAGCCTATTCAAGGCAATAACTCGCTCCTCTTACAAGGAAATTATTACGGCATTTCGGTCTTGCAGAAAATAAACAACAAGTGGGTGTTTCGAAATAAAATTAAAGGATTTGATTATTCGGCCAAGTATTTCGAGCTAACGCCTAATTTAGAAGCGTACATCAGTCACGAATACAAAGGTGTTTTTCGACTTCAATTGGATCAAACGCTACAAAAAGCGACTTCATTTTTTACTTACACCTCTCCAACCAAAGGGAAAAATGCATGCTTAACTCAGTTTAACAATACCATTTACTATGCCTACAAGGACGGTATTTTCAAGCTTAATCCGCGCAGCAAGCAATTCACCAAAGACAAACAACTGAGCGCAGTATTTGAAAAAGATGAGTTTACTTCTGGGAATATGATCATTGATCAATCGAATAAAATATGGTTGTTCTCTAAAAATTACATTCATTACTTTACTTTGAATAAGCTGAGTTATAACCTCAAACAAAACGCGATTCCCATTCCTTCTTCGCTTACCAATTCCATGTCGGGCTATGAAAACATTACCCAACTGTATAATGGCGTTTACCTAATTGGTACAACTGATGGCTATTATACCATCAATATCAACGATTTAAGCTTTAAGAATTACCGCATTTCCATTGCTAATGTTTCCATTAATCAGCTCAATGAAAACAGTGTAAATTGTCCGATTGCCGGAGAAGGGGAGTTTAAGGCTAAAGAAAACAACATCACCTTTACTTACACGGTTCCGGAATACAACAAATACATCAATGCGGAATACCAATATGCGCTTGAAGGCATTCAAGATCAATGGAGTGAATGGAGTGCAAAATCGACCGTAAACTTTAAAAACCTTACGCCTGGAGACTATGTGTTTAAGGTCCGCGCCAAAATTGCCAATTCAACTCCGGACAATACGGCGGTGTACAAGTTTACCATATCAAAACCCTGGTACGCCACAAATTTAGCGGTGATTCTATATTTTGTAATGGCTATTTTTATTGCGCATTTCATCAACAATGCCTATCTAAAGTATTACCAAAAGCAACGAGAAAAACTCATAGAAGAGAATAACTTGCTGCTTGAAATCAAAGAATTGGAGAACGAACAACAGCTCATGAAGTTGCGCAACGAGCAGCTTTCGCAAGATGTGGATAACAAAAGCAGAGAGTTGGCTGTATCAACCATGAGTTTGATCAAGAAAAATGAGCTATTAGCGGTGATCAAAGAAGATTTAAAGAAAACCTCAGACGAAGGCAACCGCAGCATCAAATCGGTGATTTCCACTATTACCAAGAACATTTCAGAAGAAGATACGTGGAATGTATTTAAAGAGGCTTTTGATACAGCAGACAAAGACTTTTTAAAGAAGGTAAAACAAGCGCATGCTTCCCTTACGCCAAATGATTTGAGACTTTGTGCCTATTTGAGATTGAATTTGTCCTCTAAAGAAATTGCTCCGTTGTTAAACATATCCGTGCGCAGTATAGAGATAAAACGATATCGTTTGCGCAAAAAAATGGAGTTGCCGCACGAGCAAGGTTTAGTAGAATATATCTTGTCTATTTAGACAGATTAGGATAAACTATACACTACCACAACATCAATCAGGATTTGGAAAAGGTTGTATAGTCAAACGGCAAACGCTTTTGTGTTGAATGAACTGAATTACAAGCTATACATGAAGATGGTGACCTGATTTTCATGGTGTAGAATAAAAATAACCGTTGTATGTTTTTTGTTGTGGTTACAAATAATTTCCAACCCGAAAACTATACTACTTTTAAAACTCACAAATTAATTAAAACATGAACTCAAAATTTCTATTGTATGTTGTTCTACTGATTTCAGCTTTGGGCTACTCCCAAAACTATGACGTGGGTGGAACAGTAAAAGATGCCGATTCAGGCGTTGGTATTCCGGGTGTTAATGTAGTTTCTTCTACTGGTAAATCGGCTAGTACTGATTTAAACGGAAAATTTATGTTAAAAGACCTTTCAGCAGGGTCTACACTTACCTTTTCCTATTTAGGATACAAAGAGACCAGCCTTAAAGTTTCTAAATCAAATGAATCACTTTCGGTATCGCTCAAGTCAGATGTGCAATCCCTTGAACAAGTAGTGGTTATTGGTTATGGATCACAAAAGAAGAAAGACATCACCGGGGCTGTTGGTTTGGTTGATTCCAAAACCATTGACAAACTTAAACCCATTAAAATTGAGCAAGCACTTACTGGAACCCTTGCAGGGGTAACGGTTACCTCTCAGTCGGGAGCGCCAGGTGCCGGTTTGGATATCCGTATCCGAGGAGTACAAAGTAATTTGGACAATTCACCTTTATATATAGTAGACGGAAACATCTCGGATCCTAGTATTTTGAATCCAAGTGACATCGAGTCGATTACGGTATTGAAAGATGCTCAAGCAGCTATCTATGGAGTGCGTGGGGCAAATGGAGTAGTGATCATCAAAACCAAAATGGGTAAGCGAAATTCTAAAACTGCTTTTAGCTACAACTCCTACACTGGTGCACAAAGCACAACCAAAAAGTTATCCTTATTGAATGCCACCGAATATGCATTGTTGTTGAATGAAAGCTATGCCAATGGAGGAAAACCATTGCCTTATCCAAACGTAAACGGAATTGGATCTGGAACCGACTGGCAAAATGAAGTGTTTGATTCGGCAGCGCCTATGCAAAGTCATGACATCAGTGTGTCTGGCGGATCTGAAAAAATCAATTACGCCTTGAGTGGCTCTGATTTAACACAAAGTGGTATTGTTGGTTCAGATAAATCTGGTTTCAAACGAAATACCTTGATGATGTCTATCAATGCAGATTTGAATGACAAATTAAAATTACAAACTACGGTAAACTATGTATTTGTAAATCGAAAATCATTAAACGAAAACGGGCTAGGTTCGGTCTTGTTTAATGCAGTCAACACGCCAGCCACTTTGACTCCAAGGGATGACAACGGCAACTTTACTTTAGTGCCAAGTACACCGGGTTTTGGTATTGAAGTAATCAATCCCTTAGCTCAAATTGATAATACGTACAACGACTACAATGGAAAGCGTATCAGTGGGGTGTCAACCTTGGATTATGCGTTCTTGAAAGATTTTAATCTTACCACGCGCATTGGAGCCAATACCTTTAACTCTGAAGGTAAAACCTTTAACAAAATTGTGAATTATGGCGGTAAAGTTTTTGATGTAACCCGCAGCTCGGTGAATCAAAACGCCATCAACGACAACAGTTATGTGTTTGATATGTATTTAACCTACAAAAAAGTATTCCTTGACAACCACAATTTGACGGCTGTTTTTGGAACGTCAAATACAAAAGTATGGGGGAACGGTTTGTTTGCTACGGGTTATGATATTCCAAATAATTCTTGGGATTTTGCTGACATTAGCTTGGCAACAGGAGCGACCACTACCCGTGACGTGGGTTCATATACTTATGACGACCGTTTGAATTCGTACTTCTTACGTATGCAATACGATTACAGCGGGAAATACTTGTTTTCGGGTATGTTGCGTAGAGATTCATCTACTAAATTTGGTCCGGATAATGCAGTAGCTTACTTTCCATCTGCAACCGCAGGATGGATTACCTCCAAAGAGGGTTTTATGGATAATTTTAAAGCCATCAATTTCATGAAAGTACGTGCCAGTTATGGGGTGTTAGGAAATGATAAAATTCCATCAAATGGTTATGTAGGGTATTTGAACGGTGAAGGCGTATATGTATTTGACAACACGATTACTACTGGAGTAGCAATTGGGGCCTTGGCTAATCCTGGTTTGAAATGGGAAAATGCCCGTAAATTTGATGCCGGAGTTGATTTGAAATTTTTTAGCAACAAATTAGACGTAACCTACGACTACTTTATTGAAACGCGTGAAGACCTTCTAATTGCTGGCTTACCCGTTTCAGGTATTACAGGAGTAGGTGGTCCTGGAGGATATCCACCAACGGTTAATGCTGGATCTACCCGCAACGTCGGTCACGAGTTATCGTTGGGTTGGAACCAAAAAATAGGCAATGATTTTTCGTTTAATGTCAATTACAACGTGACAACTATTGCCAACATGGTGACCAATGTAAATAATGGTACTGGCGTGTTGCAAAGTGGTTCATTTGGCGTAGGTCAACAACCGATTGCCCGTATGGAAAAAGGTTACTCTATTGGTTATTTCTATGGTTTACAAACCGATGGAATTTTTCAAAACCAAGCACAAGTTGATGCACATCCTTCCCAACTTGCTTTAGGAGCGGTGGCACAGCCTGGAGACATTCGATTCAAAGATGTAAACGGAGACGGGGTAATTAATTTAAATGACCGTACCAAAGTAGGTAGTCCATTAGCCGATTACACAATGGGTTTCAACTTGAGCATGAACTACAAAAACTTTGATTTTGCAGCCTATTCGTATGCATCTTTAGGAAACGACATGGTGCGTAACTACGAGCGTTCGGTTTCGGATTTGAATAAAATGAATTACATTCTTGGTCGATGGACAGGAGAAGGAACCAGTAATGTAGTGCCAAGAGTAACTACCGAAGCAACGACCAATAACCTTTTCTCAGATTATTTTGTTGAAGATGCTTCATTTTGGCGTATCCAAAACATTCAATTGGGTTACACATTGGCCAACTCAATTACCCAACAAGTGGGTATTACCAAATTGCGTTTATACACCAGCATGCTCAATCCATTTACATTCACCAAATACCGTGGATTTGATCCAACAGGTTCAAATGGAGCGGCAATTGGCGGTGGAATTGACTACGGATTCTATCCATCACCTCAAGTGTTTATTTTAGGTCTTAATCTTAACTTTTAATCCCTTTCACGATGAAAAAATACAGTATATATTCTTTTGTAGTACTTGCAATAAGTGCAGTATTGGCTCTGTCATGTTCGGATGAATTTGTAGACAGAAAAGCACCCTATTCAATCGATTCTGAAAATTATTTCAACTCTGAATCCGATTACAACCAAGCCTTAATCGGCGCATACGACATGTTACATTCTACTTATCTGAATGTAATGATGGGTGAAATTGCCTCAGACAATACCGCTTCTGGTGGAGAAAGCGCCATTGATGTAATTGGCATTCAACAAATTGATGACATGATCCATACCGAAGCCAATCCCCAATTGAAAAATGTGTGGGATTGGATGTTTGCCGGTGTGCAACGTTGTAATTACATCATGGAATTCAAAGACAAAACCGATTTCACCAATAAGCCACAGGTGTTGGGTGAAACTCGTTTTTTAAGAGCCTATTACCACTTTGAATTGGTAAAATGGTTTGGTCCAATTCCGTTGAACGGAGACAAGCGTTTTTCTACAGAAGATGTGACGCGTGTACCACGTTCATCCGTGCAAGACGTATATGCCAGCATCGAAGCCGATTTAATTTATGCGGTGGCCAATTTGAAAACCAAAGCTGAAAATCCAATTAAAGGGAGAGCGACCAAAGGAGCTGCTCAAGCTTTGTTAGGCAAGGTGTATTTGTATCAAGAAAAGTATGTTGATGCCGCTAATGTTTTAGAAGACTTGATTTCTTCAGGAAGTTATAGTTTAGAATCCGATTACAACTCAATTTTCGAAAGCAACGGTGAAAATAACAATGAGTCTGTATTTGAAGTACAATACACTGATCAAGAAGGAGCAAGTTTTGATTGTTTGCAGTGTAGTGAAGGAAATGTGGCTGTAGGATTTAATGGCATTCGTAACTATTCGGGTCCACTGTTTGAGTCTGGATATAGCTTTAACGTTCCTCGTCAAGAAGTAGTTGATGCGTTTGAGTTGGGCGACCGTCGTAAAGATGTCGCTATACTTGATATCGTGTCTTGGGCTGCGGCAAATAATGCCTCTTATGGTGTGGGTTATAAACACACGGGTTATTTTAACAGAAAATACATACCACGTGCAGGTGATGCCAATATTGGTGACCAAAACTTAACCAACCCAAACAATTACCGTGCAATTCGTTATGCCGATGTTTTGTTGATGGCTGCTGAGGCTTTAAACCGAGGTGGTATTGACGATACAAAAGCACGTACCTATCTGAACGAGGTCCGACGCAGAGCATTTGGCGACACCAATCACGATACTCCACTGGTAACAGGATCAAACCTTACCGAGTTGATTCTTGCCGAACGCCGTGTAGAATTAGTAGGCGAGGGGCACCGTTTCTTTGATTTGGTGCGAACTGGAAAAGCAGCTGCTGAAATTGAAGGATTTAGTGCAGGAAAAAATGAAATCTTTCCTTTACCTATCGAAGAAATTCAATTTTCGAATGGCAATTGGCAACAAAACCCCGGCTACTAGTACTTGTTTAGCTCTATAAATTAATTACAAATAAATAAAATGAAAAAAATATTCCTTACCTGTATTGCGCTTGGTCTTTTGACCAATTGTACCCTTGAAAACAAGGATGTAGATTTAGCTGGAATCAATGCGCCTGAAAATATATCGGCCTTGATGACTATTGCACAAGACAATTCCGGAAAAGTTACCATTACTCCGCGTGGTCAAGGTGTTGCTCAATACGAAGTGTTTTTTGGTGACTCGACTACAGAACCTGCTGTGGTATCTCCGGGTCAATCGGTTATTCATACCTATCTTTCAGAAGGTAATTTTACCGTGAGAATTATCGGTATTTCCTTAAACGGAAAACGGACAGAAGTTACCCAAGATTTAACGATCTCCTTCTTGCCTCCAGCCAATTTGGTTGCAACCATTGTAAAAACAGATCTTACGGTAACGGTTACCGCTACAGCTGATTTAGAGACTTATTTTGAAGTTTATTTTGGTGACGTGAGTAATGAAGTTCCTGTATTATTTAACGAAGGAGAAACCATTTCACATGATTACACGGCATTAGGTACCTACGTAGTGAAAGTGGTAGCCAAAAATGGTGGGTCCGTTTCACTAGAATACACAGAAAATGTTCAGATTAGCAGTGCCTTTCCAATAAGCGCCGCGCCTACACCTACGTTTCCTCAATCAAATGTAATTTCATTATTTTCTGGAGCCTATACCAATGTACCCGTAGACACATGGAGAACTTCGTGGTCAGCTGCAACATTAACTGATGTGAATATTTCGGGTAATGCTACAAAAAAATATTCTTCATTAAATTACGTGGGAATTGAAACCGTAGCCAACCAAATTAATGTAAGCACGATGACTCATTTTCATGTGGATTACTGGACGCCAAACATGACTGCTTTTCGTGTGAAATTAGTCGATTTTGGTGCAAATGCATCCTTTGCTGGTGGCGATGACGTTGAACATGAATTGTCTTTTGTCCCTACACAAAGTGGTTGGAATACCTTAGATATTCCCCTTTCCAATTTTGCGGGTTTAATTACAAGAAACCATATAGCTCAGCTTATCTTTTCAGGTAATCCTTCCGGACAGGGCACAGTTTATATAGATAATATTTACTTTCACAATTAACTTTTTTACAATGAAACAATTTTTTAAATTCTGTTGTCCCTTATTATTCGCTCTTGTATTAAGTAATTGCCAAGAAAGCGATTTGGGTTTTGGAGATATTAATTCACCAACTAATCTGCAAGTAGCCGTCGTTGTGCAAGGCCAAGATGCCGCTAATCCAAACGGTGATGGTTCTGGTTTAGTTACGCTAACTGCCACAGCCGATAATGCTATTTCTTACAAATACGTATTTAGTGATGGTTCCGAAAGAAACCAACCAAGTGGTATTTATCAAAAACGATTTACAAAACCAGGATTGCATACCTATACGGTAACAGTTTTGGCTTCGGGTCGTGGCGGTGTTACGACAAACACTACTTTAGAAGTTACGGTATTGTTTAATTTTACCGATGATGAAGCGGTTGAATACCTTACTGGCGGCACTTCCCAAATTTGGTATTGGTCTGCTTCAGAGCGCGGCCATTTGGGTGTTGGACCAAACAGTACCGATAATACCACAAATTATTATTCCTATTGGTATGAGTCGGTTCCTTTCAACCAAGTTAGCAACTGTCTATATGACGATGAATTGGTGTTTACCAAAGTAGGAAATGGCTTGAACTATGAGTTGCGTAACAATGGTACAACATTTATCAATCGAAGATTTAGAGAAATTGTTGGACTTCCGAATAGTAATGATTACGTTGATGAATGCTTTTTATACAGCGGACCAGAGGTGACAGGTATAAAAAATGTAACATTGACACCCTCTGAGACTTTGGCAAATCCGGCCGAAAAAAGAGGTACAGTAATGACCTTTTCTGATGGAGGATTTATGGGCTTTTACGTAGGACAAAGTTCATACGAAATCATGTCGATCACACCTTCTCGAATGGTTGTACGTACCGTTCAGGAAGGCTTTACTCCTGCAGGAGAGCCACTATCAACTGCATGGTATCATATTTTTACCACAATCAAACCAGTTGAAGATCCGGTTACCGATTACACCAACCAAGTTTGGGGTGACGAGTTTAATACACCGGGAGCACCAGATCCAACCAAATGGAGTTACGACCTTGGCGCCGGAGGTTGGGGTAACAACGAGTCGCAAACCTATACCAACAACAGTGGTAATTCGATTGTGTCTGACGGAACCCTCAAAATTACAGCCAAAGCACAAAGTGTAGGCGGTTCTAATTATACTTCTGCGCGTCTCAAATCTGAAAACAAATTCGAGTTTACCTATGGTAAAGTAGAGTGTAGAGCTAAATTGCCTGTAGGGGCCGGTACATGGCCAGCCATATGGTTGTTGGGACAAAATTATGCCACAAATATTTGGCCATCTTGTGGAGAGATTGACATCATGGAACACCGTGGATATGATCCAAACCGAATTCATGGTTCTTTGCATTTCCCTGGCAATTTTGGAGGTAATGCCAACACCAATACGACTGTAATTTCAAATGTGTCTAGTCAATTTCATGTGTACAAAGTACTTTGGACTCCGGCTTCCATTAAATTTTATGTGGATAATTCCTTGTTTCATTCTTTTGCAAACAGTGGATCGGTACCGTTTAACAGTGATTTCTTTTTAATACTAAACGTGGCCATGGGTGGTACTTTTGGAGGTGCTATTGACCCTAATTTTACAGAGTCTAGTATGGAAATTGATTACATTAGAGTGTATCAGTAGATTGTCATAATAAATTGTTTTTACCAACAGAATTCCAATGAATCAGCTTAAACATACATCTATTTTACTAGTAAGTCTCATTGCCTTATGGAGTTGTACTGCGCCAAAACCAATTATGGCTTCTGCGTCTAGAAATGCATTAGATGTGAAAGTAGATTCTATATTGAAGTTGATGACTTTGGAAGAAAAAATTGGTCAATTGAATCAATACAATGGTTTTTGGGATTTAACAGGTCCTACGCCTTCAGAAGGTCAGGCGGCATTAAAACTCGAACATTTGAAAAAAGGTTGGGTAGGTGCAGTGCTGAACATTAAAGGGGTGAATGACGTTCGTAAAATCCAGCAAATAGCCGTTGAAGGATCTCGTCTTCATATTCCATTGCTTTTTGGATTTGATGTGATTCACGGATACAAAACCATCAGTCCCATCCCATTGGCAGAAGCGGCCAGTTGGGACTTAAATGCCATTCAAAAATCGGCTGCCATTGCCGCCGAAGAAGCTGCAGCAGTTGGTATTAATTGGACGTTTGCGCCAATGGTCGATGTGGCCCGCGACCCAAGATGGGGCCGTGTTATGGAAGGGGCCGGTGAAGATCCATATTTGGGAAGTCAAATTGCAACAGCTCGTGTGCAAGGTTTTCAAGGCACAAATTTCAATACAAACAAGTCTATTTTAGCCTGTGCCAAGCATTTTGCTGGATATGGTTTTGCTGAGTCTGGAAGAGATTACAACACTGTAGATGTTTCTGAATCGGTATTGCAAAACGTTATTTTTCCACCGTTTAAAGCCGCTGTTGACGCAGGGGCACGCACATTCATGAATTCATTCAATGAATTAAATGGAATTCCAGCTACGGCAAGTGCTTATTTGCAACGCGATATCTTAAAAAAAGATTGGGATTTCAAAGGTTTTGTTGTTTCTGATTGGGGTTCGGTGCGCGAAATGTTGAATCATGGCTACGTTGCTACTGAGAAAGAAGCTGCATTGGCTGCCATGCAAGCCGGATCCGATATGGATATGGAATCTTACATATATGTGGCTCACGTAGCCCAATTGGTTAGAGACGGAAAGCTTAAAGAAGCATTAGTCGATGAAGCAGCAGGACGTATCCTTCGTGTTAAGTTTGAATTGGGTTTATTTGAAAACCCATATAAATATTGCGATGAAGCACATGAAAAAGCTACGTTAGGCAAACAAGCCTTTCAAGAAGGTGTATTGGATGTTGCAAAGAAATCTATTGTCCTCTTGAAGAACGAGGGCGGTATTTTGCCTTTGCCTAAAACGGGTAAAAAGATCGCCGTCATTGGCGCTTTGGCTGCCGATAAAACCAGTCCATTAGGAAGTTGGCGATTGGCCGCCGATGAAAATTCAGCTGTTTCTGTTTTAGAAGGTCTCAAATTATATCCAGGCAATGAAATTGCCTATGCAAAAGGAGCTGATGTAGCTGTGGGTAGAACCGAGTTTGTTTGGGAGACCAAAGTAAATGAATCCGATACCTCAGGATTCGCCGACGCTGTTCAATTGGCTAAGCAGTCTGATATTGTGGTGATGGTTTTGGGTGAACATGGACTTCTATCTGGCGAAGGTCGTTCTCGCTCAGAACTTGATTTACCAGGTGTTCAACAAGAATTACTGGAAGCCGTATACCGTGTTAATCCTAATGTTGTGTTGGTCTTACAAAATGGTCGACCCTTGGTCATCCCATGGGCTGCCAAACACATTCCTGCTATTGTGGAAGGATGGCATTTGGGTACACAAAGTGGAAATGCACTTGCACAAGTTTTGTATGGAGATTATAACCCAAGCGGTAAACTGCCCATGACATTTCCCAGAAGTGTAGGGCAAATCCCGTTGTATTATTACCAAAAATCCACAGGTCGTCCCACGGCTAATGAACCGGAAAGTGTGTTTTGGTCGCATTTTATGGACGAAGAAAATACACCGCAATATCCTTTTGGATTTGGTTTAAGCTATGCGACGTTTAACTATTCTGCTGTAACGCTTAGCCAAGATAGCTTTGTAAATAACGAGTCTATTACTGCTTCGGTCACCGTTACAAACACAAGTAATCGTGCAGGAAAAGAAGTGGTTCAGCTTTATATCCAAGATATTGTTGGAAGTACAACACGTCCTGTAAAGCAGTTAAAAGGATTTGAGCTCATTGAGTTGCAACCCAATGAAAGTAAAAAAGTGACTTTTACTCTTACGCAAAACATGTTGCAGTTTTTTTCAGCCAACCGAAAATGGGAGGCAGAAACAGGACATTTTAATGTGTTTATAGGAACCAACTCTGCCGAAACCAAGAATGCTTCTTTTCATTACACCAACAAATGAATTCAAAATTAGTCTGTATTGTTTTTTTACTTTCCCTTTTTCAACTCAGCACCGCTCAGTCTAAAAAAAGAAAGTTGGTTTGGCAAGAAAATTTTTCTACTGCTACGCTAGATACCCTAGTATGGAATTATGAGTTGGGCAACGGTTGTCCTAATTTATGTGGTTGGGGCAATAACGAACGTCAAGAGTACACGAAAACCAATCACCAACTTTTGGATGGAAAGCTGATTATTTCAGCCTTAAAAGAGGGATCACGCTATACTTCCACCCGAATTACTACTGCAGCTAAAAAAGAATTTCTTTACGGCCGAATTGAAGCCAAAGCTAAAATACCCCAAGGACAAGGGATTTGGCCAGCTTTTTGGATGCTAGGCTCCAACATCAAGCAAGTGGGTTGGCCAAAATGTGGTGAAATAGATATCTTAGAATACATTGGCAAAGAACCGCACAAGGTATTTACTTCCTTGCACACTCAAGAAAGTCATGGTCAAACCATCAACACAAAGAAAACCACTGTGGATAACATCGAGCAAGGCTATCATATCTATGCTGTGGATTGGGATGCTGAAAAGATCAGCTTCTCGATAGATGGTAAAGATGTTTACGTGTACCAACCGCAAGTTAAAAATGAAAATAATTGGCCTTTTTCGCAGCCATTTTACATCATTTTAAATATGGCTATTGGCGGAAATTTTGGTGGTCCTGAAGTTGATGATGCTATTTTCCCACAACAATTTAGCATTGATTACATTAAAGTTTACCAATAGGACTCCTAATATCTACACTTATCGCATCATTAAATTTAAATTATACATAAATAATTAACAAATAAGTTGATTAATATTTATATAAAAAGTTAAATAAACTAAATATTCTTATTAATTACACATTAACTTGGATAATACTATTTTATTATTCTATTTTTGATCAAATAAATCTCTAAAACATTTGCCTATTTCTGAAAATTACTTTTAACATCGATTCTTTTCGAATTTATTCATCTTTAAAAAGTAATTTTATGGCTAATGTTCAACTCCCCGATGCAGTATTGGTTAGTAAGTATATAGCAGGTGATGAAACCGCCTTGTCTGTATTAATTGACCGCCACCAGTCAAAAATTTTTGGTTTTATCTACTCCAAAATTGGAGATAGAGATACAACTGATGATATTTTTCAAGATACCTTTATCAAAGTAATCAAAACGTTGAAATCTAACAATTACAACGAAGAAGGCAAATTCCTTCCTTGGGTCATGCGGATTGCTCATAATTTGGTTATTGATCATTTTCGAAAATCAAAAAAAATGCCCTTGTTTCGCGAAACAGAAGAGTTTTCTATTTTTTCGATTATGTCAGACCAATCGCTGAGCATGGAGAATCAACTCATTACTGAGCAAGTTGAACTAGATTTAAAGCGGCTTATTGACGAACTCCCATCCGATCAAAGAGAAGTTGTGCTGATGCGCATGTACCAAGATTTAAGTTTCAAAGAAATTGCCGAATTAACCGGTGTAAGTATCAATACAGCATTGGGTAGAATGCGTTATGCG
>Ga0315908_10000715_pt1 | contig 26099 bp, 20 predicted proteins | sample LakEriMetagenome_12_FD_203520 | JGI IMG/M metagenome (GOLD analysis project Ga0315908, IMG submission 203520) | Freshwater fungal communities from buoy surface, Lake Erie, Ohio, United States - Buoy 4 MA124 | ecosystem: Environmental > Aquatic > Freshwater > Lake > Lake biofilm | place: USA...
CAGATAATATAATTAATAATAATAATAATAATAATATTAATAATAATAATGTTGAAAATTAAAATAATTACAATAAAATTATGTTGCAAAAGCTAGCGAGATTAAAGCCAAATTATAAAAAAAATGAACCTCATGTTTGTACATTTTACTTAAAAGGAGAATGTTGAAGAGGAAACGAATGTCCATACATGCATTCTGAAAGCAAATATGAAGACAAATAAAATATTTAAGAAAATATTCAAAATAGATATTTAGGAATTCCAACCGAACATGGATAAAAATATTTACTAGAACTATAAATGAGGAGAATAAAAAAGCCAAAAGAAAACAAAGATCCATCAATAAAAAGATTAATCATAAAAGACTATGAAGGCCATTTAGAATAAATTGACATAATGTAATTTTTAGAGGAAAAAGAAGTTTAAATAGAAGTGAGAAAAGAAAAGAAAAAATGGTTATTAGATTTCAAAAGTAAAGAAGAAGGAGAAGAGTTTGTGGATAAGTATTATAATAAGTTAAAGATAAAGGAAAAGGTGTTTTAATGTGAGTGGGAAGTGAAAGATGATTTAGAAGAGAGTGATGAGGAAGGATTATTGGTGCCTGGATTCAGAAAATAACACTTTAATAATAATAATAATGTTATGCCACCAAGAGTGCCTCCTCCCGACTTCAAGGACAATCTACAGGCTCAGCACTCTCTCCTTCTTGATATCTTACCCCAATCACATCATTACCCATCTATGAGTGCTCACAGTCTCGGAGGAAAAAAACATTGATTTATTATCATTATTATATTAAGATTTATATTTATTTTTCTTATTATTAATCATTATATTTTATATTATCTTATATATTTATTATCATTTCAAATGTGTACTTTCTTCTTGATAGGATCTAGTTGCATGAAGTTTATGTTTCGTTTCAATTCATCCTGTTTTATTAATAAATGAAGAAAAATACTTATTGAAGTTATTAGTACATCAGTCCTATCCCCTCCAATTAACTTTATTGTTGACACTTGTCTTCTATATTTTTGTTGCTCCTCTCATCCAATATTTTCTTTTCCTTTTTATTTAATTTATCATATTATATTTATCATATATAATATTATCATAACATCATATCAACATATTATCATACCATCTTATAATAATATATTTATAAATATTTTTAATTATACTGTTTCTATTTTTATAAAGATTTATTGAAGTTTAAAAAGTTAAAGTATTTTTTGTCTCAAATCATCATATGCTTTTTATATTTATTGAGTGGGTAAAGGTTTTTCAGGAATGTTAAGTTCGGTCATTGCTGTTTTAATCTATAATATTTTATAAGCCCTACTTGTTTATTAAGTTTTTAAGAAAAAGGCAACTCTAAATGAACTATACTGCTTCTTAAATATGCTATTTTTAATCCACAAATACTTAGTAATTCTAAATCCTAGTTTTATTTATTATATTTACTTCTATTAACTTCTTATTTGCATTTTCATCATTCTAGTCCATTATCTATTATTTCTCCTTATTCATATATTTATTTATTTACTTCTTCTTATATATTAAGTGCTTTTCTTAAATAAGCTTACTCTTTCTCTTCTTTTTTTATAATCTTATATAGTATAATATTAATATTAATACAGCATCTATTTTTTTTAATTCATCCAAAAGAAATTTTTCATCTTGGTTCTGATTTTTAGGTCTTAAAAGATATTTTTCCAAATGAAATCTACGAGTTTTTTCATACTAATCATCATATTAGTAATTATAATAAACAGAGTTTTTTAAATCTCTAATCTTAAATAATTTAAAGAAATTATGATTTAATATTAATGTTATTATTAACAATAGTAATGATAAATGATATTGATAATACTTAAGCTATCTTATTAGAAACTTGATAAAACCTTTTTTTGATATCTTCTATATTCCTACTATATTTATCATCATATCTATCCATAATAACAATGAATCTCTAATCAAACATCTAACATAAATCCCATAAGTAATCTGTCTCTTCCTTTGTCCAGCCGTTATCTATTTACTATTAATAAATTATATTGAATTACTTATATAAAATGTGAATACTCTTCATCTGTATACTTAAGAATGTTGTTTTAAATGAAATATTTTTCATAAGAATAAGTTTGAATTTTATCTTTCTAATACTCAGGAATCCATCTTTTGATGTTAGTACTTTTGGTATTATTATTAAACTTAATTTCTTATTCAACCCATCTCACTGTCTTGCTATAATTGATTCCCTTTGAATCTTCTCCAGATTATTTCTAATAATGCAAGTTATTTGGATAAATCTGTTAGTCATATTGTCTAATTGGATAAAGTTATTTTGTCACTGTAAGAACTTCTTTGTTCACACAATCTAACTTATCCTTCTTCATCTCTACTAATAACTTATTTATGTTTTGTTGAGTCTTTTATTGTTGTTACTCTAAAATCACTGGATCTGAAATAAACTAAACTAATTTGTTTATCTCTTTGCTCATTATATTTATATTATATTATTTACTTATTATTTTAATATAATTCACTTATTATTACTATATTTATATTAATTTATGTTATTAAATATCAACTTTAATAATCGGTTATATTCAAAATGCCTCTGATCTGTTCATATTGATGTTCTAACAAATGTATTTAATTTTGATATTTGTAATAATGGTTGTTTATTTTCTTTTCAATTTATTGCACTTTCTCATAAACATTATTAGCTCTGTGAATTTCTTGATCAAAAATACTGTTCATCCTTTATTGCATTTCGAATTCTCTGTTATTATCTCTAAAATCATATATTTTTATTTCCTTTTGCATTAAGTATTCATTCTTAACTTCAATAAAAGTTTAATCAACAACATACTTGCAAATTGTGAAATTTTGATTTGTTTAGTTAAAAGTTACAAACTCTTTTCCTAATGGTTAATTCAAATTTTTACACTTTTTACAACATAATTCATTATATACCAGATTGTCAAAAATGCTATCTTTATTCAAAAGTAAATGTTTTCTATTATCTTCGAAATCGTCTTAATCTTCTTTTTCTTATTTATCTTAATCAAAAACAAAATAATCTAAGATACATAAACTATTAATTTTAAATTTATCTAAAATTAAGTAAACTCCAACTTTATCTTTTACAATACTTTCAATTTAAGATTCGTCAAATAATATCTGCTTACAATTATTACAATTTAATTATGCAATCATAATTTAATTATAAGTAAGCAATTATTTTTTCTTATAATAATCTCATATTTACTAATAATCAAATTTTATATTTTTAGAATAATTTTAATAATTATATATATTGATTGAATTTTCAAATAGATTTTTACTTTACAATTAATATAATAAATAAAAGACAAATTAAATATAATAATTTTATTTACAAAATTATCATAAATCTTCATAAGTAACTGAATAAACTTCATATTCTATTACTTTGAAGTTTTATTGACCATTTAATTCAAAAGGATTTGATGGATTGTAATTGTATATTTCACCATTATTTTTAGTATAACTTTTAGTATTTTAATCACATTAGTCAAAAATACTAATATTACAAATCCCTCCAAATATTGGACCGTTGCCATAATATCCAGCTAAATCTTTTTAGTTTTTATCTTGTCTAATTCTGAAGATCTTTTATTAATCTAAACTGAAAATGAAAGCTTCTCCATCTTCAATATAATTATTTATTTGTTCCCAATTTTTCACTGTTCTACCTCCAAAACGATATCCAAATTCATTTTCTATAAAAGTTATTGTTTCTCCTTTATTATCACAGAATTCATGGAATTTTCTACTGCTAAATTAATGTTCTGATGCTCTAAAAAGCAATTTTAATTTTAATTATCAGTTTGAATCTTTAACTAAAGCTTTATAAATTAATTCATGTTCTGATTTTTTAAAATAAATGATGATTTATCAATTCTAAAATTAAAATATTAATAATAATTAATTATTTTTTATATATTTATCCTTAAATTACATTATTAATTATTATTTTAGTTAAAAGTTTGCTATTTAAAATTAATTTGAAGTTTTTTTTAATGTTTATTACTTTATTAATTTTAATTTTCTTATGAATTTGTTTATTTGATAAAATCTATAGTTTATTCTAAACAATTATTTTTATAATCTAAATACTTATTTTCTTATTTATATTTTTTTATTATTAAATCATGAGTATATATTGTTCTTTATAATTCAGTATTTTTTTAATCTAAATTAATTTATTTTTATACATAATCCTAATTTTTTTAGATTAAATATTTATTTTTTAAACCTAATTCCTTAATTTTTTAATTTAATATTAAATTTTATTTAATTAATTATTCGTTTACGTACTAAATATTGTAAGCAAATCTTGGTATTTAAATTTTAATTTTTATAATTTTTATTTTAGTAATATTAAATTTAAAATTAATTTTTAATAAATCATCATTCTTAATTAAATATTCGTTTTCTTCTAATAATTATTAAATATTTATGAATAATTCTTTAATATTGTCAAATATTTTTATGTTATCATTTTAATCTAAAAATTATTAAAAATCTAAATATAATTCATAATAACTATAAATATCATTTTATTCTTTTGCTTTGAAAATTATTTTTTCATTTTTTAACTCTATTTCTATTTTTATTCCTGTATTTTAATCTTATTTAATAAATTTTTTCTATTATTTTTCCATTAGATTTAAATTAATTTAATTAATTAACAATTAATTTTTATTTTTTAATATTATTTTTTAAAATAAATTATATTGATAATTAATATTTTCTATTTTAGTAAATTTTTATAATAAAAATAATTTAAATAATAATATTAACAATAATAAAAATATTCAAAATTAATAATAATCTTATTAATCATATTAGGATTGTAAAAAAAATAATAAAAGTAATAAAAATGTATGAAATAGACTTTCTGGAACAATCACATAACTTTAATATTGGTCCATATATGATAAGCCTTTAAATATCAGATGTTTTTATAATTCTATTGAATTTAGTCTTATTTGGTTTTGTGTTGATTTATATAACATTCAAAAGTTTAAAAAAAAAATTAGAATTAAAAAAGATAATAAATAAAATAAATGAAATAAAAAAGAAGGATAAGAACGATTAATATTATCCATTAAGTAATAAAAAATATAATAATTAAAATGAGACTAATGTGCGAGTAGTTTTTACAAAATAAAATTGAGTCAATAAAAGACACAAAATAAATACATAATTCCTCGAATAAACCTGTTGAAAGAGACTGAGACTACTAATAATTATATAATAAATAGTTTTAACTATATGTAGATGAACAATTAGAAGAGTAAAAATTAGATAGAATATGAAGAAATCAAATGTAATTTTTGCAATCTTAATATCTAGAAAACAATCGTAGAGCGTTTCTGAATATATTATAAAATATTTATATATATGTGAGAATATTGTATATATATAATCATAATAAGCCTTGCCTCTGTAAATCATAATAAGTCTTCTTATTCAAGACATTTCCTTCTGAATCTTCAAACTCCTCTTCAAAATCTGGTCTAAACTTGCTAGTTTCTGCCTCAATAATAAGTTTTTAATGTAAAGCAAGAGCATCATTGATATTAGTGATTTCTTTAAAATGGACTGTATTAGGAATACGTAAACACTTCATACCATAAGAATGTCTCCATTCTGAGAAATGTCTCTCGAATGCTCTACGACCCCAATAAGAGTAATTACCACATATTTCACATTTAAACTCTACTCCTAATCCGTGTAGTTTATACAACCAGTAAGGAATTGGTTTGCCATCCCATCCTAATGGAAGATTTTTAGGATTGTAAGTAGGACCATCATCACTATCTTCACTCATTTCCTCATGTTTCTTATCATTAATCTATTAATATATTTAGATACATATATTTAGATATATATAATTAATAGATGTATATTATAATTAATGTATTTATAAATGATAAAAGTATGTATATTTGATTTTACATCTATATTCTCCTTCTCCATCTCTCCCATATTCATGGTTTGCTTCCTCCTTACCTAGTTCATACTTTCATTAACTTACTCACTCAATAACTCCTTCAAACTAACAATTTATTCCTCCAAATAAGCTAACTCTCTCCTATCAACTCTCTCTTTCACATTACATTAACCACTTTTTTAATTTATCTTCTCCATCTTCTTATGTTTTGCTCCTGAAAAGTGATTAGCATAAGTATTCACATTCATAAACTATTTCTAACAAATCTCACAATACATCTTCTCATTATTATAATTATAATTATTATTATTATTCTCCCAACCCTTTATTGTTCCTTCCTGCCATTTATAGTTAAAGTCCTGATTAAATTGATCTTGCACAACTTGGAAATCAGTAAGGGGATAAACTTTTTGGTAGAAAGTCATGAGATATTAAGATAGATTTTTAAGATAACGTTTATATTTCTTGTATTCCTTGTCTTTCAATGAGAAAGGAATTTCGTGGAGTTGATCAAAGTTTTGCAGATACCATAGATAATCACCAATCACATATTGTTCAGATAGTCTAAATAAAAAGTAATACAATAATATAAATGATTATTTAATAACAGTAATAATAATAAATATAATAAAATAATGATAATAAAATATTGATAGAATAACTATATAATAATAATACCGGATATTCTTTAGATTGATAAACTCCTAAAAATAGATATGTAGATCTACATACCTTCCCTACCCCTCTTCACCACTAAACTGCACGGGCTTATAAGGAGGTTAATATAGATTTTCAACCAAGATTTCAGGTTCATTTTTATCATTATTAGATGTCTTGGTCTAAGGATACCTTTTATAATAATCCTACGATTAAATTATAAAAATCTAACCTTAATGTCCTTAAGCCTATCATAGAAATTAAGCCATACATCTGGTTACTTGTTGCTTATTTCATGAGAAGGATTATGATGCTTATTTCCTGATAAAATCGCTATTTCCTATTTCTTGTAGTTGTCTATATCATTTATTTACATCAAACAATCCATACTCTTAGACTGACATTGTTCCATCAGGATCTTTATTTTCTAGTCTATTTGTACTTGTTCTTTTGTCTTCAAATTTACTTAAAATATTTTATACCTATTCAGATTTCTAGAATAAACATAAAACTATTGATCTTTCTATTAATTCCACCTAAGAAAAATTATCTCTTATTTATTCTAAGTAATATGATGACATATATTGCTATATTTATATTTATTATCATTATTTTTATATTTTTTTTTATATTTTTATATATTTTCAATGATTTTTATTTTCGAATTCTTCGTGAAACCATTTAAAAAATTAAAGCTCTTTTTAAATTTATGGATCTTTTAATAAATTCATATCTAATTATTTATTTAATTCCTTTTATTTTTAATCATTCATAATATCTTGTTCAGATTTTTATTATAAATTTTATCTTAATTATATATGTATTAACTAATCAAATATTTATTGGATTAAAAAGTCATTAATTTTATTATCTGCTTCATTTTAATTCATATTATTTTTTTAAATATCAAATTAATATATAAATATTATATAATTTCTATTTTAAATTAATAAATGTTAATATATAAAATTTAAATTTATAAAATTCTAAATCATAAATTTTTTTTATAAAAATAAAGTAAATCTTAATTATTTAATATTAATAAATATTTAATAATACTAGTCTTAGTTTACTTTAAAATAATCAAATTTTTTAATTTTAGTATTATTTGATATTTATAATATTACAAATTAATATAATTTTACTAATAAAAATTATAATGATAATCAATTTAATATTAATATAATAAATATATCTAAATATATAAAATGAATTCAGAAGCAGCTGAAAATTGTTTATAAAAAGGACTTAATTTTTATAAAATGAATGATTTTGAATCAGCTTTAAAATGGTTAAATAAGAGTATTAATCTTAATCATACTGATCATGCAGAATCTTTAATTAAATTAATTTAAAATAAAATGAAACAAAATGATTCAAAACAGAACGTTAATTAAAAACAATAACAATTTAAATAAGATTAAAATAAAGAAGATTAATAGCAATAAAAATAATAGTAATAATAATAATAATATACTTAAGATCAGAAAGAAATAGTGGAAAAAATAATAAAATTAAAAGATTATTATGATATTCTTGGAATTGATAAATAGGCTAAAGATGAAGATATCAAAAAAGGTTATAGAAAATTAGCAATAAAACTACATCCTGATAAAAATAGAGCTCCTAAAGCATAAGAAGCATTTAAGAAGATAGCAAAAGCGTATGATTGTTTATCAAATCCAGATAAAAGAGCTCATTATGATTAATACGGGGATGAGCAACCATAATACCAATAACAACAATATAGAAATGGACAATAGTTTAATGGATTTTATGGGCATGATGATATTAATGCAGATGATATTTTCAATATGTTTTTTGGAGGGGGATTAGATGGAGGTTCAATTTTTGTTAATGGCTAGAGGATTAATCGAAGAAGATATTATTAGCAATAGTAATAATAATAACCAAGAAATGCTCATACTTTTAATATTGGTGCTTATTTACCTTTGATCATCATTTTTATTTCCTTACTTTCTAATTTCACTTCTATTTTAAATACCAATTAAAATGTAATTATTATTTTTTTTATGTGAAGGAAAACCTTTACTCTTTAAAATAAACTTACAAGTTTTCACATCCTTAAAATACTAATTTAGGAATGAGATATTATACTGCTTAACTTGATTTCAAAACTCAGTATGCTTAATAAATTTTAGATGTAATATCATTATTATTATTTGTTTTATAATTTACTTTGACGCTGATATTGCAAAAATCATTATAATTTTTTAATAAGAAAATAAAATTATTAATTTTAATAGATAGAGCGATAAATAAATCAGCATTGGTTGAATCATTTTGGTGAGAATTGCTAGAATGCATAACAAAACAAATAATATTTGGAAAGATATGCTCAGATGAGTTACTACAACAAAGATAAGGATTATTATTTATAAAGAGCATCTTAAATAGACTTTACACCTTGTAAAAATTATGGGCATTTGAAAAACTTAATGGAAAAAAGTTATAATATTTAATATGGCTATTGAAAAATTATATTAGTGATATTTATTTAATAACTCTTATTTATAATTTGAACGTGAGTAAATAAATATTATAAAGGACACTTTGGCCGAGTGGTTAAGGCGTTAGCCTGCTAAGTTAATGGGATTTCCCGCGTGGGTTCAAATCCCACAGGTGTCGATTATTATTATAATAATAATAATATAATGATAATTAAAATGTAATATGAATTGGTATGATGTTATTAGAATATATATATTGATACTATGACGATAATATATAAAATATAAATAAGATAAATGTTTAGAAGCGTATCCTTATTTGGGAAAGTATTGAGAAGCCACTCAATTTGGAATAACGTTTAAGCTGCTCCTGCTGATCCTATTTTAGGGATTAGTGTAGCATTTTAGAACTGCACTGACAGCAATAAAGTTAATCTAGGAGTAGGAGCATACAGAGACGACAATGGAAAACCATGGGTATTGTAATGTGTTAAATAGGCCAGTTAAATCATTCATGATAAGCAGATGGATCATGAGTATCTACCCATTGGAGGATTATAGAGTTTTAGTGAGTAAGCGGTAAAGTTACAATACGGAGCAGATTTCCAAGGTATACTTATTATTCATTACATTTATATTTCATAACTTATATAATATTCTTATTATATATTTGTTTCGTCATTATCATATATTTTAATTATCATTATTATATATCTATATTATTATTACTATATATTTATATGAATAATGCTTTATATTTTTATATGTGTTTATTATAATGTGATAAATAGGTTTAAAGGATGGTAAAGTTGCATTTATGTAATGTTTGAGTGGAACAGGAGGTGTAAGATTAGCTTTCGAATTCGCAACTAAATTCTTAGGTAAGGATAATTGTACAATCCACATTCCTTAACCAAGCTGGCCTAGTCATAGAAATATAGTTACAGAAATTGGAGGAAAATATAAACTGTATAGATATTATGATTCTTAAACAAAAGGATTAGATTTTAAAGGATTGATTGAAGATCTTAAGAATAATACTAAACCAGGAGACATGGTATTGTTACACACTTGTGCTCATAATCCTACTGGAGTTGATCCTTCTTTAGATTAATGGTAAGAAATAAGGAATGTTTTTGAGAATTAAGGCTTAATTGCCTTCTTTGATAACGCTTATCAAGGATTTACAAGTGGAAATTTAGATGAAGATGCATAAGCTGTTAGAATATTCACTTAAAAAGCAGATGTTATACCTATTATTAGTGCTTAATCTTTCGCTAAAAATTTTGGACTCTATGGAGAGAGAATTGGATGTTTCAGTGTTGTTTGTAATTCTAAGGAACAAGCTGATAAAGTTTTAAGTTAGTTAAGAATCCTTGCAAGGATGAATTACAGTAACCCTCCTCTTCATGGAGCTAGAATTGTTGATATCATTCTCAAAGATAAAACTTTATTCAATATTTGGTTGCAAGTATTATTTATATTATTATCATTATCATCATTATTATCATTTTTTATATTATTATCATTATTTATATTATTATTTTTATTAATTTAAAGGAAATATAAGTTATGGCAAACAGAATTAAAGATATGAGATGGGCTTTGAGAAATACATTAGAAGAGTTAGGATCAAAGTTAGACTGGTAACATATTACCAATTAGAAAGGAATGTTCGCTTTTACTGGAATGACTGAATAATAAGTATTGAAAATTAGAGCTGATCATCATGTTTATATGACCAATGATGGAAGAATTTCAATTGCTGGATTGAACACCAAGAATGTCAGATATGTTGCCAATGCTATTCATGCTGTTACTAAATGATACAGATATCTATTAATAATATTATTATCATAATATATTTAAATTATGTATTAAAATGACTATTCAAATCTATATTTAAATATCAATATACTTGTAAATAAATTATATTTCACTTTAAATAAATATAAATATTATATTAACTTTAATTTTTATTCCAAAAATCATGGACTAAAAAAAAATTAATTGATATTTTAAAATAAACTCGTATCATTAAATATTAAGAAAAAATAAATTTATTAATTAAAAAAATCTTTTTATCTTTTATTGCTTTTATTAAATAATAGAAATGATTGGTATTATAAATATTAAATTATTTAGTCAATTTAATTTAAATTAAATTAGAAAGTTAAAATATAGAAAATAATATCAATAATAATATATTATTGAAATTAATAATTTTTTTAGCTTTAAATGCAATTATTTTTTTAAATTACTTATGAAAATCTTTTTGAAAAATTAAAATTTACAAAATAAATAGTATTATATTTATGAATTTAATTTATTATACCTATTAAATTGAATTGATAATATTTGAAGCAAAATTTGTTCAAATAACTTAAAATTAAATAAATAAAATAATTCATTGAGTTTTCTCAATTTTTATTTTTAATATGATATTTTTTCAAAAATTAAAAAATTAAAAGGATAATTTCCTGATTATAATTTTTTAATTATTTTATATAAACATAAGAATTAATATTAATTAAATAATAATTTAAATTCATTATGTTTTGACAATAATAATTTTAATAATAATATATTATTAATAAAACTAATAAATATTAAATGAATGTTTATAATAATAAATAAAAACATAATTATTCGAAAAAATTTTTGAATAATTTCCTCAAAGTACTAAAAATATATAATTTAAGGTATTTTTATTTACAACTAATAATAAATCTGTATATATAAAAATTATTATGCAATAATAATTTTGAATATTTTAAAAAACTAAAAGTTTGAAAATTTAATTCTTTGTAATTAAATTAAAATTTAACAAACTGATTAAAATAATTTTATTTTTCAATAAAAATAATAATGTAAATATTTTTTATTTATATCAGAAAATTTACAATAGTTAATAAAAGAAAAAATCAATAATTGTTAAATTAATGATAATATTTAAAAAAATTAAAAGTAATTATTAATTATTTAATTTATCAGCAATTATTTATCTATAAATATTAAAGATAAAATATTTTAAATAAAATTAAAAAAAATAAAAATATTAGATTAAATTTATGTATCAGTAGTTTTATATAATTTTGATAATTAATTTTATGAAGAATTGTAAAACTTTAAACATAATTTCTTTAATTCATTTAATGATTAAATAATGACACCTTTAAATTCTCTTTTAACTATAACTTAAAATTTATAATTATAAAAATAAACATAATTAAAATATTTTAAAGCTTCAGTTATCAATCCTATTATTTACTAAACAAATATTTTATTTAATCAAACTAGTGATATATTAGATTACAATAAAATAATAAATAAAAAATTTAATGTAATGTTTTAATAATAAATATTTGTTATTATAAAATAGCTTATTTTATTGAATTTTTAAAAATAATAAATTTAATTTATAACAATTATATATTTGTGTTTTTAGATAAATTATTAAGAGTTTACAATTATTAAATTGTTAAGGCAATTAAAAAAAATATTTTAAATTCCTGCGAAACAAAAATTAATAAATATTAGATTTTTATCAAATTATAATATAAATTTAACATAAGATTATTGAAGAATAACATAAATTTTATTTTAATTAATTTAAAATGCCATAAAGTTTACATTTAAAGTTATCATATATATTTATAAATTAAGGTAAAATAAAAATCAAATTTAAAATAATAGATAAAATTAAAAAAATATATTAATTTGTTGTTTAAGATACTGGAATAGGAATGGATTAATAAGAAATATAAAATTTAAGATATTATTTAAATTAATAAAATTATATATAATTTTAATAAAACATCAATTATTCAGTTTGCTGTAATATTGGTCTTTTTATTTGCTAAAAATTAATCTAAGAAATAGGTATATTGAATGAAGGACATCATTTATAATTTTAAAGTAAAAAAAATTTAGGATCTAAATTTTATTTTTATTTTTAAGACCTAAAATAATAGATATAACCAAATTAAATATTGATAAATTAATAAAATTCAATAGATTTGATTAATAATTTGGATTATGACTAATAAATAAATTAAAACACTTTTAATTAGGTTTAATAATATTGAAATTAAAAAAAGAATTAATAAAAAATTTAGAATATGTATTTCTAATTACAATCATGTAATATTTATTTATAAAACATAAATTATGAATTTTAAAATTCAAATTAAAGTTTTTAATCATCTAATTTTATGATTGAAAATCAAAGCATTAATTATTTTAACATCTCATTATAAAATATTGAAGAATTAATAAATATTAATTATTAATTGATTAAAAATATTAGATTAATAATTGTTAATTAATAATAAAATGAAATAAAAAAGGACTAAAAAAATAGTTTAAATATAACTGAAGATTTATCATATAATCTGGATGTTTCAAATGAATAATAAAAATTAACAAGTATTAAGATTTAAAGTTATGATTTGTAAAATTAAAAAGATGAAATCGGTAGATATAAATTTTTTAGTTTTTAAAATTAAATTAGAAAATCAAAAAATAATAATAGTATACTAGTTAATAAAAAAAATTAAAATAAACAATCAAATAAAAATATTTTTTATTTTATAAAAAAAAGAAGTTAGAATCTTGTTAATCAATAAAATAAAGGAAAAATTAGTCTAAATTAATATATCAAATATAAAGATGAAAGTATAGAAATGGAAGATATGAATTATGATAATAAGTGCTAACATGCTTAAGTTTTGATAATAGATGAAGACATAATAAATTTACAATAATTAAAATCAATTTATGATTATCTAGGAATAAAAATAATGGCTGCTTATAATGCAAAACAAGGTTTGGAATATTTATTAAATCATAATTTTAAGCAAAAAAAAATTTATGCAGATAAATTAATCAACAATGATAAAAATTAATTAATTTAAATTGAAGATAATAAAGAAATTTATGAATGTTAATTCAAGTATATATTATTAAATATCAATGATTAATTTATGAATGAATTAGAAGTAATACAAATGTTTAAATAAAAAATAAATTAGGGGAAAGGCAAAAATTTTTTTATAGTTGTTTATTCAAACTCTAATAAAAATTTTAATGAAAAGTAGAAAGAAATAATAGCTTAAAACTATTTTATCGAAAAACCAATAACTATTGAAAAAATCAATTATGTACATTTTCGTTTATAAATTAATTTCTGATTTAAATTATTAATTTATTAATATATATTAATAAATATAGATAAAAATTTAATGATAATAAACAAGTTAATTTAAATGAAATAAAAATTGTAGAATGAGTATCAAACAAGTTTAGAAATAATTTTCTGGCTTGGGATTCTTCATTCCCTTTTTTTATCTCTTGTTAAACTATAAATTTTCTAATTGGCAAATGACTTGCTTAGAAATATAAAGTTGATAGAGAAATATTAATTAATAGAAGTGAAGTTGAGGAGTAAATAGAGAAAAAATATAGTGAAAAATAAATATGGTATATAAATATATTATATTAATTTATCAGACTTATTGTGGTTAATCTTATTCTATATCATTTTCGTTGAAGTGATCTCTTTTCTAAAAGATGATAAATAAATATGTTTAATTTACTTTAGTTTTATTCTTAAGATACTATTTTTCTAAGGCGATTTTCCTAGTTTGTTCATTATATTTCCTCTAAACCTCTTGAATTTCCTTATTGATCTTTTCTACCTCAAACCTATACTCATTTAGTTGAGCTTAATACATGTTTAACTCAGCAGCAGTTGACTTCATTTATCTAGTCTTGTTTTTTATTTACTCTTAATATTAACTTATTATTTTTGCCTCCTCAACTCCAGGCTGTCTGTTTAGTTAATATAATACAATATAATTTTTTAAATAAATTTATATAAAAATATATAAATAAAAATAAGAATTTATATAAATAAAAATATGAATATATATGAATAAAAATATGAATATATATAAAAATAAATATGAATGTAAATGAAAATATATGTGTATACCTTTTGAGTATCTCCCTCAATTCCTGAATATTTTTTTCTTTCTACTAAGTAATAACTTCCTTTTCAACAACATCTTCAGTTTTTCTAATAAGCCTCCTTTATAAAGTGAGTATTTTAGTATTCATTTCATAACTATCAGGATCAGTACCCTCCAACTTTCTATACCTTTCTTTATTAAGAGGATTCTCTAACTCCTCACTGAGAGCCTTTACCTTCAATTTTTCCTTATTAAGATCCATTTCCTTATTCTCAATATCACTTTTTAACTTTGGAACTTCATCAGCCTAATTCTTAACAATCCATAATTCTCTCTCCAATTAATTAATCTTGTTTCTTAATAAATCTATATCTCCTAACCTTTCTCTTAGCTATTTTTCTCCTTTTGCCAAAGTGCTCTATTATATCTTAATTTTCTCGAAAAGTAATGCTGCTTCGTCATTCTTCCTTATTAGTTATGTACCTAATATATCTCGCTCTGCAACTATTATTTCGTATTATTTTTTTAATTCCATTCTCTGATTATCACTCTAATTTAGAATAAATTTTAACTTCTCTTTTTCATTCTCATGACTTAACTTTATCTAGTTTTTTTAACTATATTCTTATTTTTTCTTTTCAATATCTCTTGATAATTCTTCTACAACTTTATCTTTTTTTTTGTGTTCGAAATGTTCTTTAGCTAATGCTACTTCTTTGCTATCTATTTCTTCTTTTAATTGTTAAATTTAATGATTAACTATTTTATATTTTCTTTTTATTTCTGCTATTTCATCTTAAGTTTCTGTTAATTATTTGCTATAAAGATTTCTATCACTTCTTACAGCTTCATATAAACTTTATTATTACTTTAATTTCTACTCTGTTTCTATATTTTTCTTCTAAAACTCGCTTATTAAATTATCTTTCAACTTTATTTGTTCTAAACTTTGGAAATATTTAGCATTTGCTTAAGCAGCTTAAATTCCATACTTTTGCTTTTCCTTTTCTAACTTGTTTATATGTTTATCCATCATTTCACATTCTATTTTCAGAGTTTATTATTCTTTTTCTTTTAATTTTAGTTTTGCATCTTAAATTTCGATTTCTTCTGCTTACTTTTTGTTGATTATTTCAGTTTTGGTTAATTTTGAATGAATTTCATTCTTCACATTTGCTAAATCCTCTAACATTCTACAGTCATCAGTATTCAATTTTCTATTTTCTATTATTTCTCTTTCTAAATGATTAATACTTTTTAAATCAATATTTTTCATTTATTCTTACTATTCTCGTTCATTTTCTAATTGATTTATTGTATTTCTCTATTTATCATTATTTTTCTGAACATGATTCACTCTTGTTTTGTAATGCACTAAATCTTTTTTTAATTTCTATTTTACTTCTATTAGTTATTATCTTTAAATCTCCATATTTTCACCTACTTCTATTTCATGTTACTTTTATTACAACAAATTTGATATTTCTTCTTATAATTATTCAATTTGTTTGCTTAGAATTTCCTTTTATTTTTATTTTTCTTATAAAACTTAAATTTATTTTTCATTTGCTTGAATAATTTTAGTCTTGTCTTCTTGAATCTTTTATAACTCTTCAACACTTTATTAATAATTATTGATAGCAGAGTTAAGTTCCTTTTTAATTTTATCGTTTCTTTCTTTGTCTTTTTATAATTTATCAGTAATTTCTTCATTCGACTTCTTTAATAACTTATAATCAGTTTCTAAATCTAGTTTAACATTGTTTTGTTCTTTAACTAATTCTATTTTTTAATTTAATTCTTCTCTCAATTACACTAATTATTAATTTAATTAATCTCTTTCCTTTACATATTAATCTCTTAAACTTTGTAATTCATTTACTGCTTTATTTTATCTGCTGTGAATTTGACTATCTTATTATAATAATGAAGTTAGATGCTTTACTTCTGCTTATAAGTTATCAGCCTTTATTTTTAATTATTATTTTATTTTTTATTATTTATTTTATTTTTTATCTTATAAATATAATAATTTTTAATATTTTAATTAATACTGTTATAATTATAACTAATTTATATATATTATATTTAAATTTAATAATTGAAATAATTGTTATTAAAAATTTAAGAAATATTATGTTATAAATTTAAAAAATATAAATAATAACGTTAATAATATAATGAATATATGTTAATGTATGATAATGTATGATATATATATTATAATAAATGTACAATAATGTATAATATTAAGTATATATAATAAAATATGTGTATAAAATATAAATACTTTCTGCTTATTTTTCTCCTCCCTTTCTCTAGAGAGATCAAACATCTTGATAGTGTTTTACAATTCTTCCTGCATCTGCTATATATACTCAGAATCAACTTGAGTTAATTAAATGGCTTGTTTAACCTTTGACATGCTATTAACTATTTCAGTGTTCAATTCTCTTCCCTTTCTTATCAATCTTTTTTCATTTTCATAAGACTATTTCATTGCTTTATGTAACTTATCGTATTCGTTTCTAAACCTATCCAAAGAACTGTCACCAGTCAATTCATTCAGAAATTATTAATAATCTTTTTCTAAAGCCTCAAACTCCTAAGGTTGGAGACCTATTTCCATCTTATTATTCTAAATATATTATATTTTCATTTACATTTGACATTCTTTTTAGCTATTTATTTTATTATATCACTATTATTTAAATATAACTTATTAATAATTCACTATTTTTAATATTTTCATTTTTAATATATTATAATTAATTATTAATTATATTAAATAACACGTTATTATAAATTAATAATAAAAGTAATTATTATTTTGATATCATGATAATCTTAATATATTGTTCTTTTTTTGAAGCTTCTTAGATTTATTAGATTTGACTGATTTAATTTATGAAATTTCGGAAGGATTATAAGATGTTTAAGATTCTTCACCAGAATAACTATTTTAACTACTAAAATCTTCGTCTTCATCATTTAAGATACCTTCTTAGTCTAATATAAAATCATCCAGATCTTTTTCTAATTTATCTGTATATTCCTTCATATTAAGAGCATTTTATTATTATTTAGAAGCTGATTTAAGTGAATCATTTTCACTTAGTATATTTTCGTCTCCTGAGTTATCCTCCTCGAAACTATGAATTAAATCAGGATCTATATTACTTTTTTAACTCAAAAACATATTTTATTATTTTTATCTTTTTTTCTGTTAAAGTTCAATTAATTTTTATTATAATATCTTAGAATCTTCCTGCTATTTAACAAAAGCTTTTCTACCTTATTTTTCAATTTCTAATTACTATAAATAAGCTTTATTGTCTTAATACCTTTATTAAGATAAATTAATCGTAATCACATAAAGTATTAGTAAAAAAAATTAATAAAAAGTATTTATATTTATATTACTTTTTATATTCTTTGATGACTTTACTTTTAATAAAAATATAGGGATAATAACAAGATATAATTTTTAAAGGAAATAAGAGAGCACTAAAAAGATCATTAAGAATGTATTTGAGCATGATAAGAATATATTCATCTTCTTCTTCCTTTTCAATGACTTATTGCAGTGTGAGTTTGTGAATTTTCATCATATCAGACCTTTCCTGATCAACTATATATTAGAAACTATCGAAAAGTACCGCATAGAAAATATTATAGAAGAAGATCTTCATGAATATAAGGTAATAAAAAGCATAGATTATTGAAAAGTAAGGATTATTTTCGAAGAAATAAACGAAATCATAATTCATGTTGAGATTAAATATGATATTAACAACTGAACTTGATATTTAACTATAAGTTAAGATATATTGTCCATAAACGAGATGCATGAGGAAAGCCATTGAGAGGATTGAGGCAAATAGGAAAAAAGCAAACACTTTCAAAATATTAATTGAGTATTTGATTGATTTTACTGTTAGTCGTAAAAGTCTACTTTCCGAAAGTTTGAAATATATTTGGAAGATCCACACTGAACATACAACTGCTTCTAATATATCTATAACTTAAGAGTACATCATTGTTGGTTCAAGGTTCATGTAAGTTTTCGTATTTAAATCCATCAACATTGTATTATCATCCATGTACATGAAAAATTTTAGTATGTATTTCATCAAAAGAAATTAAAACATTATTAATTCAAATACGAATTCAGATATATTCATCAATTATTTTAGTTTTTAAATCACAGAACCTACTTGTTAACGGTATCGATAAATAATTCTAAAAAATGCATAAAAAAACACTATTATTTCCAATATTGCATGTTTTATGTCTGATGGTCTTTAATTTATTATTATAATATATACACCAATATAATTTATCTATTATATATGTATTAGATATAATAATTAAAAAAGAAATATAGTATTTATTGTATATATCTGAATCTATATTATACTTCCAATAAAGAAATAGCCTATCCTGCTAAATGTAAGAGAAACTATCGATGGATCCTTAAGGAGTGAACTGGAATACGACCTGGACAAGCATAAATACATCATAACTAGGATTATAAAGATTAAACTCAACAACAATATACCTTTTAGAAACAGAAAACCAGTTTTATTAAAAGATATTCAACAAAGCTGCTCTCACCACATCTCTATCTTCATCCCAGTTCAATTACACTTAGTAACCACTCTTCATAAGTCTATTTACCATAACCAAGTAGTAATCTGTTCTATTATTGTAAAAAGTCCCCTAATAAAATATTTATGCCATTCTATTATACTTCTTTTAAATATCTTAATCACCATAACTCCCTTAAAATAATGAAAAATCAAAGTAAAGTTCCTGATAAGCACTTTGAATCTTGTTCAACTGATCCGTATCATACATACTATTCATATTAGGAAATTATGTTTTATCAATTATAGAATCTATTAACTTTGGATAATTCATTGTACTTGTAGATTTTTTTTCTTGTAATATACTATTTATATAACCATAACAACCATTTACAATTCCTTAGGAAGTATTAAAGTAGTTAAAAACGTCTGGATAAGCATTATAATCACAAGTATTATCCTCAGAAACTTTCTTTAAAGTTATTCTGATTGGCCCAATAAAGTAATTAGAATTAAAATTGAATTTATTTTCATTGCCTTATAGTGGCTTGCCGTTGTACCAAACATTCTTATAGGCTTAATGAGTGAGATGGAAAAGCCAAGACAGAATATCATTAACAGTGACAATGCTGCCGAATTTTTTGCTATTGGAATTCTGAGTTTGTTAATAAGAAGTACCCATAGTGAGATTGTAATTATATTTACTAAGAAATAGTTTTTTCATCAACATCTAATTATTCCTAAATATGTTTTATTTATCTCTAGCCATAAATACACTCATATTCAACATAATAATGAATCCCAAAAATAACATAATATCTCTACTTTCCTTCTTATGCTTTTCTGCTTTTACCATTTTTTCATCTACTTATAATGCTTATATTTTCTCAGTATGTTCTTATTCCTTTTCCTTAAACTTAAATTCTTATTTCACGTCCTTCATTTTATTCTTTACTTGCAAATCTTCAAATAGATTTTCATTCAACTCTTTTTATAATTCATCATTTATATTCTTATCATCTATCTTCACTTTCTAATTTATCTTTACTACTGTCTTTATGTCTTCATAAATATTTTTCTTCTTATCATCTTGCATTATATAATATTCGATAAGTTTATTCTTGTCAAAGTTATAAATTAAATTCTTTAATTCTCCTACTTTTTGTCTATATAATTTTTATTGCTTCAAATAAAAACTAACTTCTAGTTTCTATTTTAGTTCTATAAATAGAATAAGATTTTTTGGTGTTTTTGCTTCTATCTCCATTTTTGTGAAGTATTAATGAATCTTTTCCTGTTCATTAATATGCTATAATTATTAATATAATATATACAAAAGTAATCTGTTCATATGCGTCATCTTCATTATCATAAATTCTTTCATATTAGTCTACTAAACAGTAATTTTGAGGATTTAGGTTGAAATATTCACAAACAAAATATCTTAATTTTTTGAAACTTGTTTTTTTATACTCCTTTTTTTTATCGTTTCCTTAATTAATATGTTTTTACATATCTTACTTTGTTATTTTTTGATTATCTTCTGGTTTTTCAAAAATATACTAATAATCATGTGATTTAAATTTTATTGATATTGTAAATTTTTCGTAATATTTTTTTCTTTTATACAATAAATTATTAACTCAATCTCTATTTTCGTTTTTTAAATTTGTTTCTGATTAAGCATATTTTATTGTATCTAACTATTCATTGAATTATTATAACTATTAAGCTAGAGGGAGTATTATTCTTAAAACTTTACTTCTTGATGAATATAAATAATTTTATATTTCTAAAGGAGGATTCTTCCATTAAAATATATAAGTGCCTTAAAATATATTTTTTATTATAATTATTTTTAAAATATTTAATTTTATATTTTTTATTTTATTATTACCTCCTCTTATCAAAGAAAATAAACTTTCTTTTGGATTTCCTAATATTCTTTTTTTATTAATTATTTCTACTTAATTTTTTAAGTCTAATAATGTTTTATCAAATTCAATTGTTAATTACTTTTATTTTCTAAATTCGTTATCAAGTTTTTATCTTTTTTAAACAATAGAATTATGTTTATTTTAGATAACTTATATTTTTTGTCTTTTTATTATTATACTTTCAGAATATTTTTCTAATTTTTCCTTTAATTATTCTTTTTCTACCTCTAATTGTTATATGTAAGCCTTCATTAATTTATTTATTATAAATTATTATTTTTAACACTAAAATTTTTATATTTATATTCATTTTATAATGAATGTTCAGCTTTAAAATAATTAAATTATTTACAGTTAACTATAGAAAAAATTCCAAAAATGAGAAATAAGATTTATAAAATAAAAAAATGTTAAAAAGTTTTAAAAATTTCATCAAAATATTTATAAAATTGAATCAAATATTTTTAATAATTAAATATTAAGAAGAGTTTTTATGTGTTTTTATGATATATTAAAAGTTTAAATAAAAAAACAAGATTAAAACGAAAATAATTTTTAATAGTAATAATATGAATAAGATTAAAAATAAAATAAATAAGAAAAGGAAATAACATATATTATAAAGATAGAAAACAGGGGAAAAATGCAAGAATATGAAATAGATAATATTATGAGTTATAAGCACATTGAAAAAGATAAATACAAAAGTTTATTTAGTTATATAAATAAAAAAAACAGCAAAGAAAGTTTAGAAGTTTAGTTAATAGAAAAAGCATTATGGTTAAAATATTAAGGAAATATAAATTTCCAAATGAAAAATATCGTAGAAGATTATATTTATGATTTGTTATTTTTTGGACTAGAAACAATTTACATTTAGAAGATGAAAAGTGATGATGTATTAAAAATAATAGTGGAGAATATAAATTTAGGAAAGACAGTTTTGTTGGTTAAAAGAGACATAAATGAGAGAATGAAAAATAATGATTGTAGTTGAGACATAGGATACAACATAATAAATTACAGAGAATTTAATAAATTAATTTAATTCAAATTAATAGCAGATCATGAGAAAATAAATGGTAAATTTTTTGAAGATGAACACTGTGTATTAGAAATATAAGAAATAATGGAATAGTTTAAGAATGTGATTATAGTTGAGAAGATGAAGGAATATAATATAAATAAAACAATTGAAAGTATGAGCTATAAAGGTAGACAATATGTGATGATGGAAATAGAAGTGAAAGAGTTTTCAGAGGTGACAATAATAATTAGTTAAAGAGAGAGGGAGAGGGATGAGTATTAATGGTTGAGCATTTTGGGGATACAGAATGGAGAGTAGGAAATGAGGATAGGGGTGAGCAGTTAGAGATAAAGGAATGTTTCATTATCAATTAGACTATATCCATGTATATATCGATTAATGTGTATTCTTGACTCGCCAGTTCCTTAACCCGTCTTCTGCTCATTCCTTTCCTCTCAACCAATCTCACTCTAACCACTCTCATTAACTATCCCTCTCTTGTTACTCTCTCTCACTCGTTTTCTCTATTACTATATATTGACACTTCCTCATCATACTCTTTAATTAACTCCTTATCATCATTTACATTATATCAATATTAATAATTATCTTTATCTCTATTTTAAACTTAATCGCTAATATCTCCTTAATATATAGAAATACTCTTTATTTATCAATCAAAAAGTATAACTTTCATTTTTAAATTCTATCATTAAAGTTAATCTATCTAATAAAGACTTTATTCATTTTATTCCTATACCTAATTATCAACCTTATCATCAATATACAATCTTTAAGTTAAATAATTACCACACAATTAACTTGTTGAAGCATTTTACAGATTAAAATGAAGATTAATTTATTAAATAAGATTCATAATAATAATAATAATAATAGTAGATTAGAATATATAAGTAAAAGATATATTTTGAATAAGCTGATTAAGATGAGGATAACAATTTAATTGAACAGTTAACTTTTAATTAGTTATTATAGTTAATTCTAAAATATGGGGATAAATAATAATTATAAAATAATTAAATTTAGTAGTATATATTTGCTACTAAATATGGATTGTTCATATTGTTTATAAATGAATCTAAAAAAAATGATTTAAAAATATAATAGAAATATGAATTATTTAATTTGAAAGATCCAGTAATTATAAAAGAATAAATTGAGGAAGATTAATAATAATTATAATTATAAATATAGTATTAATAGTAATAGATACAATAATAATAGTTGTAGTAAAATTAACAATAATAAAAGTAATAATAGATATAAAAGTATGAAATGGAGATAAACATAAAAAGAGAGAAGATAATAGTATTTATGAAGAGTATAAGGATGGAGGAGGAATATAAATTCAGTATAATGTGATAAATAAATATAAAAATAATCATTATTAGAAATGAATAGAAGAAATTGATTCGAGAGTAGTATCATGATTAGTGTGATCGGAAATAGGCTTGAGATTCTTATCAACATAGTTCTACCCGTAATACATGAGTATCTCAGTGAACTTAGGAATGAATTTATTTGCATAAACTCCAAGTCTGACCTAGCCATCACACATGACAAACTTAGCCTCGCAATTCTACAACTATTCATGACTATTAATATATCTACCATAATTGCCATAATTCCTAGCATCTAGACTTCCCTTTTCTCCAAAATCAAAGCTATATAACTATTTAATACCATACTATTTCTCTATAAAACTCTCCTAATCCTCTCCCTATATTTATCCCAAATACTCCACTATTAATCTACCCTCTACAATATCATCCATTGCATATAGACCTAATCCATTACAAATTCTACTATTTCCTATTTTGCAATTTATTGATATCTTGAAGAATAGCATTAGATTCATGCAACAACTTTCTTTCTTTTTCTAATTTTATTAACAATTAAAACATAAATCTAGATCACATTCTCAGTTGTTTGCGTAGCACGGACAGCTGTTATTATCGCATGATTTTACACATTAACATCCTTGTTTTTATAAAATACACATTCTGCTTTTTCTTTTAAAACATATACAATATTTGTTACAGGCTTTTAATTCAAAGCATTCACAGTTTTTGTCACATGATTCATTTTCGTGTTAACAATAATTATATATTTTATCACATTTCTCAAAATTTATCTTCATTTTTCTTATTTTTTCTCTTCTATTCTTTTTTTTAATACGGTCTTAAATATTATTACTTTTTATTTTTCTATTTTACTGTATCTATTCATGCTTATTTTCCTCTTCAGAATTTTGATCTGTTTCATTTGAAATTGACTAGTTTTAATAATTAGTCTTTATTTTTTTTTGAAGATTGTCAAAATTACTTGATTAAACAATTTAAAATATATAAATGAATATAATATTACATTTTAAATACTAATTTAAATCGTTGTTATTTATTTGACTTATTATACAAGGTGAGTAATCAAACTATTCTAATAATAGATTTAATCTTTCTTAATAATAATTCTTTTCTATTATTTATATAAATTCATTTTTATTCATTAAATTATATAATTATTAACTAGATTAAAGTTAAACAAAGCAATTTATATCACATTCATTATCTTTTAAATATTTTTATTTATATTTATTTAATAATTATTTGAATTCTACATTGTTTTTATCATCTATTATTAATTTTTTAATTATTTCTACCAAATCTATTATTTAATTGTTTTTTATTTCTTTATTATTTTATTTAATAATATTATAATTTTCATTCTATAAATCAAACTACTTATTTATTAAACAAAAATATTACATGAAATTATCATTTTTATTTTTAAATTAATTATTATTTTAATTATTTTATTTTTGAGAGGATTTTATTTTGTATAAAATATTTTAATAAATAATATCGATAATATTATTTTTTAATTTAGTATTTCCTAAATATTATTTTATTTATTCCATTATTAATTACATTTAACTTTATTTTTATTAATTTCAGTAAAGAATATTATAAATAACAAATTCTTATTATTATGTCGGATTTATATAGTATTAATCAAAAGTTTTTTAATATCCATTTTTTTCACAATCATTCAAAAAATCTTTGTAAAATTATTAGTATTATTCATTATTATTATAAAATTTATAATTTGATTCAATATAATTAAAGCTTTTAATGAATGTGCTTATGTTTTAAGTTTTATTTTTTTCAATTGGAATATAATGAATAGTATTTTATTAATATAATTAATCTGAAATATTAATTTCTAATGTATATGTCCTATTTAACTTTTTTTTGTTGTTAAAAAATCTTGAAATGTTTTTATTCTTTAAACAATAAATTTCTTAATCTGAATCATTTATTAATATAAATTCTTAATTTTTTTATTTTTATGCTATTTATTAAAGTTTATATTCATATAAATTATTAAAATAAATTATCTATTCTTAGATTTTTTAA
>Ga0315908_10000716_pt1 | contig 26090 bp, 14 predicted proteins | sample LakEriMetagenome_12_FD_203520 | JGI IMG/M metagenome (GOLD analysis project Ga0315908, IMG submission 203520) | Freshwater fungal communities from buoy surface, Lake Erie, Ohio, United States - Buoy 4 MA124 | ecosystem: Environmental > Aquatic > Freshwater > Lake > Lake biofilm | place: USA...
TTATTATTATTTATTACAAATATTATTATTAATTTTATCTTTTTCATCATTTTAATATTAATCTTACTAAAATAATATGTTATTAATAGAATTATTTTAGCTAATATTTTTTATTTTTAAAGGATATATTTAACTTTCTTATGAGCTATAAACTTTAAATTAATTGAAGGAAATTATTTCTCCGTCTAAATTATCAAATAGTTCCAAAGATAAAGAACTTTATTCTCCTTCATTTTTTTCTTAGCTAATATAAAAGGAAAAATAATTTACTTGTCTAATGAATTTTTTTGATTAAATTCATTATTTTAAATAGGAATTTATATATTTTTTAGATTTTTATTTTGTTTTTAATATTCGAATTTCTTATAATTTTTTATTGATATATTGTTTTCGTTCACTTAAAGATTTAATTTTTTAGACAATTTTATTTAAAGATTACTTTATAATTCTTCTACATATATACCATTTAATTATTTTATAAATTCTAAGGCATTTTAATTTGTATCTACTTCCAAAAATAATTTATAAATTTCAGATTGACATACTATTGCGATCTATAAATAACTTATAAATTAATACTTTATGTATATCTATTGTCTAATTATATTTTTATAAAATTTAGAAAATATAATCAACATCTAGCTCAATATTATTTTTATTTTCAAAACATATTGTCAATATTTTAAATTAATTACTTTTTTACGAATTATTATTTTAGTTTTAAGAATATTTACATCTTTATTCCATTTTTAGATTGGTTTAATTTAATAAGATATAATTATATAAATTCATAATAATAATCTTAATTATTATAGAATTTGAATATAATAAAAAAATAATCAATTTTTATATGTTTAAGGATAAAGATAAATAATAATAAAATAAGAGGTTTAAATTAATAGATTATAAAATATAATATAATAATGTTCTTAAAGTTCACTATTAATTTGAAATATTTAGAACTTCATTAAAACTGATGCTTTTGTTTTAATCTTATTTTCCTAAATTTTTAACAGATTCAAATTATATAGTATAAATTAATTATCCTGTTTCTTTTTTAGTAGTATTGCCGTTTTAAGGAATAAAAAAAGAAACAACATAAAAGGGAATATTAGTTTTAAAGTCAATAAGAAAAGTAATGGAAGGATTTTGAAAGGATTTGGAAGATCCTTCAGTTTTAATATCAATTTGTTTTAATGGCAATCCTTCAAAATCACAAATAAAGATTCTATGTGAAGTTGGGTCATCTTTAACAAGTTAACATTCTTAAAGGAAAAAGAGTTTATTTTCAAGATAGAATTTAGATCTAGCTAGGATGTTTGCTTCTAACGATAAGGTTTAGAAATTGGAGTTAATATGTTCAGACTTTTGAGAGTGGAAATTAGTGAAGTTGAGGAGAGTGCCTAGAGCTAGAAAAGATTTATTATTTGAGGCATTAAAGTAGACGTACTTAAGGACAATAATAGACTTTGAGAGATTATGATTATCAATATTAACATAATCAATACTAAGACAACCAGAGTATGAGTCTAAAGTATCATAAGGGATATCGAACTATTATTAATAATCATTCATGCATAATTTGCGGAATGACTGATAGTATCTAAGTACCATCTTCTTCTCATCTGTCTTTTCATATCCTAATAGAAAAGATCCATTTGAGTTTTCATGAATGCAAGGTTGACTACTCTTGCTGTCTAACTTTATAACGTGTTAGAACTTTATTAGGTCTAAAGACTGTCCCAAGTGTATATTCTGTCCATTGTCTTAATAAATTGAGTAGTAGTATTGTTGAGTAACATTCTTTTTTATTAATTGAAATATCTTTATCCCTTCCATTTAATTATTTTTATCATCTTTTACTTTCCATTAAACCTACTTACTTTTCTCCACACTTTAAATGTTCTAAACTAAACTTTCACATATTTGTTCCAATACCTATACTATTTTCTTTTCATTATTTATACTTTTTCTAGCCTCATTATTACTTTAAATTAAGTTTTTTTGCATTATTATTCTAAACTGTTTTATGCTTTATTTTTTATTTTTATATCTTTATAATATATATTTAAATGAGCAAATAGTAGTATATTTAGGAAGAAGATGATTTTCCTGTTTTAGGAAATGATTAAGGTTCAAAGAAAAGTAAATTTTATTTATAATTTAAAATAGAATCTAATAATTAGACTCTTCAACAATCTTAATAAATTTTAAATCTATAGACATCTTATTAACAGTAGTCAAGACCATAAACAGAATAGAATAAGTAATAAAGGCCTTAAAATAAATAAAATTCATAAAATAATAATCAAATTCACCAAGAAAAATAAAAAAATAATCAATAAAATAGTAAGAATAATTTTACTAAAGAATATATTGAATATTAGCCTAAAAAATAGAATTATTTTAATTAAGAACAGTAATAGTACTAAAAATAGGAAGAATTATAAGAATAAAAAAAAAATTATAATGTATAAAATATAAGTTAAGATAATAATAATTAAATTAAATAAAAAAATAGTAATAATAATTTTAAGAAAAATGAAAATGATTATGATTAAGATAATTAATATGATGATAATGAATATTATTAATATAATAAAAATAATTATAATAATAAAAATAATCAATCTAACAATAAAATTAATTATAATTAAAATAGAAATCGTAATAATTACAATGAAAATATTAAATTTAATAATCAAAATAATCAAAATAACAATTAAAAAAATTTTAACACATAAAATAATAATAATAATAATAATATGAATTATAAGAATAATAAAGATTAAAATAACATTAAGATTAATGATAATAATGAGAATAATTAGATAATGAATAGAAATAATAAGAATTAAAGAGATAATAATGATGATAGAAGAGATTGGTTAGTATTGATGGTAGCTGAGAAAAACAGCATAGCAAAGACAATAGGTGAAGCGTTATGTGATAACAGCGGTTTAAATTAAAGGAAAGGGAAGAGTAAGTTTTGTCCAGTTTATGAATTTAACAATAGAATATTTAAAAGGAAAGCTAAATTCAGATTGACAAGTGTTTAGGGACATATTTATGCTACTGATTTCCCTCATGAATATTAGAATTGGGAGAATACAGATCCTTTAATTTTATTTGATGCTCCTACCATAAAGAAAGAAGCTAACCCAGAAAGCAAACTAGTTGAACATCTTCAATAAGAAAGTAGGAATGTTGATTGTGTTGTTCTATGGTTGGATAATGATCGAGAAGGCGTAATTATTTATTCATCATTTTTTATTTTTATTTAGGAAAACATTTGTTTTGAAGTATTAGATGTGATTCATAAAAATATCAATAATAATACTCCCATTTACAGGTATATTATAATAATAATAATAATAATAATAATAATAATAATAATAATAATAATAATAATAATAATAATAATAATAATAATAATAATAATAATAATAATAATATATTTAGAGCCAAGTTTAGTAGTGTTACTCATCCTGATTTGAGAATGGCATTTAATAGTTTGGAATAAGGTCCTAATGAAAATGAATCTAATGCAGTTGATGCTCGTTAGATTATAGATTTAAAAGTTGGAATTCCATTTTCTAGATTTCAGACCATGTATTTTCAATAGAAATATGCAGATCTTAAAGAAAGACTCATAACTTATGGACCATGTTAAACTCCTACTTTAGGTTTCTGTGTAGAGAGAGAATTGGAAATAGAGGAATTCAAGCCCAGGACTTTCTATAGACTCATTCCTAAAATAGCTAACAAAAATAATAATCAGATGATTTCTCTTGAGTATGAAGAGTCTTTACATTATAATTACAGTGAGGCCATCAATATGAAAAACCGTATAGAAAGTAGAAGGGAAGTACAGGTCTTAGACATCATAACTAAGGAAGGTAAAATTATATTATATTATCATATTATTCTACTACTACTATTATTATTTTATCATTATAATATTATATTTTATTAAAATAATATATATCTTTTCATTAACATAATATATAATATTATTGTTTTTATAATATTATTATAATTAATATAAATATATTATTTTATTATTATAATGATATTATTAAAATGTTGTTTTATTTTATTTTAATGATATATTTATTATTTTGATTAATATGATAATTATTAATAAATATGATGAGAGATTGATTTTAATGATAATGTGATAATGATAATAATTGAAATATATTATAATTATTATAATTAAATGATATTAAATAATGAAAATAGGTAGCACTGCTCGACCTGAAGGACTGAATACAGTGAGTCTGCTGAAAATAGGCAGCAGCAACTTAGGAATAGGTCCTCAACACACTATGAATATCGCAGAACATTTATATCTCAATGGTTATATCACTTACCCCAGGACTGAATCTACCTCTTATCCTAAAACATTCGAGTTCGGCTCCATTATCAGTGCACTCAAAAAATATTAGAAAACTGAAGCTAATTATATTGCCGAGTACAGCTCAATCATAGAAAAGGAAGGAATTTCTAAGCCAAGGTAAGGTTACGATGCAGGAGGTATCTTTTATTCTTTTCAATTATAATATATTTATTATATTATATTTAATAAATTATATTTATTATATTATATTTAATATATTATATTTATTACATTATATTTATTATTTTTATTATTTAATTATATTATAATTTGATTATATGATAATTTAATCATTTAATTATTTTAAATATTATCAATGTAAATATAATTTTATAATAATATAATAATTTAATAAATAGACCATCCTCCTATAACTCCTACAAATAAAGTTCCATTCTAATTAGGTATAGATGAATAAAAGATATATGAGTATATTGTTAAACATTTTTTAGCAAGTATAAGTTAAGATTTAAAGTTTGAAAAGAAGGTGATATAATTTTAGACATTAGGAGTTAAGGCAGAAGAACTGATAAAGTTTAAACTTTGTGGAATGACAATAAAATAATTAGGATATTAGAGAATAATGCATTGGCTGATAGCTAAAGATACGGTGATAAGTGAGAATTACAAGAAAGGAGAGAAATATTAAATAGCGACTGTAGAGGTTAAGACAGGAGTTACATCTGCTCCTGAACATCTAACAGAAAGTGAATTAATAGGATTAATGGAAAAAAATGGAATTGGAACTGATGCTTCAATGGCTACTCATATCAATAACATAATAGAGAGAGGTTATGTTAAAGTAGAGACAAAGAATAGAAAGTTAATTCCTTTAGAGTTAGGTAAGGCTTTAGTGTTAGGCATCAAAAGTATTGATTAGGAATTAGTCTATCCTTAGTTAAGAGGTAACATTGAAAAAGCCATTGATTAAATTGCTAAGGGATAGAAGGAAAAGTCAATAGTGTTGAATGAAGTATTGGCAATATTCAAAACGAAGTTTCAAAATTATAAGAATAATTTTAATAAAGTTGATACTTTTTTTTCTAAAGTATTTGGTACAAATGAAAGCACTTTGGAATAAGCTAAGCCATTTAGCAAGTGTGGAGAATGCAAAAAGTATATGAAATTAATGAAAAAGCATTGTAAATTGTTTTGTGAGACTTGTAAGGTTGAATACATGTTGCCTAAGGATGGAGACTATAAACTGCCAGGAGATTAGAAATGTGAGATGGACTAATTCTAAATAGTTTTATTCAATCCTAAGAATGCAGAGTTACCTTCTTATAATATTTGTCCTAAATGTTTCAATAATACTAACGAAGATAATAATATTCAAAATTTATGTTGTTACTAGTGTATAAACAAAGAATGTGAATGGTCTAGTGTAAATAATTCTATTGGCAAATGTTCAAAATGTCCTGAAGGATTACTTATCCTTGATCCTCCATAAAGCAATAACTATACTTTTAGTTGTAATGATTGTGTCAATCATTATCAAATAAATCTCAAGATTTAGCATATGAAAGTCACCACTTAAATTTGTGAATCTTGTAAATTCTATTAAGTCTCTATTAGAGTTTTAAAGGAAAAAGGCTAGCCTTCTGTCCAAAATTAGTTGTGTCTTTTTTGTCATCCTGAATACAAATAACTTCTTATTCTCAAGCCACTTTCCGAAATCAAGCAGAAGAAGAATTACAAGCATTAAAAAAAACCATACAAAAAGAAACATAAGCAATGATCTTTATTATTTTTATCATTTTATTATGCATAATTATTAATATTTACATTTAACATATATATTTAATTATTATCATTTGTAACTTTCAAAATACTGGTCAAGTTATCCCAAAAACTATTCCGAAGTTGTTTTTAATTTAATTAGAGAACAATTTTCATAAGCAATAATGACTATTTAAATTATGTCATTTTAAGGAATACTAAAAAAAATGCTTAATACTGTCACATTATTATTTACTAATAATGTTTAATTTCTGTTATTGTCCTTTGAATTAAATTACTTTTCTTATTAAAAATCAAAACTGTTCATTAAATTTGATATTAATTTACCATATTTTCCATATTTTTATTCTAATTCTATTTAAATTTAGCTGCTTTCTATATTAAAATCTTAATCAAGTTTTTAATATTTCTCTAGTTAAATTTCTATTGGAATATGAAGAAAAAACTAATTTAAATTATTATATATTTTCTACAAAAAATCTTTTTTTTCAACTTCAATTAATTTTAAAGATTCTATATTTTTATTATTATACCATAACTAAACGAATAATTATATTTTATCATATTCTATTACAGGATTCTCTATTTTTCTAAAAAAATCAGGTATCTATAACTCAATTTAATTTCCTTTTATAATTAAATAAAAATACCTTCAAGAAAATATGAATTATATAAATCAGTTTAAATAAAAAATCCGTATTTTATTTAAAGTTTTTATGCTTTAATAAATGTAATAGGTAAGATTTTTCTATATTCTATATTTTTATTTTTTATAAATATAGGAATAAAAATATCATTAATATCTTAGTAATATTCTTTATTTTAAGAAAACATAATAATAATACTTGATAGAAAACTGTCAAATTAAATTTATTAAATATGCTTTTCATTCAAATTTATAATTAATGGAATTAAAATCGGATTATTTATAATATTTATTTATTCTAAATCCTTTTATTTATTTTAAAATTATTGATTATTATAAATATCACTTAAATTTTTTATTTCTGATCTATTATAAATAAAAGTACTATCATAATTTTATTCTATTTTTTATGAAAATCTTTCTATTTCTAAATTTTAAATTTCAATTATATTATCTTAAATAAATTTTTAATTAAATTTATAGTTTTATTGATTTAAAAATTTTAAATTAAAATTATTTTAATTATAAAAATCCTATAAATTTAGAAAATTCATTATTTATTAATCATAATTTTTAATATCTAAATTTTATTTTTATTGATTATTATAAAAAAATATTGATTAATTTTCATCATTAATTCCCAATAATTATCTTTCATATTTATTTACTCAAATTTAGATAATATCATTTTTATTTCCTTAAATAAATTCAATATTATTTTTTTATAAATTTAAGCTATAAAGAATTTCCTTATTAAGGAAATCATCTCGGCTTATTTTATCTTAATTTAATATTTTTACAAGTTTTTATTTCTCTATTTTATCAAGAATTTATAGCAAAATAGAGGAACAATCTTTAATTACAATATCGTCATAATTTTAATTAAATAATTATAAAATTTATATTATTAATTAAAGGTTTTATTTAAATTAATCTTTTAAATTAAAAATATTAATAAATTTTTTAATTAAATATTTTGAATTTTCAAATAAAATGTAAATTTCTTCTTAATTAAATTATTAATTTTTGTAAGAAAGTACTAGATTATAAAGAGTAATTAAAATCTAATCTATATTTTAATTATTAGAATTCATACAAAAATTTATTATATCAAAATAATAAATAATTTTATTGTGAGGTTAAATTGATAATAAAAATTAGGAAATCTACTAAAAAACATTAGTTAAAAAATTTAAGGAGGGTTTATTTTTTTTTTTTTAATAAAATAAATTTATTGAATTTATTGTTTGAATAAATAAATTTATATATTTTGATTTTTATTTTAAAATTATCATAATTTAATGATTGATTGGTTTCAAATCAAATTTATCTCCTAAATTTATATTTAAATAATAGTATATTTTGAAAAATAAAGAACAGATATGACTTTTAGTTGATAATTAAATAAATATTTGATATGAATTAATTATATCTAAAGTAGCCTTAATATAATCCGAATTTATTATTTAACTTTAATCTAAACTTTTATAATACTAAATTAAAGCCATAAATTTCTTATTTCACATAACAATAGAATCATAATGGCTTATGTATAATTTTTTCATATTTATCTCTAAATAATAATATAATCATTAATACAATTAATTTAATTTATTTTTCTAATAAATTTATTAAATCCAAAATAAATTTTATTATTTTTAATAATAGCTACTTTATTTTTCATTATTTGAATTCACATTTATTATCAAAGTATTTATATAATTTTTAAGAAATTAATCTTCTTATTAATTTATTTGCAAGGAACTAAATACATTTTTTCCTTAATTTTTAACTTGATATCTAAATTTTAATTATAAAATATTCATTATCTAAAATAAAAAATTGTTTTTCTCATATGGTAAAAGTTAAAAATATCTAAAAGTTACATAAATATCATTAATTTTTTTTAATTCGACTATAGTTTATATTTCTTGAAGTATTAATGATTAGGTAAAATAAGATATTTTTTAAAAGTCTTAAAAAAATATTTATATTACATATTAAATTTAATTATCTATTTAAGTTTTTTGTTCTTAATATTAATTTTATTATTCTATATTTTAAAAGTCTATTAAATATTTATTAATTTATTAATAATTCATAGTTTTTTTTTATTATTATTTTATTAAATATTATTTTAATATTATTATTAATAAATACAAATACTAACTAAAAATATTTGATTTTTCCCTTTAAAAAATGTTTATTAGATTAAAATTTTAAAATTTAGAGAGAAATTTACTGGATTTTTAATTTTCTAATTAATTCTAAATAACAATTTATTTATAAATAATAATTATATATATATTTAATAAATTTACTTAATTGACATGCTTATTAATTTATGATTGAGTTCTTATATTTAAAGCATCAAAAAATTCAGATTATTCATTTTCAATCAAATTATTGAAACATGTAATATCAGCAATATCATTTAAATTTGAAATATTTCTATCTTTAATCAATTTTTAATTATCCTATTTCTAAAATATTTCCTTTTCTAATAACCCTGGATATATTTCTTCCAACTCTTATAAACTTTTACAAACAATATTTCTTATGTATTTGTTATTTTAATTATCTATTTTAAGATCCATTTGTTATTAATGTTTAAAAAAACTGTTATTATTTCATATTATCAAAATATATTATGAAATAGTTTATTAAAATACTTATTTGTTTAGTCGATAACCGTCAAATAATATTAATAAATTAGTTAAAGTTTTAACTATCATTATTTTATAATTCATATTTGTATTTATTTATTCAATTATTTCATTAAATAAATTAAAAACACTCTATAAAATAATATTTTTATTTTCTTTTTAATTTTCATATTAAAAATAATTATTTTCAAAAATAAAATCCATATTATTGTTAATAAATTATAATATTTCTGATTTTGTTTTTTCATTTTTTTCATTTTATAATCTTAATTGAATAACTTGAATAATATTTTGATTTTAGTTTAAATTTTAATTTTTGAATAATAAAAATTATATTTTATTTTTATTGTCGTTATTATATTATTATTTAATTAAATCATCTTGATTTTTATTTTCTCTATTATTAAAAGCTTATTTGTTATTTTATTATAAAATATTTTCCTTTTGTAAATCAGAATTTAAATTATTAAACCCAATACACTAGTCATAATTTAAACTCATTTTTTTAAATTTATAAATTAAAATAAAAAAATTTTATATTATTTAATAAAATTATTATAAATATATTAATACTAAATGAACCAAATAAAACTAGATAATTAAAAAATAAAAGAATTATTTGAATAAAATGTTTAAAAAAAAGATGATTAAGGTATTATAGATTTGAATGGAGCTTTTAATTGTTTAAATTAATTAGGTTTAAATTAATCAAATAATATAAAAGAAAATGAGAAACATTATAAATAATTAATAGAAAATAAATATAAGTCATAACAGGGTAATAATAATGATAAATAAAGAAAAGGATTGAATTAATAAGAATTCCAAGAATTTGTTAAGATAATTTATTAAGATTTATTGATGAGCGATATAAACTTATAGTAATTTCAATTTTAAAGACCATTGGTATTTTATGGTTTATGAAATGGGGTATTTAAATTAGGATAGAAGACAATAGATGTGAAGTTTTTAAGGAATTAGAAAGGAGAAGTGATAGAAGATGAAATGGACATTATGGTAAAGAGAATAGATTAAGGATATGGATTAAACTGTTAATAAAATTTAAAGTTATTTTAAACTTTAGTTAGACAAATAGAACAATAGATTTAATTTAATAATGATGATTTTAACCTTTATACTGAGCTTAATGACTATTGGGAATGGATTTAAAAATGCATGAACTATATTAATGAGGGAAACACGAATATGGCTTAGAGTAAATATGTATTGAACTTGAATGTTGATCCAGCTTGAGGGTTTAAGAATATTATTGAGGTAGAGAAGGAATAAAATCATATGCCTAAACCAAATAATTACACAATATTTGGACATAATGTAGTGGAGACTGACAAAAGAATTTAAGCACTAAACATATGTGGTTGGTAGGAATTATATATGATTCAGAATAAAAATGAGAATAATCTTAATTCTCCTGAAAAGAAACTGGCTGTATATTTAGATTAACTTGTCAAAGATGGACTTTTCACTAAGGCCGTTGCAATTGCAGTATTTCATTTTGACTTCTCTAAGGCCTGTGAGTATATTAACAAGATTCCTAATCAAAATGATGACTCTATTAGTTTCATGAAAGGCATTCTAAAGGGCTTGGATAACATTCAAATACTCTTAGAACAGAATCCTAGTCTTAAGAATTAGTACTTCTAGAAAAAAGACATCAAAAATACTAATACTGATGTCAACTCTAAAAACAATGATCTCAAGTTGGAAGCAGAAAATATCAAGAAGGTATTATTATTTATCATACATAAAATATATCATTTATATTATCATTCACAAAAAATAAAACAGTTCTTAATCTTTATAATTAATATTATATAATTAATAAGTAGTAATAACATAAATAAAATATAATTAATATAATAAGATAATAATAATAATAATAAATAGGTGAATATTTTTGATACTAATTTCAGCAGTGAATTTTACGAGAAGCATGACAAATAACAAACATAAAATATTCTAAACTTACTGTAAATGAGCATTCCATTTATATAGAAAATGTGTATGAGTACAAATTTCAAAGATCCCTTCCTTAGATCAATTTGCAATTTTATAACAAACTAAGAGGATTCAATTCTGAATGAGCTTTGAATTCCTTTATATGATAGACTGGCTTACGCTATAAGATTTTATGATAGCAAAAAACTAGAAAGTTTGTTCCAGTCATATGAAGAAAATGGCAAAGAAAAAGGCATTTTAGGAACATTAATTCTCACTGGTAATTAATTTCCGTAAGTAAGCATTGAAATTTTATAGAAGTTTATTGATCTCAAAAGTGATATTCAAACTATCGGCTTAAGTAGTATTTATTTAAGGATGCTTAAGATCATAGATGATAAAAAATAAAGTATTTGGTATTAATCTTATATCAATCTTGTAAACAGGCTTTAATTATGGAAGTAAAGGGTCAATCTTGATAAAGAATATAATCTCTTGTTAGAAAAATTTTTAAAAAAACCTGATAACAAAAAGCAGGAAATCTAATCAAGTGTGATTGCTTTAAAATGCAATTTTTGTTCTTGTAAAAATGATCATCAGGTAATAAATAATATTTTAATTAATAATTTTATTAAATTTAGAGTAATATTATTTATTATAGACTTTAGTATAAAAATTAGGTCCTGGCAATAAAGGTTACGGAGTATTTAGTATAGAGAATAGAGTAGAATCAAGTTTAGAGAAAGCTCTTTTATTCAATTGTCCTAAGTGTTTAAAACCATTGCCAAATTGTGATATATGTTTGATGCCAATTTCTATTGCAAACCCATATATAGAAATAGATGAAAAAAGAAAAGGAGTTAAAAACAAAACGAAAAAAATATATGAGACAATAGATTTAGACGATGCTTTGATTTGGTGTTAAAATTGTAAACATGGAGGCCATTATAAACACATAATAGACTGGTTTATAATTTATAATATTTGTCCTGTTAGTGATTGCGATTGTGAATGTGCTTTAATGTGATTTTATATATACTAATTTAATCAAATTATTTTAAATTCTAAACTATTTTTATTTTTTTTAAAATTTCTTTTTTATTCTATCTACTCTATATTTTTACTAATAATATTCATCTCATTCTTTTTATTCTTTAATATATTTTATTTTTATATTTAAAAAACACTTAATTCTAATTACTTTCATATTTATTTTTTTTTAAATTTTTAATCTCTTTATTCAGTCTAATTGTAAATATCGTAAAGTCTATTTTTATATTTTTATGAAAAATTTTATAAATTATTATAAATTTGTTTATTAGTTTAAGATTAAATATTATTTTATTTATTATCATCATCAATATTTTTATTATTACTTTCGCTGATATTTTTGTTTTTATTTGATCTAATTATTAAAAATCTAATTATTTATCTATTAATATAAATATAAATTTCATCAAATTTTAGATTTTTAAACTAAATTGATTTTTTTAAATATATTATTCTATTTATTATTTATTTGTTAAATTTAAAGAAATATTATTTATAAATTCTTTTTCATTTAATTCATTACTAAATAATCTATTGCACAAATTTTTTATTTAAATTTTTTAAATATTAATATATTTTTCCATTAAAAATTATAACAATTTAAATTTAATTAAATTAACAAATAATAATTATATAAATAATCAAATCAAATTTTTAATCTTTTATATTTATTATTTATTATCTTGAATTAAATTTCGAATATTTTTGTAATAAATATTTTTATTATATGAAATAAAATTTTAATTACATTTTAATTAAAATATTTATTTTTTTTCTTAAAAAGATTATCTTATAATTATTTTATTTTATTTCTTGCTATCAAATTATTTTTGTTTTAAAATTAATTTAGAAATAGATTAATATTATTATTATTATTTAAATTATTATAATGATTGTGATTACTTTTCTTTTGATTTAATTTATATATCAAATGATTTCTGGCTATTTTTTCGACTCATTTCTCAACTATCATTCATTTTTTCTTAAAATATTTAAAAACTACTGTTAATACTTTTATTTTTAGATTAATTATTTAAATTATTGCTGCTCAAATATTATTTTAATATAAGCTTTTTTCTTTTAGTTTTGAACTAACTTCTTTAATAAAATACGTCTTTTTCGTATTATTCAACTTTTATTTCATCCATACTTTTCTCTTCTTTTTGTTTCTTTTTTATTTTTGTTTCCTAATTATCAAATAAAATAACTTATATTTTTTATAGATTGCTTTAGGGTTAATAGTTGGATTATTAAGATAACTATTTTTGATAATTTTAAACTGAATTTTTTTGTTTTAATTTTAAATATTCGATTTCTTTTTTTAATTTTTATTTTTCTTGTTCTAAATCTTAATAACTCATATAATTAAAGGATATAAATTATAAAATATAAATAATAATATATAAACTTTAAATAAGTTATAAAAAGATGTTGTAAATTGATAAAAAAGATAAAAAATAAGATAAAAAGAAAACAAATATAAATTTAACAGTTATAGATTAAAATTTGATAATAAAGAGTGTAAAAAACTATTATTAAGAACATAAAATAATAGCAAATATGGATAAAATAGAATTATAAGATTTAGATATTCTATAACTATCCTACGAGAATATTTTTAAAATATAGAATTTAGGATGTACAGCTAGATTAACAAAATTATAATTAGACAATAACTTAATAGAGAAAATAGAGAATTTGGATCATTTGAAAAACTTAAAATGGTTAGATTTATCATTCAACTTTATAAAGAAGATAGAAGGATTGGATAATCTTTTAGAATTATAAGACATTTCTTTATATAACAATTAGATAACAAAGGTGGAGGGTTTAGAGAACAACTTGAAACTGAATGTGTTTTCGATTGGGAATAATCTATTAGCTGATTTCACCAGTTTATTGACTCTGTTTGGGAAAAATAGTAAGTTCAAGAACTTACAAGTATTAAATGTGGCAGGCAATCCTTATGTTTAATAAGAACCAAATTACGATTAAGATCTTATCTTCTACATCATGAATCTCAAATATATTGATTATAAGTACATTGATGAAAATAAGAGATAATAAATATCCGAAATTGAAAAGTATTAGAGTGATAATATCAATAGTGAAGATTATAAAGCTGCACTTTAAAGGGAAGAGGAGAACGAAATCGAAAGGATTAATCTCAAGTTAACTTACTAATAAAGTGGAATGGATAAAGTCATTGATTTTGAAAAGGAAATTGTCAATGATTAAGATCTAGATAAAATCAAAATATTAGACGGAATAGATGAAGAAATTATTAAGTTTTAAGACAAAACCAAAGTAATATTATTCATATTAACTTATAGGAATTTTTGGAAGGATTAAAAACATTAATAGTAAAGGAATGTAATATTAAGAAAAAGAATGAAAAATTGTTTTAAGAAGCAGTGAGAGCTAGAGAAATTGTATCAGAATAGGAAACTTTAGAAAAAATAAAATAATTTGAATAGAAGAAAAAAAGAGTGATGCGTAAATTTGAAAAGGAAGAAGAAGATGCAAGGGAAAGTTTAGATGAATTATTTGAACAGTTAGAGTAGATGAAAAAAGAGTTATTATAGATTGAAATGGAACTTATTGATGATTTGGAATAGGCTAAAAAAGATTTTGATGCTATTATTTCAAATTTTTAAAAAGAAACTGATATCATCACTAAAAATGCATTTCTCAAAATCACTGATTATATCTAAAAAGAGTTCATGAATTAATGTTAAGAAATTTGTAAGTAGTAATTTGAAAAGTATAATAATGATTAATAAGCCGGAAAAGATTAGAATAATCAGAATTGGACTGATGAATAAGCAGGAGTATTATCTTTTAATCAATTATATTTTATTATATTATTATATTAATCTCATTATTATCAAATTATTATTAATATTAAAAATATCATAAATATATTTAATCAATCAAATTAAATAATATAAATTATAGCTTTTAGAAAACCGAGAAACTTGGAACCAGACACTAAGTCAACTTAAAGAAACTTTAAGTACCAAAATTTATATGAAAGAAACAGATGTTACAAAGTTTTTCACAAATGACATTAAATAGTTTACTGATAGATTTATTGACGTTTAATATGAGAGAAATAGGAATAATGTTTAAAATATACATAATCAAATTGAAAGTTTCAAAATTAAATTAAATGCTATTCTTACAGGAAACGAATCTGAATCAGATAGAGATTGAGATATATTATAAAATAATTAATATTGTTATTATTTTTATTCATTTTTGTATAACAATTATAAATTTTATAGTATTATTATTGTTATTGCATTAATTTTTATAATAAAATGATGATAAACATTATGAAAAGAATTATATAATAATAATTATAAATAGATATAAATTAAAATAAATGGAAGAAAAATAATTATAACAATTGATAGAAATGGCAACAGATGATAAATTGGAAGTAAGTGATAAGAATTTGAACCAACAGATTTATGAAATAATGGTGAAAAGAGCAAACCTACCTAAAATAGCGATTTAATTAATAAAGAAAAGACTTTCAGTAAATAATTCTGTTGTAATTTGTTTGAGTTTGGATTTATTGGAGTATTTAACTGAAATTAGTGATTTACTATTTTTCACATAATTATGTACCAATGACTTTCTACAACTTATTTAAGGAATCGTAATGTTTAAGAAAAATGATCCTAAAATCCACTCGAAACTTATTAATCTCATTCAATTATGGTATTTACATTTCGAAGATAAATCTGATATCCTCCCTGGTTTCTTCGAAATGTATCATAATCTACTCAAAAAAGGAATTAATTTTCCTCAAATTTAAAACAATAACAATAAATAAAAATAATAGAAATAATAATAATAATAATAATAATAATAATAAGATTAATATTACGAACTGAGATAAGATTTAGAAGTGGTTTAAAATAATATTTTATTGACAAATGATATATTGAACAATGTGAAGCCGGGTTAGAAGATATCTAACGATGAGAATCTAAAACAAATAATAAAGACAATATTAGATGCTTAGAAGAAGCTACAGGAAATAATTTAGAAACATGATATTGATGATGAGAAAACAATGAAGTATTGTTTGGATCTGAATGATGATTGTATGAGTGTCTTAAGGAAATACAAAGATGTCAAGTCAGGTAATAAGTACTATTATTAGGAGTAATAAGTTCAGCCAGTCTTAATTAAACCCAATAACAATAACAATAACAATAATAATAATCTTAATAATAATAATAATAATAATAATAATAATCTTAATCATAATCATAATCATAATCAAAATTTAAATGTAAATATCAATCAACCCAAAAAGAAAGAACCAGACCTTCTAGATCTTTTAGGTGAAGATGCTTTTGAGACAAACACTAATTAGTAGTAGTAATAAAAATCCAATAAGTAATCTATAATTTTTATTTACATTTAGCAATTTCAGTGAAATTTTCAATCAGCAACAACCTTAAATTAATAATCAAAATAGCAATAATATTAATAACAACAATAATAATAATCCTATTTAAAATTCCAATATTAATCTTAATTAATTATACAGGTAATCTCAAATCTTTTAAAGCAATTCTAATGATTTAAATAACTACCAAAAATATGATGTATTTAATTAGAATAACAATCAATAATAATTTATGCAATCATAGCTAAGTATTTTCATTATAATTATTTATAATAGTTTAATAGCAATAATTACAATAATAACAATAGCAGTTTAACTCATATTAGTAATTTAATCAAAGACAAAGTCAAATAAATTTTAATAGTATACCATAAAATAATTTAAATTTCATTCCTAATAATAATAATAATTAATTTAATTAGAGTCAATAATATAATAATTCATTCAATTAAAGTATATATTTTATCTAATTTTTAGGCTAAATATAAAATTTCAATCAAAATTAATAAAATAATCCGTTTGAATCATTAGATCCTAAAAAAGTTTTAAATAATAATATTAATAATTAATAAAAATAAAAACAAGAAGAATTCAGTCTTATATGATATCAAATATTTTAATATTAATAAATATTTTAACATTATTTATATTTAATAATTAAATAGAATTTTCATTTAAATTTATTTAATATATTTAATTTATAATTAATTAATATTTTTTAAATAAATAATTTAATAAAAAAAATAGATATAATTTATTTTATCCTTTTTAATAAATTCTTATAATATTCAAATTTTTATTTAAATTATTTATTTGATTTTTTAATTATCCACATTTTTTAAATTGTATTTAATTAAATTGAAATGAAGTTCTATTAGTCTAAAAAGTAATATTTGAATTATAAATATTATAAAAATCTCAGTGATGAAATAATTTAAAGAAAATTAATTCAATTAGGAATATTTAATTAAATTATTTTTATTTAAAATATTGTTATTATAATTAATAATTATTTTTAAGCCATAAAAAATTAAATATCTTACTTAAATTTTAAAAAGCTTTTAAAATAAAATGTTTATCTTATTCCAATTATTAGTATTAATTGGAATTTTCATAATTAAACTAATTGTGATTGCATTCTAATCAAACATATAACAAAATAATCTTCAAATCATGTGATAAATGATCATTTATTTATTATTTTAATCATCTTTTTTTTCAATGATTAATGAGCACATTTTAAAGCAAAACTTTTATTATTGCTAAATAAACAATATCTTTGTTTTTTTTAATAAATCATTTACATATTAAAAAAAAATATCAATCATAAATGAAATCTTTATTCTTATTGAATGATTTATCAGTGTATTTTAAAGCAAAAAAATTGTAACTAATCGCTAAAAAAATAAAATATTTATTCAATTAATCATCAATATATTATAAAATGCATCCAACTTTTTTTGATTATATATCAGCATATTTAAAAATCAATAATTAAATTTTTTAATTTGTTTATTATTAAAAATTATTCATAACTTATGATTTTTTTAACTTTTTATATTTATTTTTTATTGATCATATTAATTTTTAATATTATCCTTATGAGTCGTCATGAGACTTTATTGGTTTAGCTTTATATATATATAAATAAAATTAAACACTAAAGTCAAGAGGTGGGGCCTAGGGTTTGAGTTCGTCGAGTGAGTAGACTGCCGGACAAAGTTAAGTGGAGTGTTTTGTGCAGTTTCCCCTTCTTAATCCAAATGGACTAACTAAAGAATCCGTAGCGCTGCACAGCGACCTCTCCAGAGGACCGATAAAAAAAAAAAAAAAAATATTATCTTTATATGTTCATAGTCTTTTTTTTAATTAAAAATTTTATTATGTCAATTATTAATAAAAAATAATTATATTATAGTTAAAATTATTTCTAATAAATTAATTTTACCTTATATTTTGTAAAATAATTTTTAATTCAAAAATCTAATTGCCTTTTTAAATTTATATTTATCTTTAACGTTAAGTTTATTATTAAATATTTATCATAATAATTTTAATGAAATTTGAATTATTAGTCTCAGATATTTATAAATAAATTAAATAATGATTAAATTTATATTAAAAAAATTCCAAAGCTATCTTATTAGGTTGTTATAATTTTAAATAAATTAATATTATATTTATTAAATTATTTCTTTAGATAATTTTTTTTTATTAATTTTGAAAAAATATAAAAAATTAAATAAATCAAATTATTTATCTAATTCTATTAAATTTGCTGAACTTTAAAAGTATTATTTTATAACTGAATTTTTATAATCTAATTATTCATATAATTTAAATTAGAATTGTCCAGATAATTTTTAATTGAATCCTTGTTTTACTTAAAATAATGATTTAAACTTTCTTAAATTTTAGAATTAATTTAATTTTTTTGTAATAAATATCTGCTTTATTTTAAGAATTTTTTATTTATTTTTATACAAAACTTTTAAATTAAATAATATTTTTTTAATTTTATTCGTCTTAATCAAAAAAATTTATTTAGTTTTTATTAATTTTATGATATCATCTCTTATCGGTTTTTTAACATTATAATTTATTTTATTTTTTTATTTTTCTTATAATATTTTTTATATACAAATAAATTTTTTTAAATTAATTTTTTATATTATAAAATTTATTTTATTTCTTAAAAATTAATAAAATATTTATTTGTTTTATTTATTTGTTATTTTATAAAACATTAAGGATATTTAAATAAATAATAAATCAAATTAATATTTTAAAAAAAAATTAATTAAAGTAATAAAATATTATTAATCATATAAAGATAATAATATATATAATCAGTTTTTTGTTAATAACCATTAGTGTTTCAACAGATTTTTAGAATCAATCCTAAGATTTTCATTAAGCTGAAAAATTTAAGAAAAAAGATTGACTAAATCTGGTGAATTTTCTTTATTTAATGAATATTATCCTGATTTTATTTTGGAATATAGTTCATTTTCATTCAATCCTTTAAAAGGAATGGTTCCTTGTGTCATAATAAAAAGTACTATTCCTAATGCCCAGATATCAGCCTTTTTAGCATCATAAGGAAGTTGTTGCACAAGTTAAGGACACATATAAATAGGAGTTCCACAATATTAATCTAATTTTTAACAATTTTATAATTAAGTTGCGAATCCAAAATCTATTATTTTTATCTAGTTCGTATCTTAATTTATTAAAATATTTTCTAATTTTATATCTCTATGAACAATGTTCTTTTGATGTAAATAATTTATTCCTTATGCCATTTAATTGAACAGAATTCTAGATTCCTTTTCTTTTAACTTTTTATTTTTTTAAATTCTCAAATGAGATTACAGATTGCCTTAAACATATTCTGTAATTAAATGAATTTATCTTTAATCTTCAATAGTAAAAAATAATTTCAGAATGTTAGGATGATTAGTACTTTATAAAATGTTTATTTCTTTAATCAAATTTATCATTTTATATGGCTCTTTTAAATTCATTTTTTCGTATGTTTTTATAGCCATTTTGAAATTCTATTAACTTTTTAAATGACAGCTTTTTACTATTGCATAAGATCCTTTTCCAATTTTTTATCCTAATTTAAAGTTATAAATATCAATATTGTCAAATAATTTATTAAAAGTTGAATTATAACTATTTTTTTTCATTTAATACATTTCTATTATTTCTTACTTTGTTTTTTCCAACAAATTTATTTTTTTCATATCATATTTTTCATATTTATTTTATCTTATTTTTTTGTTTGAATTATTCTTATTATTTTAAGAGTTATTTTTAATTTTTTAAATTTTGAATTGTTTGATTTTTTGAAAATAACTTATATTTGAAAGAGATTTTGTTGAAAGCTGTCTACTTGAAAATATAAGATTATTAAGATTTGAGTCACTATTATTTTTATTTATCAAATAATCTTTATTTGATTATTAATTATTTTAATTTTCTTGTTTAAAAACAGTATCTATTTTAAGTTTTTTTGATGAAACATTGTTAGTTGGTTTAATAATATTTCCATATTTATAATGATATTTGTTTCTTAAAAATATTTTCTATTATCCTTCACCATTTTCTATTATTTTTTTTTACTTACCATTTAAATTTCTAATTTCATCATTCCTTTTATTTATTTTAAAATCAGGAATTTTTATTTCTTCATTGTTTGGATAAATTAGTTTATTTAAAGTATAATTTTTACTCTTAGGAGTTAAGATTTTATTTTATTTTATTAAATTTATTTATTGATTAATTTTATCAAAATTCTTAAGATAAGAACCTTAAATAAAAAATAATTAATTACAATTAGATGATAATTATTTTAAAATTGAAGAGTTTGATTTTTAATTTTTTTGTATGCAATATTATTTAATTGGCTGTTATTATTTATTTTAGTTTAATGATATATTTTAATTTTGAAATTTTTTTATTTATAATTCATTATATGAAGTAAATTTTTTCTTTTAATATTCTGTTTTGGTAATATTAAATTATTTTTTAAAATAAAATTATTTGATTTCTAATTATTAATTATCATTTTTAGATCAATAAGTATCTACACTTTCTTATTTTTCACGTATTTATTAATCAACTTTATTATATTATATATATTTACTTTATGATAATTATTTTAATTTTTACTAAACTTTTTTTTCTTTAAATTCATTTCTTTTATTTTGATAACTTTTTAAACTTGCTATGCTTTATTTACTTTTAATACAATTTTGATTTATTAAAGTTTTTAAAACTTTTGAACTTGAATTTTAGTTTTCTTTGTTAACTTTATATAAAATTTCAGATTATTCTTCTATTACGTTCATATATACTTATTATAATTTGAAAATGTGAAAAAATTAATTAAATATTTAAAGTATAAAAATATAATGTAAAATTAAAAAATAGAAAATAATATATTTTTAATTATAATTATAATAAAAATAGAAGAATAGCAAAAATAATTAATAAATATTATAAAATATAACAGAAAGAATAAAGAAAATGCAGTAAAAACATAGATATATTTCAAATGATAAATGTTAACAAAGAATATAATAAACGTTTATAAAATTTAAAATTAAAAAATAGACAATATAATGATCATATAAACAAAATAATAAAAATATAAAGAGGAAAATCAGATATTTCTGAGCACATTGATAAGTCATATATTCAACAAGAAAAAAACTTTAATTAATTATAATTACAATCTATAAAGCAATCTCAAAGTATTTATTGAATGATATTAAAATAGGTAGGTTCATGACAATATTTGATTAAAATTAAAAATTACTCAAAAGCATAAGATCATAAAAATCTTTTTGCAATTTATCAAAGCACCCAAATTTGAATAAAAGTAAAATACAGGACACGAATGAAAAGATACGATTAACAAATGCGAGTACAATAATGAAAGAAAACTTAGAAATAAACAATAGGATAAACTCTTCTAAGTCATATATTTAAACTTGTAAGATAAAATAATCAATAAAGCAATAAGAATTGGTGAAGTCAAGACTGATGAAGTGTGATGATGTACACAAATAGAGTATCAATAACATACCTCCAAACAGTAAATATTTAATCAACCAGTATTATGAGCCGATTGTTAGCACTCAATCCAATCGTATTAATAATAATAAAGTATTATCAACAATATAAATATATCTTTAATTATATTCTAAAATATAATAATTTATAAATTAGAAAAGGAATAAGAGTTTTTAATGTGAGAAGATAAATTTAAATGAAGTTAGTTATCAAAGCAATCTTTCTTAAATAAATAATATCCTTAAAGACATTTCAAAACCGATTAAATAGAATCAAACTGAATCAAGCCAAAAGTAATTTCCTAGAATTAACCATTTATAATAGTATCCCAGTCATAACAAAACCAAAATCAATAAAAAGAATAATCCCACTCTCTTCCACTCAAATGATAATAAACCTTATAAACACCAATAATAACAGAAAATATTGCTCAAATAACTCTAACTTAATAAATATTGACTAAATTCTATATATAATTTTACTTTAAAATTATATATAATGAAGATTACAAACAAACTTATTTTATTCGCATTTTTATTTTTGATTGTTTAGATTCATTCAGATTTACCAATTAATTGTTACAACTCATTAATATCTGGAGTATGGAAATTTGAAATGACGAAACCTTAAAAGTTTAAATTATCAATTCAGAATAATTGTGGTCATAAAATACCAGACAATGAAAAAACAAGTTATCTATCAGAAATAGATGAAAAATTTATGGAGGATAGATTTGAGTTAGATTTAAAGGAAAAAGGAGAAGTGATAATAAATAATATAAGCAATAATAATGAAATAATAAAATAGTATTTAGAATAAGATGAGAATGAGAATGGGAGAAGAAGACAATTGAGGAAGAAAAAGAGAGAAAATGGATGGACAATGGTTTATAATGAAGGTATGGAGATAAGGATAGAAAAGATGAAGATTTTGGTATTTAATAAGTATTTTAAGGATGGAGAGAAATTCAAGAGTAATTGTGGAAAGACTTTAATAGGATGGTACAGAACAGAGAGTGAGGAGTATGGCTGTATAAGGGGAGAGAAGAAAGATGGAAAGGATATTATCAATGATAATAATCTTGAAGGAAATATTGTACTTTAAGGCAAAGTCATTCCTAAATAATAGTCTTTTAGATTCAAGTCCAAGAAAATCACTCTTCATTCCACCATCAAAATGAATTCTCTCTTCAAAAATCATCAGAAGGTTGTTGATAGACTTAATACCATCAAAAAGACTTGGGTTGCTAGACTTAATCCTGTCTTTCTCAATAAAACTATCTTCTAAATCAACTAATTATCAGGTAGAATGAAAAAAATCAATACAAATAATTATAATAATAACAATAATAACAATAATAATAATAACTAATACGATAAACAAAATGATGATAATTATTAAAAGAGTGATTTTGCTTAAGAATATAAAGATATTTAAAAATAAGTAGATGATTACTTAGGAAATGATAAGGATAAAAACTTTGATTGGAGTGAAATAATAGGATATATGCCGGAAACAATAGAATAAAAGGATTGTGGAAGTTGCTATATAATATCTACAATGAATATGTTGGAGTTTAGATTGAGAATAGAAGAATATAGAAAAAATGAAGAAGAGAGAAAAAATATTGAATTGGAGGGTAAAAAAAATGAAGCGGAGGGGAAAAAAAATGAAGTTGAGGGGAAAAATTTAAAAAAGAGTATTAAGTAAAATAAAGGAGATAAAAATAGGATTCGATAGAAGTTAAGATTGAGGATAGAAAACATAAAGAACAAATAAAAATCAAAAGTAAATGGAATATCAGTGCAGTTTGCAATGGACTGCAATTATTATAATCAAGGATGTGACGGAGGATATTCTATGTTGGTTGGTAAATTTGGACAGGAACAGTTCCTTATTGAAGACAAACACTTGCCTTACCAAGCTAAAGATCTTTCTTGTTCTAAAGATCTTCAAAAGATGGATCAGTTCAATCGCATCATCAAAGTATTATTGCATACATACATTTAAAACCATTAATTATATATATACTTTCATGCTAATATAATTAAATAATGTTATCATATTTGTTTGAAACTATCAATACTTTTTATTATATTTAATATAAGATCAAGGATTATGGCTACGTAGGAGGAAGGTATGGAGTAAGTAACCATTTCAACATTCTCAAGGAAATCAAGGAAAATGGACCTGTTGTTTTGAGTTTTAGTCCTGATGAAACTTTCTAATATTATGGTGAAGGAGTCTATGATAGTTTAGATTCCAAAAGTTGGTTTGAATCTAACATATAACGACCTGAATGGACGAGTGTTGATCATAGTATACTTGCTTATGGTTGGGGAGAACAGGATGGTATTATCAAATTAATTAATCACCATATTCTTATATCATTATTTTTATTTTATTTTTATTTATCATATTTTCATATCTCATAATCATATTATCATGTTATATAATAATTATTATTTTTCTTATTAGGAGTCAAGTATTGGCTGTGCTAAAATAGTTGGGGGAAGTAATTTGGATAAAAAGGGACTTTCAAAATTAAAAGAGGAGAAGATGTTATGGGAATTGAAAGTAGTGCTGAATTTTCAGTGCCTTATATTGTAGACCTAGATTCTAAATAGATTGATACTTACAAAGACTTATTAAAGATGTACAAAAATACTTGAAAAATTATTTTTATTATTTATATCAATATTATAATTTCTTCATATTTAAAATTTTAAATCTTAAATTCATTAATATTTATTTTGTTTAAATATATAATTTATTCTGATAAATTATAATTATCATTCAAATCAAATTTTTTAACTTTTAAATTAAAAAATTTACCTGCATTTTAAAATTGAATAATAGATGTCATTAATTTAATAATAAACATTGATTAAAATTGTATAAATCAAATTTCTAAAATTAAAAATTGAATTTAAAATTTAGTATCAAATTATTCAAATTATAAGAAAAATTTATAAGATTATTAATTAAAAAAAAATATATTTTATTAAGCAAATAAGAATTTTCTAAAATAAAATAAATATATTTATATATGATATTAAAGATATTAATAAAAAAATAAATTGTCAGTTATGTAAAGATAATCAATAGTAACAAAAACAAATGGACCAACTTTAGTTAGAAATTTGAGCTAATCTAAAATAGTCAATTAAACTTAACCAATTTTAGGAAGCAGTAGAATAATAACTGGAGGATAGCCAGTTTTAGGAGGTAGCAGAATAGTAAATGGAGGACAAAATATAAGAGGAAATAGTTATATTGTGAACAACACTGGAGTGACTTATCAATTGCCATAAGTTTAGAATAAATATGAAGTAAAATTAGGAGAAACTCAAGTCGAGACTATTCCTTATCAGAGATATTGGACTGAATATGAAACAGTGGAGAAGAAAGAGTATATTCCTAAACAAATTACAGAATATGAGTAAGTAATCAGACAAGAACAAGTGCCAGTGTAAAGGAAAGCTTAAGACTTATACACAATTGAACATATTACTGAACATCATCCTAAGGTAAGATACGAAACTAAGGTTGATTATGTTCCTTAAACAGTTATTGAGTATGTACCGTAGAAGAGGACTGATTATGTGGAAT
>Ga0315908_10000719_pt1 | contig 25996 bp, 12 predicted proteins | sample LakEriMetagenome_12_FD_203520 | JGI IMG/M metagenome (GOLD analysis project Ga0315908, IMG submission 203520) | Freshwater fungal communities from buoy surface, Lake Erie, Ohio, United States - Buoy 4 MA124 | ecosystem: Environmental > Aquatic > Freshwater > Lake > Lake biofilm | place: USA...
TTTATATATTAGGATTAAAGATTTTTAGTATTTTAGATTTTTAAATTTTATTATTACAATATAATGTTTATCAAAAGTTTTGATTTTATGTAATTTTGATTTTTTATAAATAATGCTAATGATTAATAAATTATTTATTATTTTTATTTATATCTTCATTAATTATTTTTCAAATTTATAATTAAACTAATATATTTGGGTAAATATTTTATATATTATTGATTATTTATTAAGTATTATAAATTTATCTACATTAATCAGACTTTTTGTGTAAATTTATTTTTTTGTGTTTACTATTATATATATATCATTTATGTAATTTATTTTAAATAATTTTTTATAATTTATAAATTAAAAACTATAAAATTGTTTTTAAAGGGCTTTTTAAAATTTTTTGAGTTAAAATAATTTTAGAAAATAAATTATTAATTCCTATCAAAATTAATTTATATTAATCATTTCTCTATTATGTATTTATTTCTTATTTTTTTTTTATTTGACTTTTTAATTATTTTCAATAAAAAAATTATTAATTAAATATATATAAAATAAAATTTTTTTAATTAATTCATCAAATTAGAGGTAAAGATTTTTTACCTTATAAATCTGGTCTTTTATACATTAATATATCAGCTAATTAAAAATTTTAATATTAAATAGCTATATTCAATAAATTATTTATTTAATTCTAATTTATAAATAAAATTTTAAAATTACAGTTTTCAATTTGAAGTTTACTTAAAAATTATCAATTAAGTATTAGAAAATTTCTATATTTCCAACTTTACATGCAACAGTTAAAAGATTTTCTTAATTAGAATTAAAAAAATTTATATCAAATTAACCGTGAATTTATGTTGTAAAATCTTTTATCTATTAAAATACTCATATTTTATATTTACTTCCTAAATTTGTTAATGCTCAATCAAACATTATAAGTGTTAAAAAATTTTCTAATTATCTAAAAATAATTCATTGCTCTTTTTATTTTATATAATAAAATTCTTCCTCATTGATATATTTTTATTATCAGAAAATTAAAAATTATTAAATATTTCTTTATTTTTAAATTGAATATATTTAAGCAAAACTTTATTATAATCATTCATATTTTCTTCACCTTTCTGTAAAATATCCTCTTCATTTATCTTTTAAACATTTTTATGAAAAAACTATTCTTTCATATTTGTAAAACTATTTTATTTAATCAATTTTTATTTATTATTATTATTTCTACTTTATTTTCTTATTTTACATGATTAATTTTATTTATTTTTAAAATAATTTAAAAAAATTAATTAATTCATATTTTTTTAAATTTATTATTTTTATGCTCTGATAATTTTTTAAGTTATAATTTAGATATCAATTTAAGTTTTTACTTTTCTATGAAATTTTATTTTAAATTTTATACTAATATTATTTTATGATTATATTCTTCTTATTAATTTACGCTTTGAGTAATTAATAAAATTTGATCTGCATAAAAAAAAAATCGGATTATGTTTAATTTTGTTATCATAAATTTCTTTAAATATAATCTAAAAATAAATTAAAAATTTTTACATTATTGATAATAACGTTTTAAAATAATTTGTCTTATTTATTTTTTAAGAATTAATTTTATTCTTATTATTTTGATAATATTTACCAAGCACTTTCAAATTTACCAATTAATTAATCTAATTAATAATATTTTTTTTATTAAATTTATTTTATTTGACCATTTTTTTCAAGATTTTTCTTTTCAAAATTTTCTTGCATTTATATTATTTACTATTCTAAAATAAAAAATTATTATTTACTTAAAAGTTTCTTAATTTTTATTTAAAAAAGTAAAATATATTGTTAAAAATAAACACTTCTATTTAATAACATTTCATTATCTTTATTAAATCAAATATCAGATTTGAATATTTAATTTGTTTTATTTTTCTGTATTTAAAAATATTACCTAAAAGTTAATTAAGATAAATACTTATAATTAATTTAGAAATAAAAATCTTTTGAATCTTTCTAATAATCATTATATTAGTAATTTTCTTAAATGTTTTATATCTCTTTTTTAAAATTTAAAATATCATATTTTTAACCATATTAAATATATTTTTGAAATAAAATTTATTTATTTTTTTTTACTTTATTTATTATACATTATTTTATTTATATTTAAGTATCTGGACTTAACTTATAAATAACTTATTAATTAAATATTTTATTTTCATTAATATGATAATATTTATAGTTACTATTAGATTTTTGATAAAATATAAGAAAGTCTTTAAATTATGATGACAATAATTAATAATCTATAATCTCAAAAACTTCATTAGATAATTATTTAAAATCAACTAATATAATTTATTATAGTTTTTCAAAGTAAATTTATTAAATAGAAAAAATATTCCTATTTTAAAGTGAAATAAATTAATTTAAGGATTTCTTATAATACTAAAAAGGTGTTTTATAAATTTTATTTTTCCTAATTTATTAAACCTTTTATTTAATTTTTTATAAAATTATAGGATTTAATCTGTATTTATTTTTAGACTTATTTTTTTCTAAAAATACTTAAATTAATCAATTAGACAATTAACTGCAATTTTTTTGATTATTTATTTAACTTTTTTCAGTGATATCCTATATTTCTTCAAATTATTTTTATTAAAGTTTATATTTTGTTTTTGTAATAAAATCGAAGTAATATTAAAAATCTTTTTTTAATTAACTGTATTATTTTTATAAGTACTTTATTATAAACATAAAATTAAATATATTAATTCTGATTTTGCTTATTTCATTCTAAATCTATTTAAAAATACTTTTACTAATCTACTTAAAATTATTTTATTTTAAGGAATTTAAATTAAACTATTCACTTTCTAAATGAAAATTTATTCTCAATTAATTTATATTGTCTTAATAATAATTTTAATTAAACGCATTTTATTCCTATATTAATGTTTCTTAATATTGATTTTTATTTAATTCTAATAATTAAATAAAATTTAATTAAAAAATTAAGTTATTTTATTATTAGAAATTAAATACTTTATCCTTTTCAAATTTCTCATTATTACATGAGATATAAAATTAATTTTCTAAATTTTAAATTTCCTTTATAAAATATTAGTTTTTATTTGTTTCTTCCATTATTTTTTTAAATTAAAATTAACTTTTACTGGAAAGCTCTATTTAAGTTGAGTTTTTTCTAACTACTTTTTGTAAATTGTTTAATTTATCAAAATAAATTGTATTAATAGTTGTTTATTAACTTTATAAAGTTTTAAATGTTTGTTTAGTTAAAAATTCATTTTCTTCTTAATTTGAAGACATTATTCAATTAGAAAAATTTATATTTTTTTAATTTTTATTTAATTAAATTATATAATTTTATGGTAATAATGCACTTTAAGTTTTATCATTCTATACATCTTATTAATTAATATAATCTTAATTTTCAGTATATATAGAATCATTTTTTTAATCAAGGTATAATTATGTACTTTATTTTCTTAATTTTAATTTATCTTTAATTGTTTAATCATCACTTAATTATTCTTAAACATTAAGTTAATTTTAATTATTTTCTTATTCTAATAAAAATTAAAATTATTTTTAAGATTATTCTTAAATTTATTATAATAATAAATTTTATTCTATATATGACTATTATTTTATTTTATTTGATTAATCAATAATAATTTAATTTTATTTTTATTATAATAAATCATTTTTATAGTTTTTATATTCAAGTTATTCTAAATTTTTTTATAATTAAACTTAATAACCTTAATTATATTTTATTTAATAAATTCCATTATATTGACCAAAGAATATTTTCAAATTTTATTTAAATTAGTCATCTTAAAAATATTATTATGAAATATTATTTATTATATCTTTATTTTAATTCCTCAACTAGTTATTTTAATTTTTTAATTATAATTATTTCAAAATAATTTTTTTTCATAAACTTTTGAATAATTAAGCTTCCTTGTTAAATTTAATTAAATTTTTTTTTTTTTTTATTAATTACATTTATGAAATTTATTTGAATTAACAAAATTTTAAATCTTTTCTATTATTTTATTATATATTATTAAAGTTTTAGATTATGCTGTTCTCTGTTATTTAATTTTAATTATTTTCTATATTTTCAGAATCAATATGTTAATTTTTGTTTTTATTATCAATATAAACATTTTATTACTTTTTTTAATCGATATTTTATTGAATTAATCAATCTTATTAATTCAAATCATTATTTATTTTATTAAAATTATCTTCTAATATTATACTATTATTAAATGTTTCATCTTTTTTTATAATTAAATTTTTATTAATTTATTATAAATCAAAATCTGAAGTTATTATTTTTTTTTAACTATATGATTAAAAAGATTTATCTTAAAATTAGTATTGTTAATTTTCATTTAGAAAATTATTTTGTAAATTTTAATTATTTTATTATTGTAAGAATTTATTTTCAGAATTAATTGATATTTGTCTTTATTAAGTTAAATTTCAAATTAAAAATTATTGCTCAATTTATTATTTTTATAAATATTTATTTTAAATACTATAATAATCAACATCATCCGAAATAATTTAAAATGGTAATTCATTATCATATTAATTTTATATTTCAGTTAAAATATATTAATCATTAAAATCCAAAGCTTAATTATATTATGCATTTTTTTTATATAGTTATTAGCTTAAATAAAATTTATTTTTTTTATTTAATTATAGTATTTATTTTTTTTACTGTTTATCTCTTAATTTTTTTTCACTTAAATCTATTTTATTTTTTATAATAAATTCTTTATTATTATGAGATAAATTATTTATATAATTCTATTATAATTATAATTAAATTCTCTCTTAATTTTTTAATTGATTTTTTTTATTTATATTTAACTATTTATTATTAATAATTTAATTTAAATTTGGACCTTTTATTTTTTTTATTTGAAAAATTTTTTATTAATTTTGATATTATTTTTTATTTTTAGTTAAAAAAGTTTCATGAAAGGTCTTTTTGAATACTTAATGAGAAGAATCTTATGAAATATATGGATTATTTTATTAAAAGTTATATAGAAACTAGTTTTGTTAAAAAAGAGGAGCTATTTATTTTTCATTTTACATTTTTTTAAAAAGTTGTTATTATTACTATTCATAAATTATATTATTAATATTTCCGTTAGAATTGTTAAATATTACATTAAATACATTATTATTCTAAAGATTTTATTATAACTATTTATAGACCTATTTTTCATCATTTATTTAATTTGTGATTGGTAAAGAATTATGTTTTTTTACATGGTTAAAATTTATTTATAGGTTTTATTTTTAATTAATATTCATTTAAATTTTTATAATAAATTAAAATAAAGATTTATAAAATTTTATAAATATTTTAATATTTTATTATTTATTATGTATTTATTATGCAAGAATTTTAATAAAAAATTTAAGATATATAAATTATGTATAAAATTAAAAATTTTACAATTAAAAAAATAGTTAATAAATAATTGATATTAAATATAATTAATCTATTTTTTATATAAAATAATAATATTATCTATATAAAAAATCATCTAATTAATTTTTATTTCTGATTTATTAAAATATTTTATTAATCTTTAGATACATTTTAACTATCATTTAAATTAATACATTTTTTACTTATGTTATAATTCTTATTAATATTTTAAATATTATTTGTTTTAAATCTTATTTTGTTAATTCTTTATTAAGTGTCTTTTATTTATTTTTTATTGTAAATATTAAATATAAAATTATCTATTTCACAATTTTATTTATGAACATTTTCAGTTTTGTCAAAGAACTTGAAATTATTTTCTTTATAAAAGCTTGTATCCTTAAATTTATTTTTTATCTAGAAAAAACTATCAATTTATGTTGATTTTTTCCTCTAATCTAAAAACGAATTTTTGTCATATAAGTGTTTTTTTTTTTTATAAATATCTAAAGATTTTTAACTACAATTACTTGATTATAAATTATATTGCTTTGTAGTTTTATTTTAAGTTTATATTGATTTAATATTTTAATTTTCCTCATTTTAATATTAATTTGAATTATTTCAATAATATTTTTTTTATTTAAATGATTAATTTTCTTTTTAATTAATTTTTAAATTTTGTTTTGTTTCTTTATATTATTTAACAACATTTTTTTTCTAACTTTTATTTCAATCAGTTTAAGAATTTTTTTTATTTTGATTGAAATTCTTTTATGTTATATTAAATTCTGAAATTAAATTAATATTTTTTTATTAAATTAAATGATTTCCTTAATTTTTTTATAAAATTTATTAATCAAATTTATTATTTTCATTATTTTAATAAATTAATCTTTCATACAATGTATAATTTTATTTTTTTTTATATGTACTATCTAATTTTTCAATCTTATAAAAACTAAAACTTTGATTTTAATTTAATTTTAATAATTAATCCATCAATAACTGCCAAATATAATTATTATATATATTGTTTTCAATTATTATTAATTTTTTTTTATTAATAATAAATTTATTAGCATTAATATATATTGATATCTTTTTATTCTTATAAAAAATTAATACAATTAATATTAAAATTTATTCAATAAAATTTTTGTTACATCCTTTTAAAATAAATATTTAATCTTATAAACTTATTTTTTTAAATTAATTTTTACTAGCAATTAATTTATAAAAATTTTAATTTAAATTTTCTTATTATTAGAAAAATAAAATTTGAAAAAATATATTTATAAATATTTTAAATTTAAAAATTTTTAATGTGCTATCATATTTTATTATATATTTATTAAATATGTTTGATTTAGTTAAATCCTATGTAAAAATTTATTAATAAATTATATTAAATCAAAATTTTTTTTATAATAAAAAAAAATCTAATTTATAAAAACTAATTAATTTAAAAATATCAAATCATTTTTTAAATTTAATTGCAACCTTATGAAGATTATCTGAAATTCTTGAAAAAATAGCATCAATACATTCTTATAAGATTTTTAAGAATTATTTTTCTGCTAATTCATCAATAGTTTTTATTAAAAGTTTTTCTTCAACTTAATTTATGGCTTGTTATGTAATACTTTCAATATTTGAATCTATCATTAATTATAATAAATTAAGAATTAGCTTATATTTTTTTCTCAAATGTTAAAAACAATCAACACATTATTTCCTAAATTTTTCTTCTAAATCATTAAACTCTTTAAAAGGTTAAATCATTTCTCTATTTAATTTAAAAGCAACTGGATTAAATTTAGGGTCTTATCCTAATATAAATCCGAAATCAATATGAAAAATTCAACCTTCATTATCAAAAAGAAGATTCTCTTAATGCCTATCTCCGATACCTTTAAAAAAATATAAAATTAATATTTTACCTAAAATATAAGTAATTACGCAATATCCACTACAACTCATGAGATAATTATCTAAATACTAGTCAAATAATTTCTTATAAGAAGCTTCGTTTTTATAAATTTATTTTTTATCTTTCTTTTAGTCCTCTATTTTTAGTTTATTACAAACCAAAGTATTAATATATTCAATAATTCCTTCTTCTAATACATTTTGCAAATCTTTTACATTTTCAACACATTCCATTATTCCATCATCATTACTATAAGCTAAACAATTATATAAAGTCAATTTCATATCTTTGTTTATATCTTTAAGCATTGAATCCATCAATTTCATTAATTATAATATTAATTAATCTTACCTAACATCGTCTTTATTTTTATATATTATTTAATATGGTTTTAAGTTTTCTTTATTATTTTATATCTATTATTATTAGTTTTATTTTATTTACTAATTTTATGATGATATTGTTTCATTATTTTAATTCTCATATTATTAATCAATTTAAACTATTTATTAATCTTTTATCTAGTTAAATTCTTCGTTATTTTATTTTTACTATGTTATTTCATTTATTATAAATTATTGAAGATGATTTATATCATCATTATTTTATTAAAATTCAAAAGAATTAACTGATTGTTAATATCTTATAAATTATAAATTAATTGGTGAAGTTTTACTTTTATAAACTCGACAAAATTTTTATTCTTTGATATTTTCAGAAAATTTAATTCCGTCTACATAAAATTAACTCATAACAAATCTTTCAGGATCAAATTTAAATTTATCTTTTTTGATAATTTCATTAAGTTATAATTCTTTTTCTGGAGTTGTTTTAAGTTTTTAAAGTTTAACATTAATATCAAAAAGCATTATTCTTCTTTAAATTTGATTTTAAAGTTGAATATAATTTTATTTTTATTACTTTTTTAAAACTTCCATGAATTTAATTTTAATAATCCCATATAGATTTTAAATTTACTCTACATTTTTATTTTTTTTATCTTCTTTGTATTATCTTTAATATTCTTTTAACATATAATCATCTTCTTTTTCGCAATTTAAATACCAATAGAAATCACTAGCTAATTTCATTGATTTTGAACATCTATCAATTAAGAAAACATTCAAATCTAACTTTTCTTCTTTCTCCATTAATTCATCCAAATTTTAATCCAAACCTCCATATCTCAAAGCCTACACCATAAACAATAATATTTTTTGGATTTAATCATCAGTCAATTTACTTATAATTTTAACAGCATATCTCCTGATAGCAGTTAAAATTTTAATTAGCTCAATTCTATTAGAACATTCGATTTATCTATTATAATTGTCACTAATTGAATAAAAATAAGACAAAAGATGAAGAGCATCATAATACTCAATTTCCTACCATTCATTTAACAATATAAGTGATTCATCCTGATTCAATTTGACATTCCAATTAACACTATAAAGGAATTTACATAGAAATTCGCTTTTGTCCTTTAAATAATATCTATACTTCCATATAAGCAATTTATCGGATTAATTGAGATACTACAATTATGGAATAAGATTAATATTCATTAATAAATCAATCTCTTCCTTTGTAGGTTTCATGGACTATGGATTATCATTGTACCTTTATTGATAATCATTAAAGTCTTGAATGGGGTCTGATCTCTCCATAATATCCTCCATGTCTATGATTTAAAACACGTCTTTAAATGGATGATTGGGATGCTGTTATGATTAAAAGTTTTCTTTCTGGTTCAATTAGATTGATTTAGTCTCAATGTTATAAAAGTATTCGTTTTCTTCGTAGAAGATTTGTTGTTGATTCAGGTTAAAAAATAGGTCTACTTCTAGAAAACTTATTGGAATTTTTTTATAGATGTTGTGAATAACTATACTTAGATTTGCTTTACTGTTTTGGTCTTTGTCTGATTGATTATTTGTATTATTTAGGTTTTACATAAGTTTATTCTTTGAATATAGTTCTTCCAAATTACTATCAGTGCATAACCCAATTGTTGCTGATTGATTTGAAATATCTGCATAAGTGTAAGGCCATATTAATAGTTATATTATCCCTTTGCGAAGTTTCAAATTGTTGTCAAATAACGTCACTACTGTTGATCCTAATATTTCGTTGTTATTGTAAATTTAAATCACTAATATATCATTGTATTGTAAATTTGAATATTATTGATTTAAGTCTATTAGAACCTCTTATTTATTTGGGTTTAGGATAAATTAAGATTTAAATGTTGGTTACCAAATCTTTTTATCACTGCTTACCAATCCTACTTCGAATTATAAAAGGAAATCAGATTTAGGATAATCATCTTTCGCTTGTGTTTATGGCAATAATATTCTATTTTCATCTATTATTTTTATGATTTTTATACAAATTGGAAGATTAATATTGTAATGATTTAAATACTCTTAATTATTAAATTTCATTTTTATTTATCAATATTATCAATGCAATTTTTATATTATATATTAGATTTTTTTCTTTTATTAACACAATAATAATTATAAATAAATAGTATTATCATTAAAATAATTTGAAATATTTTATTTTAAAAAAATTTTTAATATATAATAAAGTTATTAAAATATATTAAAAATATTTCAAATAATAAGTGAATTAAAAAAAAGTTGAAATTTATGAAATAATTTGGATAAAGATTGATGAATCTAATAAAAAAATAATAATTAAGAAAAATAAATTTAAAAATATTTAATAATCAATTTTATAGAATTTAATTCTGGTTTTAACTATTAAAATTAAATTATTTTTCATTTTGTTTGTGTCTTTTACTTTTATATTGCAATTCAAATTTATCTTTTTTAAATTGCTGAACCATTTTAGTAATTTTATTACATTCTACAATATTTTTTTCTTTTCCTTAATATTTAATTGAAAATCTTTTGTTAATATTTTCCATCTTTATTAATTATGTATTAAGAAATTTTTAAATTTATGTATGCTTGTAATCTTCATTAACTTTTTTTTAATCGGTTTATTAGTTTTTATCATCCTAAGTAAAATTTTAATAACCGAATCTTTATAATAATAAATAAAAAAAATACTTTCTAATAACATCAAATTCTGTTTTTTTCATTATTTCATTACTTTTTACTTTTTTGTAAAGTTATTTTAAATGGATATTTTATAGCTTTTATTCTTTTTTTTATTAAAATAAATTATTGGTACAACTCATTTAAAGAGGATTAAAATTATTTTAACTTTGTAACATTGAAATTTATTTCGATTAGTTTCTTTAAATAAATGTATTTTAAGATAAATACTATTATTTATCTAAACTTCTTTATAATTATTTTTTTTCAAGGGAAATATCTTAAGAATATTATTAAAAACTTATGTTATTGTTGCTATTTTTAAGACTATTTTGATTATTATTTTCATTTATAATTATATTATTGTTTGGAATATTTTTTTCTAAATTTTCGTTAAAATCTATATATTATGGCTTTTCATATTTATTCAAAGAATCTTTTATTTGATTAAATATTTGTTTAGTTTGATTATATTTATTTCCCTTTTTTAATTGTTTCTTTAACGAAATAGATTTACTATCTAAATGTCTAAATAAAGTTGATTATAAAATATTTTGTTTTTAAATTTCATTATTTTATTTTTATATTTCATTATTTTAATATAATTCTTAACAATTTACTGATTTAGTTCACTAAGAATTAATTAGTTAAGATTGATTAATAAAGTTTGATTATTTCATACTTTATTAAAGTGAGTTTATATTATTGTTATAAGTATTATAATCATTAATACTTTAATTATCACTTTGACTTTCTCTACTACTTTTTTCTAATTCATCTATTGAGTAATGTAAACTTGTTTTTCTTGGATATATTGCCTTCTTGCATTTTTTTAAATTTTTTTCTTTTTCTTTAATTTAATCTAAAATATTTAATTAATCTCTTAATTCTTTTTCTTTAATCTGTTTTTTTATTCTTTTATTTATCTTTATCTAAAGTTTTCTTATAACTCTTAATTTAATTTAATCTACTGTATTTGTATCCGCTTATTTTTAATTAAATAATAAAAATTTTTATAAATTTTTTGTATAATCTCCATTATCGTTTAATAAAACAGATAAATAATATTTTTCAAATTCTTCTTAAACTTTTTAAAAATTGAAATTATCTTTTGTAACATAAAATATTCTAGAAATGTATTATTTAGCAAAATCTTTAATTTAACTATTATATAATCAATTTAAAGCAACAACTTCCATATTATTTAGATATTAAACATTGTCAATTTAAAAATATTTATCATGAAATTCAGAGATATTGACCAATTCTTGAATTTAGTTTACTAAATTCTTTTCTAATTAGTTATTATTAATTTATTAAATAATAATAAATATATATTTTGATTTGTATATTACCTATTTTATTTTTGTCTTATTTTGATATTTGCTATTTACTTAGTTTGAATTATAATTTTGATAATTTCTATAAAAAAATTGCATTACTCAAATTTCCATCATTTAAATTTATTAATTTACTTTATTGATTTTTTAATTAATCAGGTATTTTTAAATTTATTTTAGTCGCATTTTTAGCAACTTTTTATAAGAACTATTATTTAAATTCAAAAACTGGATCTTTTTAAAAATTATTTTATGATTATTATGGAGAATTCATATTGTTTTTATTATAATTTGAGAAATATAATTGTTAAAATAATATATTAGTTACAATTAAACTAAAATAGTAAATTTTTTTATTATATATTTGATTAAGTAAAATAATTATATCAATAAATTATTATAATTAACATTGATGAGTGTTTAAAATAATAATATTAATTGTCAAATTCCACCAGCAGATATGATGATATAAGGATATTAGCCAGATTTAGCTAAATAAATAGTTTAATCTGATGTTTAAACTAAATTTTGCAAAATATGTGATTTTCCAATGACAGTCAAAATTTTCTTGGTAAATTTATTAATATATTAAATGATTATAAAAATATTTACATTAATTATAATGATAATATTGATATTAAAATAATAAAAATTATTAGGAACCTTGCAAACATTATATGTGCTTCAGCTGTTTTTCAAATCAACCTAATTATTGCTAAATGTATTTAAAATAAAAATATAATATTATTAGATGCGATTTAGAAGTAATAAAATACGAAGAAATAGGATAAAACTAAGAGTTTATCACATGTGATATTGAGACTTGTTACAGATATTTTGAATCAGCAATAAAATTGAAAGAACATGAATTAACACATAAATGATATTTATTTAAAGTATTATATTGAAATATAATTTAACTAATTTAATGAGCTAAAGGATAAAATATGAAATGCAAATTTTAAGTTAAAATGGTGAGTAATTACCAATAAAATTCTATTTAAATAAAGGTAAAAACATAATTGGAAGCAACCGAAAGAAATGTGATGTACTGATAAAATTCAAAGATATCAGTGCAACTCATGTTTAAATAGAAATATTCAATGATGATAATATTACTATTAAGGATCTCAATTCAAATTTAGGAACCTTTATTTATTAAAAAGATATCAATTAAATGGTCAGACTTTAAGCTGATCAAGTCTGTTTTATTTCAATCAATAGCTTCTTTTAAATTGCTTAGTATAAAGCCAAAATTGTTTATTATCAAAATCAAGAAGACAATATTTTAAATATTCATCAACATTAAAATTTATAAAAACCATAGACAAGTTCAATGAAAGATCTTAATAATCATTAATAATAATTGCAGTAAAATTAAATTAAAAATTCAATTAAATAAAAATAAAATCCTGACAAATAGTTGTTTTATTTGTCCTCTGTTTCAAAAAGTAATAGTAATCTGAATTAAGTTAATTAAAATCAACAATAAAATAATAATATTATTGATGAAGAAAACAAGTAAGAAAAAAAATTTCAATCTAAGAAGTCAAAAAAATTTTAACCACCTTTTATAAATAAAGAATAAATTTAATATAATTTATAATAGATAAATAATTAAAAATAATTTGACGAATAAATAATTCAAGTATAGGCTTAAAAAAATACCAATTAAATTTAAGAAGAAAATTAAAAAAAATAAAATAACAAAAAAATTATTAAAGAAAATTTATCTGATTAAAATAATCAAAGTATTAAATAAAATAACTTATTAAGTAATATTTCAGAAAATTTTATTAATAATAATATAATAAATAGTAATAATAATATTCAAAAAAATAATAATATAAATAATAATAATAAATCAAATAATAATAAAAATAAAAAAAACGATAAAAAAGTTGAAAAGGATTTAATTATAGACGATAATAATCAAAATTAAAAAAAAAAGAAATCAAAAGTATTAATAGATGAATTTGACATTAATGATTCGTATAATAATGATTAATTTATATTTGTAAATTGAAATTAAAAAGTAGAAACAAGGAAATAACAAAAGAAGTATTAAATAACATTTAGTGGATACATACCAAATTAAAAGATAATAGAAGATATAAAGAATATATTTAAAAACATAGAAATAGTTGATGAAAGTCTATTTAATTATGATATAATAGTATAGAAGAAAGAATTCAAAAGAACAATGAAAACATTGATAGGAGTAAGTTAAGGGATTCCAATAGTAAGTGAATAATTTATTAATGAGAGTATAAAGCAGTTAAAATTATTGGATCCAATGGATTATATAATCGAAGATGAAGAATAAGAGTAGAAGTTTAATTTCAGTTTAAAAGAATCAATAGAAAAAGCTTATGAATTATTAGATAAATAACTGATATTTGAAGGCTTAGTGTTCTTCATTCATCAAAATATTAGCCCTAATTATCAATCCATTAATTATTTAATAGAAGTTAATGGAGGTCAAACTATCGCACAGATTCCTTAACAAAAGCATAAGGATTTAATTTGTATTGTTGATAATTTAAAGTAGTTCAACTAATTGTTATCTTTTGGATTTTCATCTCAATAGATTTTCAATAAGGAGGGTTTATTTATTAGTTGTTTAAGATTGGATTCTTAGTTTATTTATTAATATTCTTTTAATGAGTGATTATTAAAATGAAATTGTTATAATAACATAAATAAATATAATATAAGAATATAATCTAAATGTAATAAAATAATATAATCCAAATATAATATAATAATTTAATCTAGTAATTATAATAATAATGTATTCATAAAGTAACAATCAAAGACGAATTTAAAAAGAATTATAAGAAGATTTGCGAATGTTTGAAGAGATGTTGAAGTACGAAAGTAGATAAAATAGTGAGAAATTCGGACTTATACTATGAGAATTAAAATCAAATGACGAAATAAGAATTTATGAAGGAATAACAAATTTATGTGCAGAATTATCATTAGCAGAAGAGAATCAAATATAAGGATTAATGGTTGAGGAAATGATTGAACAATTGGTGAGATGTTTATAAATGGAAGGCATTCCCGATATCATGATGCATGCTGCTACTTGCATTTCACATATTTTAGAACTTATTCCTGATTCTACTTAGTTTCTTGTTAATAATCAAGCTCATTAGATTCTTATTGATAAAGTTTTAAATATCCATTATATTGATTTGGCTGAAAGTTCTATCAAAATTCTACATAAAATTTCCAATAATCATCCTAATCATATTGTTTAATTATAAGCTTTTAGTATTCTTACTAATAATATTGATTTTTTTATTACTGGGATTTAGAATTAGATCATTGAAATTCTTATCAATCTTATCAAGTCTATTGATAATGTTAATATATTCAATTCCCATATTCTACCTCATTTACCATCTCTCTAAAGTTTATTTGTAATTATATTATATAATAATAATTATATTTATTATTATAAAATAATAATAAAAATTATTAGATTAATAATAATGAAAGAAATGCTAAATTCTGTATAATATATTCCCAAATATTAGAAAAAATATGCAAACTAAATGAGAATGATGATCTTTTGAAATAAAACTAAATTGATAAGATAATAGATATTTAGATTTTAGATAAACTGTTAAAAATTTATGAAGAATATTTATTTGAAAGTAATTAATAAAATGAGCAGAATAATGTTCAAGAAAACATAGTTAAAATACTAAAAAAAAGTTGTTATTACAATTTGAATTTCTTCAAATTTTGTTTGGATATGGGAATAGTAGATTTGTTTGAAAGAAGTTTATAGAAAATTCAATTAGAATTTTTAAGTGAAGATTCAAGTTAAAATCTTTATCTTTTGATTGAAATATTCTTTTTCTTCAACTCGATTTTATCATTAAAGAGTAATCCTAATAAACTGATGTAATTTTAATTTAATTTATTTTTTAGTATATAAACAGCTCCTTTATACGGACTAAAAATCGTAGAAAATTGTTAAGTTGAAGAGAGAAAAAAAATAATAAATGAAAACAGACAATTATACCTCAATATTATAAAACTTATTTTCTAAAATATTCCTAAATTTTATGAAAAAGTTAATCATACAATTTTAAAATATATTTTTCTATTTCTAATTGAAAAAATAGTTAGTTTTTCTGAAAAAAATGAAATAGAAGAACTGATTTTTAAATAAAAAGAATAAGAAAATTTCATTGTATTTATTGCTCAATTAATGTAGGAAAAAGATTTAATGTTAATAATTTTGGTTTTAATTATAATTTAATGTTTGATGGATAAAAATATTTGTTAAATTTATAATATTATTTAGAGAGAAGGTATTAACGATTTTTTAGAGAAAATTATAGAGAAAAAGGAGTTGGATAAAATAGAAATAAATAAAAGTGGATTGGAAAGTAAATTAAATGCAAATAAGTTATCAATATAAAACAAATTGGAATAGAAGAACACTGTTTTACAATAATTGATAAAGAAAAATGAAGGAGATTTAGAATAAATAAATTAAGTGTAAAAAATGATAATTAAGAGCAAATAAGACATAGAAAAAATGAACTAAAATGAGAAGAATAAGAAAGAAGAAATAATAATTATAAAATAAGAAACAATAGAATTTGCAAAAGAACTTTTGTTGAAATATGAAAAATACAAAGTTAAGGATTATGAGAAGATAGAAAATAAATTGATAAATATTTCAAAATATTTATAAAGTGATTTGGACCTGAATCTAAATGAAGAGAATTAGGATTACGGAAAAAGTGTATTAAAGGAAATAGAAAAAATTTATGAATAATTTGGAGGAATTACATCATTTGAGTATGAAAAGTATGAGTTATTTAAAGGAATTTATGTATATTTAACAAAGCAGAAAGATATCAATATAATTGCTAAACGTATTTCAGTTTTTATTTAGTAATTTTACTTATCAAATAATAAAAATCAACTTATATTCCACCTCATCAACGCTTTATAGAAAAATATAAATAACAATAATTATTTATATAATGGATATTCTACTGGAAATCTGAAATTAAATCTTAAATTTTTAACTTAAAGAGCCAAATTTAAAGTCAAGTATATTAATAATAATGAAATTTAATATGCTGAATATCAATTTTAAAGGTAATAACTCATTAGTTAATATTTGGGAAATATTAATCAGAATACTAAATATCAAACAATTTTGGAAATTGAATAATACTTCTAAAATTAATAAAATGAAGTGTTCAATTATAAAAACAAATTCTTTACTGAAATTCCTCTTTTTGTGATGAGTCTTGAATAATTTGGTAGTTTAGAGTCTATTGAAGATTATTTACTTAATAAATTGGAAAGTAAAAGTGATATGGATTATTAAGGTATTTTCAATCATTATTTAAAGACAATCAAGACCGAGTAAAGAAAATAACAAATTGAAAAGTTAAAATAAATCGATTAAGAATAAGAATAATAATAATAATAATAATAATAATAATAATAATAATAATAATAATAATAATAATAAGAAGAAATAAATAAATAATCATAATTGCAATAGTAATAATTATAACCAAAATAATAAACTCAAACTAAGTTTTAATCAGAATTGCAATAACATTTAAATTATATTTAATAATAAAAACTCTAGAAATAGTAATAATTGTAAGGTAAGGATAAGGAAATTGAAGAAGAAAATAGTGATTTAATATAAACTAGAATAAAAAGAGGTAATTCTGAATATGTTTAGGATATTGATGAAAATATAAAATTGGATAGAAAAATGAGTTAATAATATAACAAAGAAATAATAAGCATCATTAAAAATTAGAAATTGTAAATTAAGGATTATTTAGAAATAGTTTTTTCAATAGGATAAGATAAAATTTAGAAAAATACAACTATTTTTGAATTGTTAGATAAATATTAATCTGATAATTAAGAATCATTAATTATAGAATTTAAATTAATGAGAAAACACTTCAACTACTAACACTATACTTAGCAAAAAAAAGAGGAAAATCTTAATGAAAATTAATACTTAATAAATGAAAATAATAATAATATAAGACAGAATTACGATTTATAATTTTAGAATTAATAATTGATTTAAGATATTATAAGATACAATGATTAGAAGAATGATGATGAAAATTTAGATAACAATATAGATGATAAAATAAAATTATTGAAATTATTAGAAAAAATAAATAATAAGTTAATATGTTTTATAGATAAAAACAGTGGTTTATATTAAATGTATGAGGAAGTAGACAAAAATGAGACGAAATTGAGTTAGGAATAAAAAGAAATAATAACGAGAATGAAGAAAGATGTGAATAATCAATTAATAAATGAGAAAAAAAGTCAAATGATGAAGAAGAGATGGTAGGATTGTCTTTTGGTAGTCTGTAATACCTTAAAAAACAAAGAGAATAGTAAAAAAGGAAAGTATAATATTAATATCAATATGAATCAAGAAAAGTAGAGTCTAGATTTAGAAAGCAGAATATTATACTTTTAGAACATGCAGCATTCTAGTTTTAGAGGTAATAATATTTAAAATATAATAATATGATAATATTAATAAATTATAAATAAATTAAGTATATTTTATATAATATGTATAGGTTTGTACTACATTTATTAGACAAACAAAGAGAAGTTGAAAGAATTGGAGAGCAGCAAGATCGGGAAACTAAAAAGAAAGAAGATAAAAATAGAGAGGGAAAACGTATTACTTAATGCGATTTAACACTTCAAGGGAAGAGGAGAGGAAAAGGAAATAGAAACAGTAATGGAGTTTGAATTTACTAATGAAGAGGGAAGTGGGTTGGGACCAACTCTTGAGTTTTATAACTTAGTCGTTTAGTAAGTCATCAGTTAAAATATGGCATTATTTAGGCTTACAACTGATGGTACCTTCTTTCCTTTGCCTTAATAGCTTCTTAATCTTCATAATACTAATCTTCATCTCAATAAACAATCAATTTTCTATATGTTGGGACATCTTTTAGCTAGAGCAATTCTAGATTAAAGGTATATATATATATTTTATTGTAGTAAAATTAAAATAATTATATTAATATGATAAAATATGATAATAGTTTGATAAGATAATTATAATATGATAAAATTTTGATATGATAAAATAATAATATCGATTTTATGATAATATTTATATATTTATAGATTGTTGGATTTCAGTTTAAGTTAAGTGTGGTGGAAAATATTGCTGAATGAACAAACATCTATTTATGACATAGAACTAATCGATTCTTAATTGGCAGGCACTCTTCTGACTCTCCAAGGAATGATAAATAAAAAGCATGTAATACTATCTGACAAGAGTTTATCGAATGAATAAAAACAAGAAAAAATAAAATAAATAAAATTCACACAAAACTCTTGTCTCTCCGATTTACAAATCTACTTCACATTCCCAGGCTATGATGATATTGAGTTGATTTAAGACGGAAGTAATGTATTGTTAGATATTACTAATATTGAACTATATTTGGCTAAAGTCCAGCAGTTCTTTTTTCATGATACTATTAGTTCATTATTACTTAATTTTAAGAATGGTTTCAATAATCTTATACATATTACTAAACTTAATACTTTCTATGTTTCAGAAATTGAAAAATTATATTCTGGTGATAATTCTAATGCACCTTGGAACTATGAGGACCTTAAAAGTCATATCATACCATCATATGGATATCACGAAAAAAGGTATTTTATAATTATCAATATTGAAATTATTAATATTATTATCATTATTATAATCATCATTGTTTTTCTTATTTTTATTTCTATTAATATTATTACTAATATTAATATTGTTTTACTTATAATTTAAAATATAAAGCCAAGAGATTAAGAACCTGTTATTAATATTGAGCAAGTTTGATAATTCATAATAGAAAAGTTTTTTAAAGTTCATTACAGGTTGTCCTAGACTTCCAATTGGAGGTAATAAATAAAAAAATATCAATAATAATAGGATTTAAAAATCTACATCCTAAGTTGACAGTGGTTAAAAAACAAGGGGCAGATCAATATATTGATAATGACACTCTATTACCTTCAGTGATGACGTAATTATTAATTATAATTTTTATATTTAGGTGTTAGAATTATTTGAAATTACCTTAATACTCCTCTTTGCAAATTATGCAACAGAAGTTATTATATGTAATGAAGGAAGGTTAAAACAGCTTCACTTTATCTTGATTATGTTTATTTAATATTTATCATATTATTATACTATTTAATAATTTAATATAATTCATATTCTAATCTTTAACATTATAATATTTTAAATTATCATTATCAATATATCATAATTTTAAAAATTATTATATTATTTATTATATATTCTTATCTCAATTATAATTAGGGGCTCTTTGAAATTTTACTTAGTTCTGGTTTTATAATTAAGATAAATCAGCTAGATTCTCTTAAATGTTATCAACAAGTCTAAGTTTTTCATTTAATATTAAATTTAATGATGATATTTATTCTTCAGAATTTCCTATTCTTTATTCGAATATCTAAAGAGTGCTTTAATATAATAATAATAATAATAAAATAATAAAAAATGATAATACTTATTAATAACATCTAATTAAGTAATGATTTAATCAAGAGTTTGATTAATTTGAAGAGGATTATATGAAATAGGATTTTATTGATTTTATTATTAGATTGATTAGTGATAATTTGATTATTATTAATTTGATAATATTTATGTTTATAATTATGATTGTAATGGTGCAGCATGAATCTACTATTTCTAGAATTACTACTACTAATAAGTGATACCATGATTGAAATTCCACTCTAAGACAATATTATCAGCTGAAGCAGAAAGAAAAGTATTTCCATTTTAACTAAAAGCAACATCAAGGACAGGACTATTGTGTCCCAATAGAGTGTAAATGAGTTTGGCTTATCTAAGATCATAGATTTTGAGTTAATGGTTAAGAGTAGAAGCCAGAAGATAATGGCCAGAAGGATGGAAGGCAGACCTGGAAACATGATTTAAATCATAACATTGAAGTATTGAAGTGCTTCTAGTGTCTATAAGTTTTATTTAATTATGACTCAAAGCTGAGATTGAACTGTTATCTGGTGACCATTGCACTTGTTAAACCATTGAAGGTAATAATAGGCTACTTATGCTTTCTTTAGTTTCAATGTCAAAGATGTTCACTGTTTTGTCATCACCTCCGCTGCATACTAATCTGCTGTCGTTGCTGAATCGGACCGATCTGATCCAGTTGTTACTACCTATTTATTTATTACATTATCTTTATATATATTTATTATTATATTTAATATCATTATTATTATCATTTTCTTTATTTTTTTAATATATATTACCTTTGATGGTTTACATTAGTCTGTTATTGTTCATAACATTAAATACTTTGATGGTTTTATCATCACTGCAGCTGACAATCATTTGATCATCACATGATATATCAATTTCCCTTACATTATTTTGATGCTGCTTAATAACACTGCTTTATCCCTTTACATTATTTTCCCAAACTCTTATACTATTATCCTTTCCACAAGTAACGATATATTGATTTTTGTTGCTAAATTTTATATTGTTCACTTCTCCTGTATGTCCTACTAATTTAAAATTTGTTTTCTTTTTTTTGTTGTAAATGTAAATTAATCCGTCACTTCCTGTGCTTCCTATTTGTTCATTATTCTAGTTCTTGTTGTAACTTATTGATTTTATGCTTCCTTCTTTATGATATTTTAATGTTTCTATCAAAATAGGATCTTCTTTTAAATACTCCATTAATTATATTTTTTATTATTTATATCATATTCAAATTTAATTCTATACTCATTATACATTTATATAATATATTTCACATATTTAACTTATTTAGTACTTCTTATTATTAATCTAAATCTATTTCTATTTCTTCTATTTTATCACTAAAAAAACACTTGATCAATTCTAAACTAAGAAGATGCTCACACTATTTTTTATTTACTTTATTAGTTACCATATAAATTTTCTTATACTCTATATTTTATACTATATTCTAATCACATTTACAATATAATAACTCTTTCTTCCTATTTATTAACATAATAAATTATTAGTTTTATTAATTAGCTATTAATTTTAAAAATTTATTTACTTAATTTGTAAATTTAAAAACTATTTTTTAGCTGTTGATTTACTTATTTTTTTAATTTTAAATGTAATATTTTCATATATTTCAAGTTTTTTAAGACTTTTTTTAATTAATCTGGAAAAAAATAATTAACCCTTTTGTTAACTAATTAAATTACCTTTCGAGCAATTTCATCTAAATTATTTTATTTTCTTTTTATTAATAAATTTCATCAAATAATTATAAGATTACATATAAAATGTTTAACTCATTATTATTAAGCATTAATTATTTATAAATATTAATATATTTTCAAATAATAATATCAAATTGCAAATTGAAACTTTTCATAATATATAATGTAAAATTAACAAAAGAATAGTGATTTAAACCCAGTTATGTATTAAATATCAATTTTATTATAAATAGATTATAAGTAAATCAATAACCATAATAAAATATATAACTTGCAGATTCTACTATGTAATAAAAACTGCAATAATAATAATAGCAATAACAATAATAATAAATTTAAATGGTACCTGTAGTATATGGCGTAAATCCATAAAATCAAAATTAATAAATGAATAATATAGACAATTATTATTAAAATAATCCATAATAACAATAATAATAAATTTAATAATAATAGTAATAATAGTTTTAATAATAATAACTTTAATAATAATAATAAATTCAAATGGTACCTTTAGTTTATGGCGTAAATCCATAAAATCAAAATTAATAAATGAATAATATAGACAATTATTATTAAAATAATCCATAATAACTATAATAATAAAATCAAATTATTGTTGTTGGATAATAATAAGATTTAGTATAATAATAATAAATATTAATAGTTTAATAACCGATATTTGTTAGATCAAATACATTAACATAAATAAATTATTTAAATATGCCCCATAAAGGTTATTAAAAATTAAATAATAGAGAAGAAATTATAGAATATCATCGAATAATGAACAAAAACAATAATCATTTCTATGCTTTTAGATTAAAAGCTTCTAATGAAAGAGTAAACATTTTTATAGACTTTTTTTTACTTGTAATATTAGCAAACATGCATTTAAGTTGTTTTATGTATCAAGGATGTTGCTTGTATTTGGTGAAATTAATCGTTTATTTTATGTTTTTTCCTCTCAGACTCCTGTATTTTTTTTATAGATTAATTTATGATTGGATAATATAACCTTGTCTTTAATGCTGTACAAAATGTTGTAATTGCTGTGGAAAATGCATTGAATCATGTCGTTGTCCTGATTGCTGGCTTTTTTTATATTGGAGTAATCCTTATTTATGTATTAATTCTTTAAATACTTGTTGTTTGGCTGTAGATCTTAATTGCTTTTAATATTGCACTTTTATTGGATGTGCTGAGCTTTGTTAATGTTGTGCATATATCTTAGAACTTGCTGCTAATAGTATTGATTGTTGTTTTTCATTATGTGTATGCTTTGGAGAAAATTTTGCTGAAATAATATCTAGTTGTTGTGAACTTTTTTGTAATTTATGTACTTGTCTTGTATAAATAGTTTCTTGATATTTTCTAATTATATTATTTTAATTATATTTTTTTATCAAATATTTATTTTATATTATTTAATATTTAATTTATACTGTAAAAATATAAATATTTTTTTAATGTAGATAATAATATTTTATAATAATAAATTACATATTTATTGAATAATATGCTAAATACATATAAATAATTATTTTAAAATCAAATAAGTAAATTTTTTATTACTTAGAATAAAAGAATTGTTTATCTAGAATCTATCACTAAACTAAATTAAATTTTTATAGAAAAAAATAATAAAGAGTTAAGATTTAAAATAAAAATATTTAATTTTTAAAATTTTAAAGTGAATATTGTTAAGAAAAGCAGATTTATAAATATGAATAAATTAATTTGTTATTTAGACTAAAACATTAAAGAATGAATTATATAAATTAGAATAAGATAATATAAAAACTTTCATAATTTCAAATTACTTAAGTAAAAATTTATTTATTGGGTTTAGATTATTATTAAAACGAAGAAAAAATAGACAATAAATAATTTTCAAAAATTTATAAATGATTTACAGAAATAGAAGATTGAAAAAAAATACGATTGATAAAATTTAAGAAAAAATAAAATTATTAGAGAAATAATATAATGTATAACTAATTAGACTTTTAAAATAATAAATAGCGATAAAATTACCTAAATTAAAAGTTTTAAATTATTTTTGTGTTGGTGTAACATCAAGATAAGTAGTATTGTTAAATTTTAATTTAATTCTCTTATTTTAGATTAAACAGAATTCAATTAATTAATAAAATTAGTCAAAAAATACTCAATAATAAATTAAACAATTATCTTAATATTTAGAGTAGAATTATGTGTTTAGTGCTAAGAAGAAAGAAAATAATTGGTACCTATTAAAATTTGATAAAGTTTAAATCTTATTGATAATCAATTCTAATCTAATAAAAATACTTAGCTATTTAAAAGATATAATAAATAACAAAATTATATAATTAAAAAAATATAAATTTTTAAATTTATGTATTATTTTTTCAAGTTCATTAATCTAAATTAAACATAAAAATTATTGATTTAAGAGAAATAAAATGATATTAAATTTTATATTGGTTTTAAATCAATAATGTGAAAATTTTCCCAAATTTTTTAAAGAGAAAATTTTGCAAAATTTTTTAAAGAGAAAATTTTGCAAAATTTTTATTGGGAAAATTTTCCAAAATATTTTTGTGTGAAAATTTTTCCAATATTTTTTATAGGAAATTTTTAGATATGTGTAAATTTCCTAAAATTTTTTATGGATAATTTTTGATATGAAAAAATTTCCTTATTTTTTTTAGGGAAAATTTTCCGAAATTTTTTTGAAAAATTTTCACGAATTTTTTTAAGGAAAATTTCCTAAATTTTTATTTGAGAAAATTTTTCGCAAATTATTATTAAAGAAAATTTTCCCAAATTATTTTATATTAATTTTTTTTTAGAATAACTTAAATATAAAAATAAACAAGCTTATATAAGAATTATTAATATAAAATATTTATTAATTATATAATAAAGACTTGATTCAGAATGCTTTTTTTTAAATTTTTAGAAGATTCAATAAGAGATTTCCTTAGGTAAAAGCATGACTTTTATGAAACAAATTCAAAATATCCAAAAATTATCAGATAATTACAATAAATAATTAGAAAATTTTAAATAGAGACTAGCAATTATTAGAAAAGAAAAAGTTGAATAATTAGATGAAAGAAATGTTTAAAATAAGTATATATATTTAGATAAAAGAAAATCACTAATAAGAAGTAATAGCTGAATACATTACATCAAAATTTAATGCAGTATTTAATTTTGGAAAATCAGTTCTTTGAAATCAATGGCATTTGAATATTATAATATGTATTTAAATATTAATATTTATACATTATAATTTATCTTATATAAAATATTTTCATCTTCTTAGAATTAATCTTAATTAAATTTTTATTAAAAAACTTTAATTTAAAAATTAGATTGCAAAATTTAATTAATTATTTCATTTAAATAATTTTTATATATTTTAATAAATATAACAATATTATAAATATTTATAAGCAAATTTGAATATTAATCAATAAAATATATTGATTATTATATATTATTTAAACTTAAATTTAATTTATATAAATAGAGAAAAAAAAGAAGATATTGAATGATAAATAAAATTAATAAAAATTACAGATTATGTAAGATTAATTATTATAAAAATGAAACAAAACTCATTGAAAATTCTTCATTTTTATTTAATAGATGATATTTATATATTAAAATTAGTAATAATGTGTTAATCAATAAATTAAGAAATGAAAACAAATATTTTTTATATGTGATTAATAAAAAAAGTATTTTCTAAATCTTTACATGAATTTTTAATAATAAATACTTTTTATTATGAAAATAAGCTATTTATTATTAATAAATAACTAAT
>Ga0315908_10000720_pt1 | contig 25964 bp, 22 predicted proteins | sample LakEriMetagenome_12_FD_203520 | JGI IMG/M metagenome (GOLD analysis project Ga0315908, IMG submission 203520) | Freshwater fungal communities from buoy surface, Lake Erie, Ohio, United States - Buoy 4 MA124 | ecosystem: Environmental > Aquatic > Freshwater > Lake > Lake biofilm | place: USA...
CTGGTTCCTTTAGGGCAGCCAACCCACACATAAGGGGCGTTTTCGCCGCCGTAAACCGGCAGTCCTACTGCCAGACAGGCATTGCGCAGTAAGGCCGCATTTCCCATGTAGTGATTGATTAATTCCGCAACCTGTTGTTTCCCCTCAGTAGAGAAAAGCGCCGCAGCAGCTTTTTGGATTGGATAACTTGCCCCGTTGAACTTGGTACTATGGCGCCTCGACCACAACTGGTGGAGGGGAATACTCCTGCCATCGGCAGTGCTTCCATTCAAGGTTTTTGGGATGACAGTATAGGCACAGCGCACTCCGGTAAACCCGCCATGTTTCGAAAAGGAACGGAATTCAATCGCGCAGTGATGTGCACCGGGAATTTCGAAAATCGAACGCGGGATGTTGTCGTCCTGGATAAATGCTTCGTAAGCAGAGTCGAAAAGAATGATCGATTTGTTAGCAAGTGCATAATTGACCCATTCGGTCAGTTGTTCGCGCGATGCGACGGCTCCGGTTGGGTTATTCGGGAAGCACAGGTAAATGAGATCTACTTTTTCCACAGGAGGAGAGGCGATAAAGCCGTTCGACGCATCGCAAGGAAGATAAGTGAGACCTGCGTAAGCGCCTGATTCATTGGCCTCACCAGTGTTGCCTGCCATGACATTTGTATCCACATAGACAGGATACACAGGGTCGGTTATGGCAATGCGATTCCCTTTACCAAAAATATCGAGGATGTTTCCCGTGTCGCACTTGGAGCCGTCGGATATGAAAATCTCGTCGGCGGCTATTCCCAACCCGGCGTATTGATTTTCTGCTATGGCGTCACGGAGAAAAGCGTAACCCTGCTCTGGTCCATATCCCTTGAATGTATTGCGATCGGCGAGTTCGTCCACGCCCTCATGCATCGCCTTGATGGCGGCAGCTGGGAGCGCTTCGGTGACATCGCCAATACCGCAACGGATCAGTCGAGCTGCTTTTTCGGAATTCTGCTGTTGGAAAGATGAAACGCGGCGGGCGATTTCGGGAAACAGATATCCGGCTTTGAGTTTGAGAAAGTTTTCGTTGATGTATGCCATGGCGAAGCATGGATAGAGAAGGCAGCTCTGGCTGACAAGGTCGAAATCCTAAAATAGTAGAGCTCAATAGGTTTGAGCGCACGGCTGAAAGACTTGAGCGCAATAACAAATCCTCATACAAGAAAATCGCCGCAATCCCGAAAGATTGCGGCGCGACAATGGAATGATTGCTGTTATGCAAATTAGACGAACGTCTCTTTCTGATCCTCAGATTCAAGCGAGTGCACCACCTCGGTTACCGCTGGAGCAGCGGCAGCTTCCACCACCTGCTTCTCCTTAAGCTCGCGCTGCTCCGCGCGTTCTTCGGGATCCTCAGCCGATTTGGCCTTAGCACCCGAAACAATCAGCTGGCGCCCCATGAAATGTTGATCATGAAGCACTTCGACCGAACGTTTGGCCTCGTCAATCCGCAACATTTCCACAAAACCATAACCTTTCGATTTGTGAGTGTGTTTGTTGTAAACGATTTCCACATTGCGGACAGGCCCCACTCCTTTGAACAATGCCTCGATGTCTGATTCCGTGGCATCGTAGGAGAGATTGCCGATGTATAGTCGTGTGGATTCGACATCGGCAAGCGATGGTTCACGACGCTCGCGTGGGGGTCTTGGTTCGCTTTTTTTGAAGTCGTCATTATACCGGGCGTCCCTAGTATTGCTGCGGGCACCTTGTTTTGGCTGTCTGTCACTCTGTCTGTTTTCAGACCTTGGCTGACTCGTTGTTCGCTGATCGCCCCTGACAGGTTTGACCGGCTCTTTGTAGAGTCCAATCACCTTGAGCAGTTTCTGCCAAAAGGTAAGCTTTGCGGGAGCTTTGCTTATAAATCTCTGGTGCTGTGACGGGGGGCGTGGTTTGCTGGTGTTTTGGTCGTTGCGGCTGCCGTTACTGCGGTTGCGGTTGCGATTGCGGTTGCGATTGCGGCTATTGCCATTGCTGCGGTTGTGTTCCTGTGTTCCGTTTGACATGGTATTGGTGTTTCTTAGTTGATGGCAGCTCGAGTGGCACATTGATTCTTTCGATTGTGCGAATCATCTGTGTGCGCATGAAGGCCCGCATGCATGCGTGAGCGACACGCTCTCCAAAAGTCGCCCATTTGGGGAACGGGGCGAGATGGAGTGATTGCGATCGGCCTGGAGCTGTCATTTAGTTGTTAGGCAGATTTTTATGATTTGCATCTGCGCATAGCTATTTTAACCTAAATTTTCCGAAAAACAAGGACAAACCACATCAACAATTTAAAATAATTAAGATGTCAGAGATATCAGGCAAATGGGTTGTTTACCTGTACTGCTGGATCATTATCCTGGATAGGAAAATAGAAGCCACGGATTTCACGGACAATGAATGAGTTATGTATATCATGGCATACACCAGTTGGGTGAGCCTGAGATTTGATAGATCAGTCCCATTTTATCGGTGAAATCTTCTTCAATCCGTGAAATCCGTGGTAAAAAACGACATTGCAACCCTTTCCATTTTTCCTTAAAGGTTTACTGATGGAATCAGCTTTACGTCAGAGTGAAAAGCTTGCCCGAGGACTGCGGGCTACCGTCTTGTTTTTTGGATTTGAATGCAGAACGGATATCGTGGACAGCGCAATTCTTGATTCGAACTGCTGATTGCTGCAGTAGATTCAGATGATCAGCAATCTGGCGGCAGGGGAAACATTCTCCACCGGATTACCAATGAGGATTGGAATTCGAGGAAGATATTGAGTGTGGACCAGCCCCTCGGGGCAGCGCTGCTGCGCCTGTAGTCAGCAGAGAGGCGCTTACTTCTCTGTTTTGCCGAACGCGCTGGTGCCAAATGTGCTGGTGGCAGGAGTCGTAGGAGCTGTTGCGGTAGGAGTCGTAGGAGCTGTTGCGGTAGGAGTCGTAGGAGCCTTAGGAGCCGTTGCGGTAGGAGCCGCTGGAGTCGCTGGAGCCGCAGCGGCAGGAGCCGTTGTTGGTGTGCCGATCGTTGATTTTCCGACAAAAATGGCTCCCGGTTCCATGGTGAGAATCTTTGCCTTGATGTCGCCTACAACCTCGGCACCTGTTTTGAGGTCGACGCGATCCGTGGCAGTGATATTGCCGTGGACTTTGCCATGAACAGTTACCGTCGCGGTGCGGATTTCCGCCTTGATGCGTGCATTTTCACCAATTGTCAGGTTTCCTTCCGACTGTATGTCTCCCTCGATTCGGCCGTCGACGATCAAATCGTTGGTAAATTTGAGTGTTCCCTTCACTTCTACGTCGGTGGAAAGGACATTTCGAGAAGCTGTGCTGGGAGGGCGCGGCGGAGCTATTGGCGGCAGAGCAGCAGCGGGTTGCTGCGCGCTGGTGGCAACTTGAGCTGGCAACAGTTTGGAAGATGATGGGCTGGAATCTCCGGGTTTCTGACCGATTACTTTTTGGAACATATTTTTTGCAGTTGAGATTGGAATGACAAATTTACTTGGAATCTGAGGGAGAAGATACCGGTGCGGCTTCAGGAGTTTTTTCTTCTTCTGTTATCTTCGTGGCCGTATCACCAGCTCCTCCTAGTTGTTTAAGTAGAGGATTTTCATTCAACGCGTCCGTCGGGTCGGTTGGTGGGGCATCGGGCTGGCTGATCGAAGCCGGTGGAGCTTGTGGTGTGGGCGGCGCTTCAACTTCGACAGGGGCTTGGAAGTTGATGAATTTCAGACGCTCTGTGGCGATTTGGGCAAACTTGCTGTCGCTGTATTCCTTGCCGACCTTATTGTAATTCAATTCCGCTTTTTCTTTGTTTCCGCTTTTTTTGGCGATATCACCAAGTGCGATCAGTGCGGCAGGCGCGAGGAAATGAGAGTCTGGGTTGTCTATGACCGCTTGAAAAGCGACTTCGGCATCACCCGTTTTCCCCTGTGCTAGAAGCCGATAAGCCACTGTGCTCTTTGCCAGCAATTGCACTGGATGATTTGGGTTCTGTTGAATGATTCCTTTCAGGGTGTCGATTGCTTCATCCTGCTGCGTATTGCTCCATTGTTTTTCAGCGATCGCGAGCGTGGCCGATGCCGCGGATGGCGTGCCAGAGAAATCATTTTTGATTTTCTCCAGATCAGCAATGTCCTTGGCCGCAGAGAGTGCGGCTCCGGCATCGGCACGATGGTCGGCTTCGATTGTTCTATAGATCATGTAAGCTCCTATGGAGAGAGCCATAACGACAGCTCCCACGGCGAGAATTTTTTGATTGCTCTCCAAAAATTTTTCAAAAGGGCTGGGGCCTTGGATGATTTCACCCAGAGGGACAGGGCTTGTAAGTGGATCTGACATGCTGTGCAGCTAAAATGCACGTTGTTGCCTTTGAAATCAATTGCAATTTTTTACTATTTTTGAGAGTGGACGCTCTGGAATGGTCTTGTTACGTTCCTGTGCAGATGGCACGGTCTGTTTATATAATAGCTGGTGAGCACAGCGGTGATGTTCACGCAGCAGGGTTGCTGGCTGAGTTGCGCGAACAGATCGCCGATCTGGAAATCCTTGGGGCAGGGGGGCCGTTGATGAAGAATTTGGCAGGTCCTGCATTCAACGACTGGGTAGAGGATGCGGCAATGATGGGCTTGTGGGAGGTTTTGAAAAATTACGGCTGGTTCAAGAAGCAGTTTGCCAAGATGCTTGATGAGATTTGCAAGGCCAAACCGTCACTCCTGCTCCTAGTTGACTATCCCGGATATAACTTGCGCTTTGCAAAAGCGGTGCGCAAGGCCTTGCCGGATATGCCGATCATCTATTACATCAGTCCCCAGGTTTGGGCTTGGAACAGAGGTAGAATCCCACACATGGCTTCGTTGCTAGATGAAATGCTGTGTCTTTTTCCTTTCGAACAGGAGTTATTTAGCGCAGCGGGTTTAAAAACAACGCATGTGGGACATCCCTTGGTGGACGAGTTGGAAATTTCGCGCTCTTCCAAGGTGCGGGATGAAAATCTTGTCGGCTTGTTTCCCGGCAGTCGCGAGCGAGAGGTGTCGAGGCTTTTTCCTAACATGTTGCGCAGTGCAAGCATATTGCTGAATCAAGGACGAAAGTTGCGCTTTGAAGCATCGGCGGCTTCGGAGACCCTTCGTTTGCTAATGCAAACATTTGTAGACTCGGCGGGGATGAATGAATTTGTTCATGTGGCAGTTGGCGATAGCCATGGTTTGATGCAAAGAGCGTGGTGTGGGGTAATTGCCAGTGGCACGGCAACTCTGGAGGCCGCCTGTTTTGGCTTGCCCTACTGTTTGGTCTATCGTGTTGCGTGGCCAACATACTGGTTGGGACGATTGCTGGTGAGGATCAAATACATCGGGCTGGTCAACATCCTCGCGGACCGGTTAGTGGTTCGCGAATTGATTCAGGGAGATGCGAATCCAGAGCAGATCAATGAAGAACTGAAGCTGCTTCTAGATCATCCTGATTATCGCGACCAGATGATCCAATCTCTGCGCGAAACCGCCTCAGTGCTGGGCGGCAAGGGCGCGCATCGCCGCGCGGCTACAGCGGTTGCGGAGTGGCTGCAAGGAATTCGAAAAAACTGATTCTCTAGGATTGCCTTTGCTGTTGACTTGGTTTATCACTCCGCTGTCATGAAATTTGTCTTTAGCATTATTGCAGTTTCTGGAATCGCAATCACCTCATGTGAGCGCCATGATTTTAAGGAAACCAAAAAACTCCATGAACAGCACGAGAGTCAACATGCCGATACCAAGTCGCATGAATCCACAACTCATGATGATTCGAGTCACGCGGCAAAGGAGAAAGCGGAGCATTGATTTGCTTTATAGAGGCATTTTCGCTCGACGTCGGTATGTCAGGAAAATCTCTCCCGTATCTTCGACTGGTGCGCAGTGATCCAAGAAGAACGGCCATTCCCCTGGTGCTGCAAAACCGGGAGAGCCAATGATCGTAGTCGCTGTAGTGCCGCCGAAAAGACTGTGGGCAGCCCAGGTGAGATGAAGTGTCTCAATACAATTGAGTTCACAAAGTCCAGACAGGAGTTGCCCCCCACCTTCACAATGCAGATGCTTGACACCATGGCTTTCGTGAAGTGTTTTGAGGAATGTGAACAAATTTCCAACATGCATGCTCGTCCCCGGTAACTCCTTGCCAGACTTTTCGGTGCACAGGATATGGATGTCGCCTCCAGGAGTGGTGAAAATTTTTTCGTCGCCCCGAAGCGCTCCCTCGCGGGTTACCACACATCGCAATGGCTGTCGCGGCCCGGGTATTGTGAGGCTCATTTGATCCTGCTCCAGCGTTCCGTGTCCGACGATAATGGCATCAGCTTCCTGCCGAAGTTCGATCAGACGATTATGATCCCTTGATGATGTCCACCCGGACGGGATCCTGTCGACAGTGCTAATTTTTCCGTCTGCGGAAATCGCGAAATTGGCGCTGACAATTAGTCCCTCGATCACCCCTCCAAATTATCATTGTAAAAAGGATTGGGCAAGCATCATTGATCCGCTTGAGGACTTGCATGTTGGGCTCCCTGTCACTAGACTCGCGCAGATGTCGCCACAATTAATTATCGCAGGTCGAGTATTTTGTTCCCGTTTGATGCTGGGAACGGGCAAGTTTTCATCGAATGAATTAATGCGCGATGCCCTGGATGCCAGTGGCGCGGAAATTGTCACAGTGGCCCTGCGCCGTGCCGATTTGAGCGGTCGCAAGGATCCGTATGCCAACATCCTAGAGTTTATCGATTCGGAAAAATTCCTATTGTTGCCTAACACATCGGGAGCGATGAATGCGGAGGAGGCTGTGCGCCTGGCGCGCCTGGCAGTGGCAGCTGGACTGCCCAAGTGGGTGAAGCTGGAGATACACCCGGATCCAGCCTATTTGCTTCCCGACCCCGTCGAGACTCTCAAAGCCGCAGAGATATTGGTGCGGGAAGGATTTGTGGTTCTTCCTTACATTAATGCCGATCCGGTTCTTGCAAAGCGCTTGCAAGACGCAGGAACAGCTACAGTAATGCCGCTCGGATCACCAATCGGGTCGAACCGAGGACTAAGCACCCGAGACCAATTGCAGATCATCATTGAACAGGCCATTGTGCCCGTCATTATTGATGCCGGCCTTGGTGTCCCCAGTCACGCCGCAGAGGCCATGGAAATGGGTGCTGATGCCGTTCTTGTCAACACCGCCATCGCCATCGCCTCATCTCCTTTGCGTATGGCCCGGGCCTTTGCGATGGCAGTGGAAGCAGGTCGCGAGGCATGGGAGGTGGGTCTACCCCAAATCACCAGAAAAGCCTCGGCGACCAGCCCTTTGACAGGGTTTCTCAAGGAACATCACGAATGAACTCCGAGGCAGCGTTCCGGAAACACCTGCCTCCACACCTGAAGTGCCTGTTTGATTTCCTCGGCATCGCGTGATGGAGATAGTTCCCATACGATGGGGCAGTCCTGCGGGAAAAATGGCAGCAGTTTTTTGTAGTCGAGTGTGCCGGTAAATGGCGTGCGGTGATCGCGGGCCGGCCATTCGACGTCATGGATATGTGCACCGATGATGTGCGGTGAGATTTGCTTCAGCCAATCTGAATGATCCAGAAGTCCTAGATTGTGTTTCAACTGGACATGGCCAAAGTCATGCCAGTAGCCAATCCAGGGATTATCCTTGAAGTGCTCCTGCAAATGAAGCATTTCCCTCTCGCTGGGAACGTCCTCGTAACGTGAGCGCGACTCCACCGCCAGAATGACCCCAAGTTGCTCAGCTTTGCCCGCCAGCTCTTCCAAAGCATCGACCGCCCTACTAAAATAAAGCGGGGCGATTTTCTCGCGCTTTTTAACAAAATTAATCTTTTTCTTGATGAATTCGGGGTCCAATTGCCTGCCTTGTTTAACCATAGCGGTGAGCGGCTTGGTATATTTCTCTGTTTTCAGGGGGACCGATCCCATGTGAAGCACCATGTATGCTGCGTGAAATTCTGCTGCTAACTCCAGTGTTTGAATACTCATGTCCATGGCGCGTTTGCGGTCCAGAGTGCGATGAGATGTAAATTCGTAAGCATCCGGGGCGTCGATCATGACTTCGACTGGGGAAGGAAAAAAATTGTGCACACCCGAGCAACGGAAACGCCCTGCCGCATGGGCCTTACGGATTCCTGGAAGTTTAGCGACAGTCATGCCGTGTGACAATTCAATGGTGCTAAAACCTAGCGATGCGATTTCATCGATCATCGATTCGCCATCGGTGTGACGGGCATTGTTCCAGCATGTGGAAAAAGACAGCATTTCGTGTAGTTCAGGATTCTCGCGTCATGGCACCGCCGTGAATGATTAGAACGATTTCACCCTTGGGAGGATGCGACTGAAAGTGGGAATGCAATGCAGCGGCGGTGTCGCGGTGGTATGTTTCGAATTTTTTTGTCAACTCGCGGGCGACACAGACGCGCGCCAGCGGTTGTAGTCCATCAAGAATTCCGAGAGTTGATGTCAGGCGATGAGGTGATTCAAAAAACAGGCAGGTAAATCCCGAGCTCAGCGCCTGTTGCAGGATTTGGCTGCGCTTTCCTTTTTTCACCGGCAGGAATCCGCCGAAAAAAAATGCATGGCAGGGGAATCCGGAGCCGATTAAGGCATTCAGTATTGCTGACGGACCGGGTAGGATTTCGTATTCGACATCGCCGGCGATGCAGGCCTGCACAAGCCGATAGCCCGGATCAGAAATTCCAGGCATGCCTGCGTCCGATATCACTGCAATGGATTCACCGCCGCGCACCATCTCCAATAACTCTGGAATGCGGCGGATTTCATTGTGCTCGTGCAGGGCGATTAGAGGTTTTTGAATCCCGTGGTGTTGCAGCAGCGGTGACGAATGGCGGGTGTCTTCGCAGGCAATGCGATCCACAGCGGCTAGCACTCCCAATGCTCTGAGAGTGATGTCATCCCGGTTCCCAATCGGCGTCGGTATGAGATAGAAGCGTCCTGATGGCATGAGTGCTGATGATCTTGTGAAATCAATAGTCATCGGTCAAACGGCCGATGACTTGTTTGGATGCGCGCTGAAGAGCATTGGGCAGGGCGTTGCTCTGCGCTGTCTGCAGGTTGGCGTCGATGGAGAAACGGGACGACCCTTTTGCTTTTCCTGAACGCAGAATTTTTAGAGGGTTCACAGCATCGTGGAGTTCCCATTTCAGAGTTACAGTGTTTTTCATTTCCTCGGACCGAAGAGTGTCAAGACGCGTTGAGCGTACTTGCTCGTAAGATACCGATTCAACAGTACCGCGGAGTACCGCGTCCGCTTTTTCATCTGTGGTGACTCGATAGGTGCCATCGATGGTGATCGCGTCGATTACGGAATTTGTAGCCAGAACCTCAGCCCGTGGAATCAAGGTTTTGTTCTCAAAAAGCGGAACATGGATCCTGTTGATGTTGGTGAGCGCGCGAGGTCGTCCGGACTGGAGTCGATACCCTGCACATGAGCATGACAACACGGAAATCGCTAACAGGGCTAACGCTGCCGTGATACGACCACCGCATTCGCGTGGACTGGGTAGGAAAATATTCAGGGGACTGGGCATGCCGACTGTGCCTTTTCTCACTGCGGAAGATTGCGAAGCCCCGCTGCAGCTTTGTCGTGCAGATCTCCCGAGTTGTGTTTTTTTAATACTTCTTTGTAGTAGAAACGTGCCGACTCATTGTCGCCCTTGCGACGGTAAAATTCAGCCACAGCATAGGAACGTTGCACATCTTGGTTGCCGAGTAGGGAGATTTGCTTGCGGGCATCGCCCGCACGCGACTTGTCCGGATATCGACTTAGATAATCCTGAAACGCCTCGCGCGCCCTGTCGAGGTTGCCCATGTCCTGATTTCCCCGTTTGGCTTCTTCGACAAGTATAATACCGATTCGATATTGACCCTCGGGCGCCTGGCTGCTTTCCGGCCAATCCCTAACCAGTTTGCGGTAGGCTGTGATGGCTTCCGCAGCTTTGCCTTTGTCCTGGTACACCTGTCCAATTTGGAACTGGGCTGCTGGGGCGGTGGCCGCTTGAGGCGCCGAATCGCAGACTTTCCCCAGCATTTCGACGAGTTTGGCAGAATCAAGTTTTCTGCCGAAAAGGAAGCCCGATTTTATATTGCCTTCAGTTGCTTCCTTGGCAATGGCCGACTGGCGGTCGAGTGCCTTGGAATACAGTGGGCTGCCTTGATAGCGGGTTAGAAAATTGCTGTATGTTTCAAATGCCTCGACCATTTCGCCGCGTTGTTCATGCAACTGCGCCTGACGAAATCGGGCGGGAGGCGCGTCTTTCGAGGAGGGATACGAATCAGCAGTCTGCTTGAGGAGTTTCAATGCCTTCTTCGAGTCGCCTGCCGCATCAGCTGCCTGCGCTTTTTGATAGATGCCCGATGCCGGTGCGGAAGTGGACTGCAAGGTTCCAACCAGCGGTGGCGGATTGTCGTTGTCTGACCCGCAGGAGGCGAGGGCGATGGTGCTGAGTAAAAGAACCGTAAGCAAACCATGTTTGAATGTTTTATGATGCATATTTCGTTAGAGTTTTGACAGTTCAATCGCGCGGGTGCTGGCGGCGGTGACAGCTTCAATTAACGCATGACGAAGGCCGTTTTTTTCAAGGGCTGCCAAGCCTGCGATGGTCGTGCCTCCGGGAGATGCGACCATGTCCTTCAATGCACCGGGATGCATTCCGGTTTCAAGCACCATGTGGGCGGCTCCGATCAACGTTTGACAAGCTAGTTGTAATGCATCAGCGCGCGGCAGTCCGTTTTTGACGCCTCCGTCGGCGAGCGCTTCGAGAATCACGAAACCATAAGCCGGCCCGGAACCTGACAAGCCAGTGACCGCATCAAGCAGTGTTTCAGGAAGCTTCAAGGATGTACCCACAGAGGAAAGCAGCCGCGAAGCAAGTTCCTCATCGGCTGGCAGGGCGAGTGAACCGGGAGAGAATGCCGAGGCTCCTTTGCCGACAAGGCAGGGTGTGTTGGGCATGGTGCGCACCACGCGGATCGTCGTCGGCAGCAGCGACTGCATCGTTGCATTGGTGAGCCCGGCGACGATGGAAATCACCAGAGCAGGTTTGCCTGCCAACGATTTCGCGAGAGCGGTGAGCACTGCAGCGGCATCTTGGGGCTTGGTGGCCAGCAGAAACGTGTCGCATTTCCCTGCCAACTCCTTTAGGTTTTGACAAATGGAACATCCCGTCTCCTGTTTAAAATACTCCAGGGCCGCGGGGATTTTGTCGAAACCAAACACCCGTTTTTTGCTGATCGACTTCGAGCGCAACGCACCTTGCACCAAGGCCGAGCCCATTTTGCCACATCCGATGATGCCTAGAACCATGCGCCAACTGTATCAACTCTAGCAACCAAAGCTAGAATGAATTTTGCTTGGACAATGAAAATAATCAGCCATTCTTGCCGCATGCGAAATTTCATCGCTTTAATGCTGCTAATGTCTCTTTCAATGGCAGAGGAAAGCTCACGCTCTATCGATTACTTGATGCTCCCGAATTTGAAAAATCTTCACGCTCCAGCATTAAGAAAATTTCCTAACGGAGTGTCGATTGCGGTTTCGGGATCGACTCCCGAAGTTCAAACCATGGTATTGCAGGGGCTCAACCTGATTCATGGTGGCTGGGATTTTGAGGCCTATCGCCAGTTTGTTGAGGCGATAAAAATTGATCCAGATTGTCTTATGGCAAATTTTGGTCTTACATTTTCGCTGCTGGGGGCGAATGGTGATTATCTCAAACCGCGGATTGCAGCGGCCGACAGAACGCTGGCATTGGTGAGTGCGGGCAAAGGAACCGAATTGGAGCGAGGTTATGTTTACGCTCTCTCCAAGTTGTTTTCCGAAGGGCCGGACTCAGCGGCGGATGCGTTTGGTCAAGTGGCTAGTAAGTATCCAAACGACGTGCAATTACGGCTTTTTGAGGCCTATTTCAGGCGCAGTGGTTTCGATGAATACGGCAATCCAAAACCCGGCCAGGAAGCGGCGCAGGAGATTGTTAGCAGATTGATGAAGGCGACCCCTGATTCATGCCTGTTGATGAACACTTGGTTGATGTTGCGAACAGAGAACCTCGATGTGGCAAAGGATCTGCCGATGGCTCGCAAGCTTTGTGAAATGGTTTCCGATTATCCCCCTTACCATCATTTGTTGGGGCATTATGAATGGCGTTCCGGCAATTTTGGCAAGGCCGCAACTGCTTTTTCCCGCTCTGGCGAACTTTACGTGAGTTGGATGAAAAGCTCCGGTTTGTCGATTGTTGATTGTCCTGAATGGATCGCTGCTGAGGTTTATCGTGCCGTGAGCATTGCATCCGCTGGTGATTACGACTCAGCCCTGGCAGCTGCCCAGGCCCTCTCCCGAGTGCCGATGCCAATGGAGCGTATTGAGTCGGCAGGTGTTCGCATGATGTATTGGGAAGCAAAAACCCTGGAGGCACGATTGCTCATGCGCCGGGGCGCGAAGGGTGATGCAGCCCTAGCGATCTCCAGTATTCCCAAACCCGATGTCATGAAGGATCGTGCTGCCAAAACCAAAGTCGGATCATTTTATCAAGGTCTGGTGATTGTGTTGGAAGGCAAAAAAGCTCTGGAAGAAGGCAACCGGCCACGTGCGGAGGAAATGTATCAATTGATGGTCATGCACGGCAAAAAAATGGAGCAGTCAAGGGCTCAGGCTGTCAGTCTGGGGGAAGTCGCCCATTTTGGCCGTGCTTTCAATTGTTTGGAGATTCTTGCATTGGAGCTAAAAGGCGACATTGCGATGGCGCAGGGAAAGGACTCATCCAGCTCCGCCTACAACTGGTACAGTGGGGCTCGCGAGCGGCAGAATTTTGCTACAAGAATGCTGCCTCCAATCTGCCTTTATCCCATGTTCGCCCGATTGAGTGAATATTATCTCAGTAAGGATGATGGCAAAGCAGCGCTGGAAATTTACAAGGAAGGACTTGGCTATTGGCCCAGCGACTTGATTCTGTTGGACGGCTTGAAAAAGACCTGTTTGACATTGAAAGATGAAAAATCAGCCGCATCCATTTCCACGCAAATTGATCAGGTCACCAAGGATTTCTGATCATTATCCGGATTCATGAGAAGTCCATGTGGGATTTCGCCGCTCGCTCGGCTAGTAGGATTCGCACGACTCCGACAAGAATCGAACAAGTGAGCAAGCCGACGATCATTTCGAATAAGGGCGTGGCCGGGGGGCGTGGAGAACTGTGGGCCAGCCATTCAGCCCACGACGAAAGGTTGACCATCGTGCGGCAGAATCCCAGCAGGGCGACAACGCCTCCGCCGATCAAACCGAGGCGGTAATTGCTGCCGGCGAACAATCCGCAAATAATCAACGAGCCACCCAGCGTAAGTCCGCCCTGCAAAAAAGAAAACGCCTCGTTTTTTTCCAGCAGCACCATTTTGCCCGCAAAGCCAATGCCGATGATCACAAGACCATTGAGAACGAGATAGCCACGCATGATAATTTTGTTAGATTCTGGCAAGGATTGCGTCGCCCATTTCCACGGTGTTCACCCGAATTTCGCCGGGCGCGCCCGTGGCGATGTCGCCGGTGCGGAAGCCATCGCGAATGGTCGCCGCCACAGCTGCTTCGATGTGATCGGCAGCAGTGGTTTCTCCCAGCGAATAACGCAGCAACATCGCTACGCTGAGAATCTGCGCCACAGGATTGGCGATGCCCAGGCCTGCTATGTCCGGTGCGGAACCACCCGATGGCTCATACATACCGAAGTAGAGGCCGCTCTCATTTTTCGACCCCAACGAGGCGGATGGCAGCATTCCCAGTGAGCCGGAGATCATTGCCATTTCGTCAGAGAGAATGTCGCCGAAGAGGTTTTCCGTAACCAGTACATCGAACTCCGAGGGCCTTTTTACCAACTGCATTGCGGCGTTGTCGACATACATGTGCGAAAGACTTACCTCGGGGAATTCCAGGGCAACTTCATTGGCTGTCTCGCGCCAGAGAACGGACGAAGCAAGCACGTTGGCCTTGTCCACTGACAGCAGGCGTTTGTCACGCCCCATTGCGGCAGTGAACGCCACGCGGAGGATTCGTTGGATTTCCGATTTTTTGTAAATCATCGTGTCAAAGGCCACGGCTTCCCCGTTTTCTTCGCGACGGCCCTTGGGTTGGCCGAAATAGATCCCTCCCGTCAGTTCGCGAACGCAGAGGACATCGAAGCCATTGGCAATAAGTTCGTTCTTGACGGGCGAAGCGTGAATCAGCGCAGGCAGGCAGACACCAGGGCGAAGATTGGCAAATAGGCCAAAGTGCTTGCGCAATGGCAACAGCGCACCGCGTTCCGGTTGGATCTCAGGCGGCAGGTTTTCCCACTTCGGGCCACCCACCGACCCAAACAGAATCGCATCAGCCTTTTCGCATGCGGCGATGGTTGCTGGGGGCAGGGGATGCCCGGTTACATCGATGGCGGCTCCACCAACCAGATGTTCGCTGCGGTTCACGGTGAACCCGGATTTTTCTGAGACGAAGTCAAGCACGCGCAGTGCCTGGGTCATGACTTCGGGGCCGATGCCGTCGCCGGATAAGATCGTGATGGTATGCATGATAGTTGGTTCGCGGATGAGCGGTGAGGTTTTGACAATTCCCAGCGATAATCAAGCATCTTCAATACAATCGGCGACTTTTTTCGTCGTCGACCGCGGTGGTGCAAGTTGCGCCAGCCCTAACAAGCCAATGGTGCGCACAACTTCAATAGGGAGGGATCAATAGTGTATTTCGAACTCGTGACAGTCTCAATCGGCGCGCTGCCGAATGATCCATCTCGGTAAGTCATGATTGCATTCGGATTTCCATCCCGCAAGGAGTCCACGGCGGCAACGGCAAATTTATAGGCCATGATCCTGTCATGCACCGTCGGCGATCCGCCGCGTTGCACGTGACCCAGCACCGTGAGTCGCGCATCCATATTGAGGGAATCGCTGAGCCACCGCGTGAGAGGTTCCGACATCCGGGTGCCTTCCGCTACGATGGCGAGAACATAGGTTCGACCGTTTTTCTTGTCATCCATCATTCGCGCCCCGATCAAATCGAGGTCGTAGGGAAGTTCGGGGATGAGACAAATCTCCGCGCCACTCGACAGGGCGGATACCATGGCGAGGTATCCGCAGTGGCGCCCCATGACTTCAATAACAAATGCCCGGGAAAAGGACGTGGCAGTGTCTCGAATGGAGTCGACCGACTGGCGGATCATGTTGAGAGCCGTATCAACTCCCAGGCAGTAATCCGTGCCCGGGATATCATTGTCGATGGTAGCGGGGATGCCGGCAAAGGGAACACGGAAGTCCGCATAAAACTGGTTCAGCGCGCTAAATGAGCCGTCGCCGCCAATCACGATGAGCTGGCCTATCCCTTTTTGCTGGAGGTTTTCGTAGGCCTTCCTGCGAAATTCAATGTCAAAAAACTGCTTGGAACGGGACGAACGCAACACCGTGCCGCCACGGTGAAGGATTCCAGAACAGCGCTCGCGGTCCGCCTCGACGATGTGGCCGTCGATCAATCCGCGTAAGCCGTCGTAAACTAGAAACGGTCGAAATCCCTGCTTCGTGGCGTATTCGACGCAGCACTTGATAGCCGGGTTCATACCGGCGCTGTCACCGCCCGATGTCATGATCGCTAGTCCGTTTTTCATAGCACGGGAAAACAATCTGTTCATGATGAAAAATGCAAGCACATCGTATGCAAAGTTTTTTTAAATAGCGCAACGGCCCCTGGATCCTCCGAAAAGCGATGGCAAACCAGTTCGATACCTGCATGCAAAATTGCCATGTAGGATCTAGAGCCTTAAGCCTACAAGGCAGAGAAGGTCAACTTCGACCCCATGACATGACGCTCTCGCGTAAATCGTTGACGGCCGCACCCGATTTGCGCAAGCGGCACGGTTGCTTGGCTAACAGCGGATCATTACATGGCTACGCAGTGGCATTTCGGGGCTTAAGACAGGGGAAAGGCATTGATTTATCGATTCTCTTTCGCAAGCATTTTCGAGGAGCATATTTATCTTTTTTTGAATACATTTTTATTCTGAAAAAAATATTGACGAGAGGGGCAGATAGTATACAACTAAGCACACAATACGTTGACTTAGTCAATTGATTGCTGTTAAAACCCATACAAAACCAAATGTTACTTGCAGAAAATAGTGCATTTTCGTGTCTTTTTTTTGCAAAAACGAATTCGTAGCCAAAAAAAATAACCAAACTACAACCTCGAAAACCATGAAACTAAAAACCAACAAATATTCTGCCATTCTTCGTTTGCTGCAACTCGGCGCGATGACTTTTACCGCCACTCACTCTCTGCACGCCGTCAGCAATAGTTGGAGTGGTGCGACCAGCGGTGTATGGTCCACCCAAACAAACTGGGGCGATGGCAGCTCGGCCGTGCCAGGCTCCGCTGATACCGCCACCTTTGACGGCTTGGGTAATGGCAATGTCTCGATTGATACGACAGGTGGCGTGGCGATCAAAAGTATCATTTTTGATGACGGAGCGGCAACCTACACGATCAACAATCAAGGCGCACTTGCGGTTGATGCGGGCGGGGACATCACCATGAAAGCGGGGGTTATCAATGGTCAATTCGTCGGTCCAGATATCAGCAACCCTGGTCTTCTTACTCTCAGCAACTCAGCAACGGCGGTCCCGCTCACTCTCGGCGGCACTCTCACCGCCCAATCTCTCAATGTAGACGGCGCATTCCTCGTTAACCTTCAAGGTGCTTCGACTGTTACCAACGCTACTACCATCTTAGGTGGAACTCTCAACTATTCTGCCAACGGCAGCACGGGATCGTTTGTCATCAACGGTGGCGGCATTGTCATTGACGACGGCTTCACTCTCTCGGGCTCCGGTGCGAGTCTGCCGATCGATTTCCAGTCGAGCCATATCATCGACAAAGTTACCAACGGCATTCTTTCATCGGGAGCTAACCTGATGAGCGTCAATGTGGCAGCAGACCAGATCGGTACGATTTCCGCTGTCGTCAGTGCCGGGTCCTTCACCAAATCCGGCACGGGACAAATTGCTATCAGTGGTGCAAGCACCGTCACCGGTGCAACGACCGTCACCGGCGGCATGCAGCAGTATAGCTCCACCGCCGCCACTAGCAGTGGGTCGATTGTTCTCAATGGCGGTGATGTGACCATTGACAATTTGGTTACGCTCGCAAGCAATACGTTCAATTTTTCGACAACCCAGAGTATTTTGAAAACCAACGGTGTCAACGGGACCGGTGTCATCAGCAAGCTGGGCGCCTACGTCATTTCGGTTGCAGCCAACAGGGTCGGTACCATCGATCCAAACATCATTTATTCTGATGTGCAGAGCGATACCACCGCTGGCTGGACCCTGACGGCGGGCACCGGTGCGGAGCTGATTCTCAATGGACAATGTATCCCCGCAAACACCGCCACACAGAAAGGCCTTATCACTTTAAATGGTGGCGGTACTTTTACGATCAACGGCATTCTGAGCAATTACTACACTGGTACGAACACGACAACCTCCAAGTTGCGCATTGGCAATACCTCGGCGGGCAATACTGTCGAGGTCGCTGGCAAGTTGCGGAGCAACACTATCACCCTGGGTGAAAGCACCTTCGGCGGCAACAGTCTGGTCGTCACGCCGACCAACGTGGGAAATGATGCCGACCCGACGGTCCGCGGCTCCGGCAACAACATCACCTGGGTGATCGGTGGGACCTCGTCGACGAACAGTCTGACTCTCAATGCGGGGGCGACAATGAATACCAACCGGGGCAGCGGCACCAATTCCGTTGTGATTGGCAGGGACGCCGGTGCCGACTCCAATTCCATCACGGTTACCGGGGCCAGTGCGCGCTGGTTGTCGAGTACGGCGGTCTCTATCGGCAACAACGGCAGTTCCAATACGCTGACTATCAGCAACGGGGGATTCGCCAGCTTGCAGAGGATCCTTGTTGGGGAAGGTACGGGTGGCTCGAATTCTGTGCTAGTGGATGGGGGTACCCTTCAGACCGATAATAGCAGCAATTCTGTGGCTGGTGTCGGTTACTCAACCAATGGCAGTGGAGTGGCATTCACCGGCAGTTCCAACAATACCTTGACGGTTCAGAACGGTGGCACCGCAAGCTTCAAGACTACAGGCAACGGCCGGGACATAGCGATTGGCATGCAAAACAGCTGCAACAATAACGCGATCATCGTCACCGGCTCGAATTCGACGTTTTACACAAACGGCACCAGTGTGAACCCGCTGGCGATCGGCGGTCGCGCCAACAACGGTACGGTCACCGACAGCACCTCCAGCGGCAATCACCTCGATATTTTCTCAGGCGCGAGCGCAACCACGAACGGCATCCTGCTCCTGGGCACCAGCTCGGCGGTCAACCTAGGCAACGGCACCGGCACCAGCACTGCCACCGTAGGATCGTCGCCTGTCGCTCCGGGAATTAAGCTTAACAAAGCAAATTCTCAGTTGAACATCAACGGCGGCCGGTTAATTGCGAGCGCGGCCGGCGCTTTGGTTTCTGGTCCTGGCGAGGTCAATCTCAACGGCGACTCGTATTTCTCCACCACGCAATCCAATTCGACAATCGCTACCAACGTCACTGGTGCTGGCAAGCTGACCAAGGAAGGCTCCGGCACCCTTAGTATCACCAGTGCCTCCATCAGCGCCTTCACCGGTGACACGGTGGTGGATGATGGCATTCTGGAAGTTCTCTCGCCTACTTTCTTCAGCAACTCAGCAGATGTCACCATCGGTAAGGTTGAGGGCTCGTTAGCGAAACTCAAGCTGTCTACCGGCGCTGCCGATACAGTGGACAAGCTGTATATCGACGGTGTGCAAATGCCGGCGGGAACATATGGTTCTACGGGTTCGACAGCCGCAAATCAGGATGACAACACATTTGACAGCCTTGGCAATGGTAGCCTTAACGTGCTTACCGGCCCAGGCACTGGGGTGGTAAGTGCCTTCAATACATGGTCGACCACCAACAACCTGGGCAATCAAGCATTCGATTTTGACTCGGACAATGATGGTCTGCCAAATGGCATCGAATGGGTTCTCGGCGGCGATCCGAATGTAAATGACAATCCCTCGGTGCGGCCGACGGTAACCAGCACAACCGCCGGGGGCCTGACGATGGTGTTCAACCGCAATAGCGCATCGGCCGCTGAATCCACGCTCGTTGTCGAATGGGGTTCGGTGCTCAGCGTTTTTGCGAATAGCCTGACCATCGGCACCACCGATGTCGGAGCCAGCGGCAACAATCCCACCATCGACATTGATGCACCCAGCGTCGGTAAGGTGACGGTCAATATTCCAGCAGCGAATGCTGAGGGTGGCAAACTGATGGGACGGCTCCGCGTCTCAGTGCCATAAAGCGTTAATTCGCTTGATCGATTGAGGGCTGCCGGGTGACCGGCAGCCTTTTCATTACCGGAGGGGCAGGAGGATAGTCATAGTGATGTCGCTTTTGCTCTGGGCGGGTTTTAATATCGCGAAACGGCACATCCTGGCGTAGACACAAAAAACGGGAAGGTGAAATGCCCTCCCGTTTTTTTGAAAATAGTAATGATTCCCGGGATTAGTAGCGGGATGTTCCTTGTTTCTGATCCTTTGAGTTACCGATCGCGTTACCGGCTGTTGCGCCGAGAACACCACCAACCACAGCTCCGCCGACGGCGTTGCCGGTCTGGTGGCCGATGATGGCTCCGGCAGCGGCTCCACCAAGTCCACCAAGGGCGGTTCCTTGCTGGGCATCCGGTCCCTGAGCACAGGACATGGCGGCAAATGAAATCACGGCTGTTGAAATAGCGAGTATGTTAGTTATTCTGTTCATAATTTTAATTGTAGTTGCGTTTCACATGCTACGTTTTTTTTACGCGCTGTCAATCGGTGAAATATTTTTTGCAGTATGTTAAGCCATTTTAGTTGCGGTGGAGCTAGAGTTTATCGGTAAAAAAAAAACTGGAGAGCGCGCACGCGCTCTCCGTCCGAATTGCCAGACTTTGTCATGCAAGAATTCACTAACTACTGTTCACTCTTACATAAGGATTGCTGATTTAGTTGCCGTCTTCTCTAGTTTGGCATGAATGCGAGACTTTCGTGCGAAGATTTTTTCATTTTTTTGGTGCTTGGAAAAATACCTGATCCAGCAATGATTCCGCGCGCATGATTGAACGCGATATTCGCCGAGTTTTGGACCAAAATGGCGTTTTGCCCAGCAGGCAACTCGGGCAAAATTTTCTGACCGATCCTGCTGTGGCGCGTGGCATTGTGGATGTGCTCGAACTCAGACCTGAAGACGCGGTTATTGAGGTGGGTCCCGGGACTGGTGCGCTGACCGAACACGTGGCTGGTCGTGTGCGTAAATTGATTCTTGTCGAGTTCGACTCGCGATTGGCGGCCGCATTGCAGGAAAAATACCGGGGCCGCGATGACGTTGAAGTCGTGCATCAGGACGCGGTCGATTTCGACATCCGTCGATTGTTTGCCGAGCGGCCGGTCAAGTTTCTGGGTAACCTGCCTTATGCAAGTGGTGGCGCCATTATGAAAAACTTTTTGTCGGTGCCCCATCCGTTTGATCGCGCAGTCATCATGCTGCAAAAGGAAGTTATCGATCGTCTCGGCGCCGCTCCGGGCAACAAAGACTACGGCCTGCTTTCATTACGCATGCAAAGCGCCTGGCACGTGCAGACAGTGATGCAGGTGCCACCGGAAGTTTTCTATCCACAGCCGCAGGTTGATTCTAGTGTGGCTTTGCTAACCCGCCGCCACGACCTGCCTGCATTCGACCGTCGCTTGTTCGACGAATTGTTGCGCCGGGGTTTTGGACAGCGCCGCAAGCAATTGCATAAATTGCTGCCCGACACTGTGCCATGGGAGCAGGTTGTTGATGAGTTGGGTGTTCTAGCGACGGTTCGCGCCGAGGAGCTTGATTTGTTTCAATGGTTGAAGCTCACCCATCTTTTCGATAATCATCCGCTGAAGGAAATTCCACAAAAAAGCGGCGAGATATTCGATGTTGTCGATGAAGGCGACGTCGTGCTGCGGCAGGCGACGCGTGGCGAAATTCATGAAAAACAGTGGCTGCATCGTGCGATCCATGTTTTTGTATTCAACAAAAAAAAGGATTTATTACTGCAACAGCGGTCGCGCTGGAAGGATGTGCATCCAGGAACATGGGACTCCAGCGTAGCTGGTCATCTCGATGCTGGAGAAAGTTACGAGTCCTGCGCGTTGCGGGAGTTAGTCGAGGAAATGGGCATCGAGCAGCAATCATTGGTCGAGGTGGGTCGGTTGCTGCCATCACCCGCCACTGGCTGGGAGCACGTGACGCTGTATGCCACCAGGCACGACGGCGCACTGCGCTTTCCCTGTTCGGAAATCGACACGGTGCAATGGTTTTCCATGGAGATCATTGAGCACTGGTTGGCCCGGGCACCGGAGGATTTTGCGTCGGGTTTCATTGCGTGTTGGGAGTTATTTCGCCGCAGCGTCAGTTGAACGCCTGCGCGCTTGGTGGTCCGATAGATTTTTTTTCTTTTGGGCATTGCCAGAGAGCGGAAAAGCTGCCATACGGCGCGCGCACTTAGTAGAGAACTTATGATTGAATATACCAGCATCATCGAAATTCGCGGGCGTGAAGTGATTGACTCACGCGGCAATCCCACCGTTGAGGTGGATGTGACCTTGGAAGGCGGTGCGACGGGTCGTGCAGCGGTTCCTTCGGGCGCTTCCACTGGCGAACACGAAGCCTGCGAGTTGCGAGATGGCGACAAGAGTCGCTATCTCGGCAAGGGAGTTTTGAAGGCGGTGGAAAACGTCAACGAGCGCCTGGCACCAGCGTTGTGTGGCATTGATGCCACACATCAGGCGGCGATTGACAAAATCATGCGCGACCTCGATGGTTCGAGCACAAAAAAGGTAATTGGTGCAAACGCGATCCTGGGAGTTTCCATGGCCGTTGCCAAAGCTGCAGCAGTCCAGTTGGGGCAACCGCTCTACAAATATCTCGGCGGCCCGAATGCTAAGGTGTTGCCGGTGCCGATGATGAATGTGATCAACGGCGGTGCTCACTCAGACGCTCCGATCGACTTCCAGGAGTTCATGATTATGCCAGTAGGCGCGCCTACATTTCGCGAGTCACTTCGCTATGGTGCCGAGGTTTTTCATGCCTTGAAAAAAGTGCTTCACGACCGTGGCCTATCGACTGCAGTCGGCGACGAAGGCGGCTTTGCTCCAAAGCTTGACAGTGCCGAGGACGCGCTTGCCGTGATTGCTCAGGCTATCGAGAAAGCCGGCTATGTCATCGGCAAGGATATCTGCATCGCGCTCGATGTCGCTTCATCCGAATTCTTCGATGCCCAGCAGAACGCCTATGTGTTCAAGAAGTCCGACAAATCGGTGCGTAGTGCAGCCGAGTTGGTTGACTACTATGCTGACCTGAAGAAGCGCTATCCAATCATTTCGATTGAAGACGGTTGCGCTGAGAACGACTGGGACGGTTGGAAAATTCTCACCGACAAACTCGCATCGACGACCCAACTGGTCGGCGACGACTTGTTCGTCACCAACGTGGAATTCCTTTCCAAAGGCATCAAACTCGGAGTGGCCAACTCGATTCTTGTCAAGGTGAACCAGATTGGTACCCTAACAGAAACCTTCGATGCTGTGGAAATGGCCAAGGAAAATGGCTACACTTCTGTAATTTCGCACCGCTCGGGAGAGACCGAGGATGCTACCATTGCGGACATCGCAGTGGCAACCAATGCGGGACAGATCAAGACTGGCTCGATGAGCCGATCGGACCGGATTGCCAAATACAATCAATTGCTGCGCATCGAAGAAGAGCTCGGAGAAGAGGCTGTGTTCGGTGGCAAGCTGAAGGTCAAGTATTGAGACGGGCAAGGCGATTGCTTTTTTTCCCGGGGCCGCACGTCAGCGTGCGGCCTATTTGTTCAGAAGCACGAGCGCTTTGGCGATGGCGGGATCCTGCCATTGCCTTAGCGCTTTTTGCTGTTCGGCGGGCAGATTTTTGCTGACAAGGCTGAGCAGAAAATTCTTTCGGTCCAAGTCAGTAAAAGTGATGGCGTGATCCGGGGTGATTCCCACACCGTGCGGGGTGCTACCCGACGGCATGTGGTAGGTGGCGATTGTCAGGCGCAGGGCGGTGCCGTTGTTCATCGGGATGATGTTTTGTACCGAACCCTTGCCGTATGACACCTCGCCGATGACAGTAGCGCGTTTGAGTTCCTGCAGGCAGCCTGCGGTCAATTCTGATGCAGAGGCAGACATGCGGTCGATCAGCACCACAACCGGATAACGCCGCTCGCGTCGTTTTTTATCGGCGGTGAACAAATATTCCCATTGTTGAGGATCGCGGGTGTGAACGCTGACTACCTCTGTTTTGACTGGCAAAAAAAGCGCCAGCAACTGCACCGTTGCATTGATGTCGCCGCCAGGGTTGCCGCGCAGGTCGAGAATTAGCGACTTCATGCCATTGTCTTCGAGTTCGTCCAATGCGGCTTCGACCTCAGCCGCGCAAGAGGAGGAGAACTGCGCCAGTCGCAAGTATCCGGTCTGCGGGTGCCCGGCCAGAGCTTCCGCATGGGTTAGTGCTTTGTCCGAGACTTGTTGATGGATCAATTTTGCCTCGTAGGGTTTTGATTCGACTGGTGACTTCACTATTATAGCCGTCACTTTTCCTGCAGCTTGATTGAGCAACTGGGTGAGCTCAGGCAGTGCAATGTTGGCAACCTCCTTGCCGTCGATGCGGATGATGCTGGAATTGGCAAGCAACTTTGCTTGGTCGGCAGGTCCGTTTGCTGTGACCGCGGCTACGTATGGTCCGCTGTCGCGCAGACCCACGGTCAAACCAAGGGAAGCAATGAACGGATCGGTTTCGCTGTGGGCTTTCATCGCGGCGGCCATTTCCGGATGAATGTAGGATGAATGGGGATCGAGCGAGGAAAGCATTCCCTCCAGAGCATGATTGACCAGTCTGTCGTAGGTCAGCCGGTCGACATCCGGGTGCCGGGCGCGAATGGTTTCCATCACCTGGATGAATCGCTCGATGGCAGGATAAGCAGCTTCCTCGGAATCGGGCGGGGTTTTGATCGTTGGGTCTGGTTCCGCATGAAGCAGAGTTGGCAACAACAGGAGCAACAATCGTTTCATGGGCAGAGAGAATTGTAAGCGGTCATTCAAATAGATCTGCGTAGTACTTCTTCGCGAGTTCATCCGTCATTTTTAAAATGTCCGCGCTCAGTGGGGCTTTCATCGCATCATCGGCCATCGCGGAGCATTCGGCATGGGAAAGCGAGCGGATCGCCTTGCGCACGCTTGGAACCTGCTGGGGTCCTACCGAGAGTTCCTCGACATCGAGACCGATGAGCAATGGGGTAAGGCGGATGTCGCCGGCCATCTCGCCGCAGACCCCGGTCCAGATGCCTTCTTGCGCGCCTGCATTGACGATCCGATGAATCAGTCGCACCACAGATGGATGGGTGGCGCGGTAAAGATCGGCGACATAAGGGTTTACTCGGTCAACAGCGAGTGTGTATTGGATCAGGTCATTGGTGCCGATCGAGAAAAAGTCCACTTCCTTCGCCAGAATGTCGGCGATTATTGCAGAGGATGGAACTTCAATCATTGCTCCAATCTGAAGATTGGCATCGAAGGGGATATTCGCCGCGCTCAGTTCCTCCATGCATTCGCGCAGAATGTTCTTGGCGCGGCGGACTTCTGTGAGGCCGGAGACCAGTGGGAACATCAGAGCAACTTTGCCATGCGCCGAGGCACGCAGCGCGGCGCGAAGTTGTGGTTTGAAAATTTCCGGCCGGTCGAGCGATACGCGGATGCCGCGCCAGCCGAGATAGGGGTTGGGCTCGGCTTCGCTTAGCGGTTCGGCAGGGAGTTTGTCGCCACCGGCATCGAGCGTGCGGATGATCACCGGATGCGGTGCCACAGCCCTGGTGATTTCGGTGTAGGCTTTAGCTTGCGCCGTTTCATCCGGAATAGCGTCCTGATCCTCATTAAGAAGGAGAAATTCAGTTCGATAAAGGCCGATTCCGGTGGCACCGGATTTTTTCACTGCGGGCAACTCTTCCAGCAGACCGATGTTTGCCGAGAGGGTGATCGCTCGCCCGTCACGCGTGACTGACTCCGCATTGCGCAGTGAGTCGAGCGCTGTACGCGCACGCTGCTTTTTCTGTTCAATCAGCCGATATGTTGCCAGTGTCGCTTCGGTGGGATGAAGGATCAGTTTGCCAGTGTAACCATCGAGGATTGCCGGAGTCAGTGCAGTGATGTTGATGACAGCCTCCTCCAGACCCACAATCGCGGGAAGGCCGAGCGAGCGGGCAATGATCGCGGTGTGAGAGTTGACGCTGCCCATTTCTGTGGCAAAGCCTAAAACCAGAGAGCGATCCATGGTTGCCGCATCGGAGGGGCTTAGGTCATAGGCCACTAGAATGTGCCGGTCTTCCGGTCGGGCAGGCTTGCGTGTGTGACTCGATTCGAAGGAATCGAGCACGCGTTCGCAGACATCCTCAAAGTCCGAAGTGCGCTCACGCAAATACGGGTCAGGGATGCGTCGCATCGCTTCCAGAAAATTCTGCATCACAGCATAGAAGGCGTATTCCGCGTTCTGGCCGCGTTCATCAATAGCGTGATGCACGCGTTTGAGCAGTGCTTCATCCTCGAGCACCATGATATGGGCCTCGAAGATCCGCGCCTCCTCGTCCGATGATAAATTAGCCAGTCGCTGCTGGATTTCCCCCAGCTCCGCTTTGGCTTTGTGCACGGCATCGGTGAAGCGCTGGTGCTCGGAAGACAGGTTTGCCTCGGCAACTTCATAGACATCCGGGGCCGAGAAACCCCTTGCCGTCACATGGATTGGTGCGATGGCGATGCCCGGAGACACAGGA
>Ga0315908_10000721_pt1 | contig 25958 bp, 12 predicted proteins | sample LakEriMetagenome_12_FD_203520 | JGI IMG/M metagenome (GOLD analysis project Ga0315908, IMG submission 203520) | Freshwater fungal communities from buoy surface, Lake Erie, Ohio, United States - Buoy 4 MA124 | ecosystem: Environmental > Aquatic > Freshwater > Lake > Lake biofilm | place: USA...
AACAGCAGAAGATGAAGTGAAGAATACAGTAATTCCTCTGATAAATAATGAACTAGCCATTTTGCCTTATGATTATGTCTGTCCTGATACTAGATTCCCTTTTGCTGTACATGTTGAGCCTAAGAGTGATGTAGAGGCCCTATAGGGATAAGCTCATTTGAATTTGACTGCATATCTTCATAAAAATGATGATAAGGAGTTACCTAATATTGATGATCCTCTTCCATTGTATTATGAAGTCCCTACTAGTTCATACCTCAGAGTTTATCTTAGTGATTATATTGTTAACTCTTTTATCTATGCTTATCAGAAAATTGGATATATTTGGACTATTAATCAGCAGTTAATTGATTAATTACATGTTAAGGAACTCGATGGAATTTTGAATACTGATTAGATTGACAAGATTATTCCTGGATTTAGTAACCAATTCGGAGCTAACAAGAAGGTATTTATCTTATACATAAAAATATTATATAGGAATATAATAATGCTATATAAAAATATTATTCAAGAATATTATGTAAAAATATGATATAAAGATATAATATAAAATAAAAATATAAAAATCTAATATAAAATTTAACAAAATAATATAATATAAAGGTATAACTAGAATTTAGTACCCCAGAGGCTCCCATATTCCAAACAACTTTAGACGGTAATGAAGTGACCCTCAACTTAAACCTTGGCCTTTAAATAGAATAAGAAGATAGTTAATTTGAAACAAAGGTAAAACTAAACGGAATATTCTCAATTGGCCTAAGAGTAGGTTCAGACTTCTCTGATCCTTCCCATCCTTCTATCCTATACAGCATCTATAAATTCGAATGCATCTAAGCCGAATCTGATGTCAAATTAGTAGATGATCTTTCCACTTTCATTTCCAATTATATGACTTAATTGAGAGATTTCCTTTATACTAATTATCCTTCATTCCCTTATCCTGATATTCCTTATGTCATTCCTAGCAATACTTATGTTAGTTATCTTAATAGAATTACTGTAATTGATACTAGTTATATTCCTAGAACTACTGGATTGTCATATTCATTTAATTAGTTTGTTTCTAAAATTATTCAAAAGGTATAAAATATTCTTTTATAATATTATCAAAGTGCTTTGACAAATAAAATATCAGGAATAAGTTGTAGCCTTTTATTTAGAAAAATATGGCTAAACTCATCTTTAAGTACCAATAATACAAAGCTAAGTTTAATTAATAATGATCAAATCATTGTTATAAATCATATTAATAAATTAATATTATTACTATTCATTTATTATAAATAAATAATCATATCCTTAAATAATTTTTATAAAAGCCTAAAGTCTTTTCATCAATATCTTTTTTCAACTGATCAAATAGTTATTGAAATTCTACAATTAATATTTAATTATTTTTATTATATTTTAAAATAATAATTATAATTATTTAAATTATAATATTAACCAATTTTTTCTTTTTTCAATAAACTCCTCATAGTTATTTCAAATCTTTAAGTATCAATAATGAGTTGCAAGAACTTTAATATAAATTCTTTTTCACTATTTATTAAAATTAAAAAATAATACTTTTAAACAGAATGATTGAAAATTTCAATTAACTATAATAATAATTATATTTCTATCCCTTAACTGAAAACAGTTTTTAATTTAGATAAATCTAGCCTTCTCTTAATTATTTTATAATAAATAAAAATACCTTTAAAAATTTCATTTATTCTTCTTTTTAATTATGAATATTTTTTAACTGTTTTATTAACTCCTATTAACTCTTAATTATATCTACATCAATATTGTATTCTTATTGAATTATCATTTCCAATTATTTAGAATCCTTTATTGATTCTATTTTTTTCATTATTTCATTTTATGATTCATAATATTTACTATTTTTCTTTAATATACCCTTTTTATTTTATATTTTCATTGCTTTTCTAGGATTATATTTCTTCAATTCTTATTGAGTTTATACTTAACCAAAATGCACTTTATTTCCTTATTATTCTTCATCAAATCCATTTTCTTTTTAATTTTTTTTCTGTTTTTATTAATCAATATTTTTTAAATTTGTAAATTCATTGCCTACCATATTTAATTATTTTATGTTTTCTTAATATTCATTCTCTTTTATATTTTACTCTTATTATTTATTAGCTTAATCTTACTATTTATTATTTTAATCTAATTAAATATTTATCTCCTATTATTTATTATTTTAATCTTTTACTTATACTTTGACAGTTTTTTCTTAAATAAACATTTAAGGAATAGAAATCATTTTTTATTTACTTTTTAATACATTATTATTAATAAACAATTAAACTTACTAAATTTCTTTGATAATTTCATCTTTTAACTTGACAACATTGTCTGATTGTTCTTAATTTGTTATAATATTAATTGCCATTTTAAGATCTTTATAAGATTTTTTAATATTATTAAGTTTCTTATAAGTTTAAGCTCTTCTAAAAATAGTTTTTAAATTTTGAGGATTATATTAAAGAGCAATATTACAATTATCTAAACATTCTTCATATTTCTTCAATTTAAACAATACTTAAGCTTTATTTGTGTAAATTATATTAGCTATCTCATCCAAATTATTGATAGAAATATTTTAATTCAATATTTCTATACACTTATCATAACTCTATATAGCTTTATCAAATTCATTGTTACGGAAATGTAAGTTACCTCTATCTTTTTCCAAATCTATTTAATTATCTTCACTTCTACCTCCTTTCACTATTATTTGCATGCTTTTTTATTCTTTCGATTATTTACTATTATAGTGTTCTCCGAACATTATTTTTGTAGGATCTTTTTCTATTTTTTCTTCATCTTTTTCAACTTTTTTTAGTTCTTCATCAACATCGAATTTATCCCATGCTCTATAATAATCTTAGACTGTATTTTTATCTCTTTTATATTTCTTGATTTCTTCTAAATTATTTCCTATGTTTCCTCTTATTGGTACTTATTATAGTTGTTATTTTTAGTTATTAACTACTTATTTTGTATTATTTATTTCATCATTCCATTTATGCAAATCTTTCAAATAACTTTAAATATCTTCTGCATTGTTTCTAATTTGCTATTAAATTTAAAAAGACATTATTATGATAATAAAAAATTATATTTATTAATATTTTAAATATTATAGTTATATTTATAAATGAGTAGCAAAATAAAAGCTAGTTAATTTATTTCTCAGAATTACTTAATAAATACTGAATAAATCTAATAAATTTAAAAAGCAGAGGATTATTTAGAAAAAAATAAGATTCTCATTCTATTTAACGTAAATTAAATATTAATAAAATGCTATTAAAATAATTAAAAAAATACAAATGAAAATTATAATTAAATATAAATATTTATATCAAATAATGTAAAGAATAAAATAAACGTAAAATAAATAATAAGTTAATAGAGATAATATAGAAAATAAATGAAATTATAAAGACGATAATATAAATGTATATAAATGATAATAAATAGGAATTAATAGGAAAATTGGTAGTGGAGAAGCCTGAAAACATAAATGAGTACTTGATATAAGAATTAAAGAAAGTAAAATAGAATTGCAAACAGAGTTATTTTTAATTGAAAGACTTCCGACTAATATTTGAGAATTACAACATTCTAAATAATAACTTAGTGAAATTAAGCTATCTAATTTAAGGTATTATGAAATATATATTAAATAGCCTTACAGTCTATTGGCATATAAAAATTCAATACCAAACAAGATTTGCTTATTGCTTACCCTAATTTGACTGATGATATCAACGAAGATTAGTTCATTGATATTATTTAGAAAGAATATTACTCCAATGTTAAATTCAATTGATTTATCATAATTATCATTATTTTCATTAATTATTAAATTCGTTATTGTTATTTATTATAATATTCATTATCATCAAAAATATAATCATTTTTATTATTTAAAATTAAAATAATAAATCTTATTTATAATATTAATCTTTACAAAATAATTTATAGAATAATAAATTTTAATAAATTAAATTGAAAAGAAAAATTTATAAAAAATAAGACAAATATAAATTTTAAATCATATATCAAACTAAGAACATTAAAAAATAAAAAAATTTAATATTCGTGAAAAAAGAATCAATACAAACAATTAAATAAATAATTAATGGAAATGAATTAAATAAAATCTTATCTTTGGTTTTTTTTTAAATAATTTATTTTCTATAAAAAATTATAATTTCAAGACTTACTAAAATTATTAAAATAATAATTAAAACAAATAAATTTTTGATAAATAAAAGTAATCAATTAATAGGATCTTCAATATAAATGAATATAAAATTAAATAAAATTATCTATAAAGTTTAAGATTCATTTAAAAATAAAGATAATATTCATATTCAATCTAAATAAAAATAAAAAATAATATTGGTCAATATGATAAAAAATAATAAAAAATATAAATTAAATCAACTTTAATCTAAAATTTATATTTATTTAATTAAAAATTATTATATATTTCATAAATGTTGATTATATTTGCTCTTTAAGTCTCTCATCTTCAAAATGGTAACAATGATATCTCTCCATTAATTAATGCATTCTTTCTTAACTTTCTCCACTTCTTTTTCCTTCACTTCTTTTATATTTTTCTCATATAATTCCATCATCCTTTCTTTATCTTCTTTTTTCACCAATATTCCCAATATTTTTGGCACAAATCTACAATTATTTAAATATTTTCATTTACCTTGACTTTATCATTTCGAATCCTCTCATAACATCCACATAATAAATATTATTTTTCTTTGCAACCTAATTTATCCCTTTTAAATTTAAATAACAACATCCATCTGGAATTATTTCATAATTATACATTTCATAATTATTATATTAATTCACTGGTATTTTATCATCTTATATTTAAATGTCTATTGCTTTTGTTTACCATTATCCATACAATTTAGTTAATTCATTTTTATTAAATCTAGAAACTACTGTTTTAAAAGGTTATTAACCTTCTTCTACTTATCTTTCTTTTATTTATTTATTTATTTATTTATTTATTTATTTATTTATTTATTTATTTTTAAATATTAATATTAATATCATTAATATTTATATATCGTTTCTTACATAATTATCTCCACATTGATTTAGAATGCAATTCTACAATCTATTTTTATAAATAAACTTATCTTTCTTTGAATTTCCAATTTTACGCTTATTAATTTAAGCCTACTGCTTGATACTTTTTAATGAAGTTTTCAGTGACATAAACAGGAGAATAAAACATTTATTATTCTGTTTATGGAATTTATTTACACATTAATTACTCTATTTATTCATTTTCTTCTTCTATCATTTCTTTATATTCTTTATTTATTTTATCTTATTGATTTTCATTATTTTTTTATATTCAATGAATCATAAAATATTTTAATGTTAATTGAATTCTAGATTGATTGGTCTTAATGATATCTTTAACAAATCTAAATGTAATATCCTAAATATAAAAGAAATTATCTATAATTTTTAAAAATGATAAAATATAAAAAGCAGGTATATTTAATAATTTCTATTAAATAAACAAACAATCTTTTTAATTGTTTTGATATAATTATCTATCATTTAAATTACAAACAATCCATTAATTTATATTTTTATCATAGACTTCAATAAAATATTTATGTTTGCTTTAATCAATATTATCATTTCTATTCCATTAATATTCAGTTTTATATGTCTAATTTTATTACAAAATTTCATTATTTTATCCTTTTAATAATTTAGAATTATCACTATAATTATATTAATCTTAAATTTTATTTATTATATATATTAATATTACTCATATCATTTAAAATTTAATTTGTATTTATTATTTATGTATTATTTTTATTTTATTTTTATCATTATTTAGAAAATGAAAAAAACTCTAAATCAATAATTTAAGACGGTTTATGAAATTAATAATCGTTTAATTAAACTTATTCATCTAATTTAACTTTATATAATATTTTATGAGGTATTATCTTATTTATTTTTTTTTTTTAAATTTATTTATTTTTTAATTGTTAAAAGTTAACAATATGTTTTTTATCAATCTAAAATAATTTATTTAAGATAAATTACATTAAAACCCTCAAAATTTATAATTAAATTCATTCTTATTAATATATCAAAATACAAACAAAAGCTATAAAATGCAAAGTTGAATTAAAAATAATTCAAAACAACATGTTTATTTTATTAATAATTTTTTAAATTTGTTAAAATATTGTAACTTGCATTTTATTTATAAATAAAATATTTATGATAAATATCTATAATTTATTAATAACTCTTTATATAATCAATTTATTATATATTTTTATTTTTATTATTATTTATTCATTATGAAATATTTTATAATTATTCTAAATCTTTATTATTAATTACTGAAACTATTATATTTTGTACATATGGTGAGCTAAAAATAGATAAATATTATCTGAACTATTCAATTTAAAAAATAATGCAAAATTTTAATGAGTTTATATATTATTTTGGAGTTCTTTATACTTCTTTTTTAATTCAATTTTATTCAATTTAATGATTTTAATTGCTTTAAGAATCTAAAATTTAAATTAATTTTTAATCTTAAATATCTTAACCTATATATTATTGAATTAAAGATTATTTAATCAATTCTAATTATGATTTTTTATTTTCTTATTTATTAAATGCTATATTATATTCATTTTATTCTTACTAATTTTCATTTTTTTATTCAAAATATATTCAATCATCATCATATTCTTCTTCATCTTCAATTAATTCAATTTATTTCTCCTCTAATTCATCTATTAATTCTATTTTATCTTTGATTTACACCAAATTATTTTAATTTTATTAAAAATTTTGATGATTCATCTAAAATTATAAATATAATTTAGGATAATTAATTATATTATAATATTATTTAATTTTTTAAATTTCAATTAATAATTATTATATTTAAATATATTTATATTTTTTATAATACTAAACTAATAATAAAATGCAATAAGTTCGAATTAAAAATATTAATTTGAAAATATTATCGGAAAATTAATCTTATTATAAAAAATTTGCAAATTAAAATGATATAGTGAGAAAAAACATTTAGAAATTAAAAGAACATTTGTAATAATAAAATATGAATGTATAATAGGAAAATATTGTTAAATATTTTTATATTTTTTAATTACCCTTCCAATTTGCTAAAATGATTTTAGACAAAATGGGTCAATCTTTTCTTTATGAATTGTTTTTTTTTCAAGAATTAAATCAAGATAGCTATTATTAACATGATGAAAATATTGAATAAAATAATAATTTTGATTTAAATTTCTGGAAAAACATAATATATTTTATTGAAGTTTAGGATCTTTAATTGATCTATAAACATAATAATATTTCTATTCTATTTGATTTTATGTAATTATTAGATCCAATAATCAATAAACTTGATGAATTTCCTTTATTTTATTTATTAATTTCTTTCCTCGCTGGAAAAAATCTTAATTAACTAATAAAAGAAATGAAACTATAGGAAAATTTAAGCAATTAATTGAAAAATGGTTTACATCAATTTGTGGAAAAATATATAGAATAAAAAAAGAATATAAACATGTCATAATTTTTATATGATCTTTTAAATAAAATGAAATTCAAAATTCCTTAAAAATAAGATATTTATAATGAAGATTACTCTTTGTAAGAAAATCAGTATAATTTACAAATATTATTAGAATAAAAAATTAGAATTTATTAATTTAATTTTGAAAATTTAATTCCAATTAATATTTATAGTTAATATAAATAAGATCCTTATAATTATTAATTAACAAATGAAGATATTATTATGACTTTATCTGATATTTAATTCATTCAAAATATTAAAGAAAACCTAGTTTTGATTGTTAAGGATTAGCCTTAAAAAGATAAGTTTGATGAAATAATTAAAAATATTAAAATAAATAATAATAAAATGGAAATATTAAGTGATAATTCTTAGAATGATTTGTTAAATGATAGTTGATTTTATAATAATCAAATTTAATTTAATTAATTTGATTAAAGTTATAATAATGACGATTAATCCTATAACATGAATTAGAGCAATCAAAATTAATCTTTTTATAAAAAAAAAATAAATAATGAAATAAATAATAGCAATATAATAAATGATTAAAGTTTTGAAAATAATACTAATTTATGTTCTATTTAAGACCTTTCCAATACAGTTCATTTTAGATTGGAAAAAAATTAAGGAATTCTCAACTTTAAATATTTATGGAAAAAATAATAAAATAATTTTTTTAATTAGTAGTTTACATATAAAGAAAATAAAGAAAATGGAATTAATAATTTTCCTTTTAATATGCAACCTATTATTAATTCATAATCTAATTAAATTGATAAAATTATCAAATTAACTTTTAGTTAAATAAATATAAATAATTCTCAGTAATAATTAAATTTATTTGAAGATAATTTAATTTTAAATGATTTGGATAAATAAAAAAAGGAAATTATAGACCTTAATATCATCAAATAATAAATTTAATCATTCCAATTAAAATTTTAATAAAATGCAGATATATCTGATTTAAATTAGAAGCATATCCATTCGACTTCTAATGGAATATAAAACTATAAAAGGTTATAACAAAGATAAACTATTTTAAATCTTTTATTAAAACCATAAAATTAAATATAAATAAGTAATCTTGAAATAATAAAAAAAAAAAAATAAAAAGAAATTAAAACTATCAATTTAAATAATATAGAAAAATAATAAATTCAAACTAATTTTTAAAGTGTTTAAATAGAAAGTGAAAAAAAAAATGATAATTAATTATTATCGGAATCATAATAAATAAAATGCAAAAAACTAAATAAAACGATGTTTAATTTGTTGTAAGGTAATAAAAAATTGAAATTAAATATTATTATTAATTAGGAATAGATCCTTAAATTTATGATAGTGCATAATAAACCAATGGTAATTTTGAATCCGTAAATCATTATTAAAGTTAAAAAATGGAAGACAAGGATAAAAATCTTCTTTCAATGTTAACATCAAGACTGATTGCATCTAAAACAGTAAGATTATGATAAAAATATATATAATACTATTTATAATAATAATATTAGAAGATTATAATAATAATATAAAGATATAATGATATAATGATATATAATTATATAATGATATAATTAAATAATAATATAACATTATATAAATAATAATGTCACTTCTTTTTATACTCTGATATGATTATCCTATAAGACTCTACTCCATAATATTCATCAATTAGTCTGTATATATGTTAAGCCGTGTGTTCTCCGAAATTGGTGATAAATAAAGTAATGTAAGAAGGCTCAATGTAGTTATACTTATCAGCCAATATATTTAAATTCTGTTAACTTTTGAATTAACTCTATTTGTCTAGATTCAAAATCAAACTAGGGTTTATCTGTTCATTATACGTTTATTGGTCTAATGGAAATTTAGGAGTTAGTTTATAAATCTAACTTATTATTATCAGCGGAACTTAAAAGTTTTTAGCTGCTGTTGCTAATAATAAACCGTTTGATTCTGATATCACACCTAATTATTTTTATCATAATCAAATTATCATTTTAGTATTAAATTATCATTATATTATTATGATTAAATTATCATCAAATTATAATTATCACATTATCATAATTATAATGAAATAAATAATATTTTTGATTAAATACCTCCATTATTCATAATGCTGAAAGGCTCAATAAATACCTTGTTAACTCTGCTCATTATAGCAAATATAGAGGTTTCTGGAATAACAGTGCAATTAATTCCGTTATCTTTAAATAGTTATAAAGATTCAATTGTTTTATTTTTCTAAAATGCATTCTCTACCATAATAATTTCGAGTTCTTTTTGTTAATCTTTTATTAAATATATTAAATAATCAATCACCAGAGGGGAATAATCAGTAGTTAATATTATTTCTTGACTATTTACCAATTTTGATGTTTTTTCTATAATACTAATTAGTATTTAATCATTTTCAATTTTAATTGTACTTATCATGTCTTATATTTCATCAATCATTAATTTTATTAAATTTTCTTGAGCTTTATTTCCCTTTTTTCCATTATTTAAAACCTATTTATAATCTTATTTAATTATTTTTTAATTTTAATTTATTTACTAAATTAAGTAATCTCTGTCTCCCATAGTTATAATTATTAAAATATAAAAATCTAAATTTTTTTTATTATATTTTTGACTATAAATCTTAATTTTTTATTTAATATGCTTTTATCACTCTTTACTAACTTTTTTGCTAAATTTATTTTTATAATCATGTCTCCAAAACTTTCAAATTCATAATTTCTGATTATTTTTTCAATAGCTTCTAAAGTATCTAAAGCTATTTATTATGAAATATTGTTATTCATAAAGATATTAAATATATTATATATTATAAAAATTATTATTATATATATTCTAATAAATAATCATGGAAAAAAACTTACTTTTCAGTTATATTAACATAATTTTTAATTTATCATTAAATTTTAATCTCTAAAATTTAATAATTAAACAAGCTCAATGTTATTTTAAGTAATTTAATTTTAAATTTCTTCTTATAAATTTAATTCATTAAAATTAATCCATTAATTTTAAATTAACTCTTTCATATCGATTCGATCTTCACTATCTTTTTTCATCATCGATTATAATAAAAATTGCAATTCATTAGTGATTTATCTTTCATTAGTGTTAAATTCAAGTCTAAAATAAATATAGGTGTTTACTTCTAATGTTGAATAAGCTTAAATATTTCTATTAATGAATCGTGATAAAAAGGTAGTTTGAAATAAACAAGACAATAGAAAGTAACTCCTAATGACCATATATCAGCTTTAAATCCATTATATCCATCTTTTTTAGGATTAGAACTTAGACTTTCAGGAGGCATGAAGTGATAAGTACCATTTGAATCTATTATAATTTTATTATTTTTTTTATTATTACTATTTGTTTAATTTTATTACTAATTATATATAAATTTGTTTTATTATTTTTATTTTACTTTTGAGTAGTTCATCTTCATTCTTTAATTGCTTTGATTATCCGAAATCACAGATCTTGGTAATTCCATCTTTATTAACCAAAATATTTTATGGTTTAATGTCTCAATGTACTATATTTTTCAAATGCACTTTTTGTATAAAAAAAATATAATTTTACTATAATTCATCCCCTTAATACAATCCCTAAATATTTTTCTTAAAATTTTTTCTTCTATTAATATCGTTTTGTTTTTTATAAAATTAAATTTTAAATTTTTCTCATCCCATTTTAATATTTCTCCTAAATCTGCAAATTCTTACACTATGTATAATTTATTTTTCTCTTCTATTTCTATTACTTCTTCAAATTTTATTATATTTATATGATTCAATTTTTTGTGAATTTCTATTTCTTATAAAACATCTTAAAAGTAATTTCTGAAAATTTATTCTAATATTATATATTATGATTTTTAAATTATTATTATTTTTTATTTTATATTACATCCTTAATCATTTTTCTCTATTTTTATTTTCTTTTTTAACAAATATGTATTAAAAATCTTTATTGCAAATTTATTTCCTAAATGGTTTTGAGCTAATTTTACTTTTCCTCCACTACCTTATCCTATTTTTTTTAATATTCAATAATTTTATATTATTTTATATTAAGAATTATCAGATTAAAATAAATCATTTGTTAATTATAGTTTTTTATTATTTAATTTAAAATCTTAAATAAAATCATGGTCATTTTCTTCTTCTTTTTCATCGTCAATATTTTTAATCATAAATATAAATGAATCAAAAAAATTAAATTATAAAAAATTTTAATAAAATATAAAAAATAAATACAAATATATTATGCAAATTTAATATAAGACAATAATATAAATATCAAACAATTAAATTTGATTCTAGCTTCTATATTTAATTTAAAATTAAATTAGCTTTACTAATATCGTTTTATCTAAAAGAATCCATTTAAAAATTCTTAATATAACTTTATAATAAATGAATCTTAGTCTATTGATCAGAATGATTAGGAGTCATAAATGCAATATCAGTAGCAACCATATGCCTAATAGCAAGACAAGGCAATGAAGTTCTCAAAGGATAAAATTAGTTATTTCTCAATCCACTACTATTATTAGCCTCATGGAACTCTCCAATCATAATGCCCTTTTCCACAAACTCATTCTTTAATTCCCTCTATACATCATCAATCTTCTCATAAGCTTCTTCAATACTTATATCAGCAAATATCAACACTATCGCTTTATAGATTTTAGATTTATTATTCAAAGGTTCAAGGGATTAGAAATCATTTAAACATTACGATATAATTTTCTTCATTTTTTCTTTGCTTTCTTAATTTCCTCTTATCACTCGCATGTAAATACAATTATTTTTCAGACTGCCTGAAACAAATGGACATACTGGACCTTTTCGACCCAAATTTATATGTGGTTAGTTCAAGAAGTCTTTTAAATATCTTGTTGTTTCATGCAATTCTTTTAATTAGCATTCGTTTTTATTTTCTTTTAATATTAATTCACTCATTTTTGCTTTATTATCAGTATCTATTTATTTTATAGTTTATTCACATGAGCAATTATTATCTTTTATTTCTTCTACCATCTTTTCAATTTCATTTACTGTCCAATATTTATTTATTTTATCTTTATTTTCAACTTAATTTTATTCAGATATTTTATTTGTTATATATGGATAAAACTCTATACAGAGAATTATAAAGATATTTAAATAAATACATTTTCTCTCTAAATTTTCAATTACTCTTAATATTAAAATTTTAGAAAGAACAAATAATAATTTATTTGACAGACTTTTTTATCTAAATTCATTTAAATCAAATATTTTCATTATAATTAAATAATTGTAATTCAATTAATTATTAAGAATATCTTTTGATTTATTTAGATATATTTATATATTTTTATAAAATTATATATGACTATATTAAAAAAAATAAAAATATAAAAATTATAAATTAATTATAATATATAATATTACAATAAATTAAAGTCGAATCAAATAAAAAAATGTAATAAAAATAAAAAAATAACAATATAATTAATTAAATATAAATAAATCACTTTTTTAATTTAGATCTTAAAGCTGATTCAGGATCTTTTCCTGATTAACTTGATTTTTATTTGTTTAGCTTAGGAGATTTAAAACATGTATTAATTTTGATAGGAGTATTATCTCTTGAATTATTTTTTTTTTAATGAGATTTTATTAAGCTATTAGAAATATTTAAATCAACCTTTTATTTTTAAAATAATAATAATACTTATTCTTAAATGTAATTGCATTCTATTTTTTTAGAATATTCAGATAATAAAGTCGCTTGTTTTTAAGTTACTTCTAAACACAAATCATTGAGATTTTTTACATATTCAATAAAACATTCATTTTTTCTTATCTAAATATCAGTTTTTTCTAAAACTTTAATAGTTTATTCACTAATTCCATTATTTAACTTAAGCCTTTATTACTCCAAATTATTGATTAATTATTAACTATACATTTATAAGAAATCATTTTTTTTTTATAGCTCATCAATTTTAAACTATATTAATTATAAGAATAAAAAATACATTATCTTGCTTGATAATTGTATCTAACTTTACCATAAGTCCAGACCCTTTTTCATGTAATTCTGCAATTTCTTCAGATTAAACATCATTCTAAATATTGAGATTCTCAATAATACTTTAAAGCCATTTAACACAATCGTGATTTACTTATTCGATTCTTCGCATTTGTTTTTTGCATTTATCACAAACTATTATTGCGAAGGGACAATCTGGCTGATGATTAGCTGATTTTGTCTGTTTTTGAGTCTGAATACATGAAGATTTATCGCATGCCATTTTTGCAAATTCACATGTTTTTTCATGTAATTCTAAATCTCTAAATCTACTCATTTTTAAGCATCCTTATAAATTATATCTGCATTTCACATACATGTTTAGTACTTCCTTTTTTAGTTCTTAATTTATTTAGCTAAAAGAGTGGGTGCATTAATTAAATGTGTTGCATCTATTTAAATATTTATTAATTAATATTATTATTATTATTATTAATATTTTTAAAATTTTATCATTATTATTATTTTTATTAAAAGTATTGTCAAAAATATATAATATTTATCAATCGTATTATAAAAAATATTATCATTGATTTTATTATAAATATTATCGTGAATATTATTATTATGGTGATGATGCTTATTATTATTATTATGATTGATATATTATTTATATTTTAACTACACTTCAGAAGAACATTCAACACAACATTAAATTCTACATTTACTACATTCAATAGAATCAATCATTATATTCTTACATTATTTACAAATGTATTTTTGATTCATTTAATCTCTTGGAACTCTTAATCTCTCTAGTCCTGGCATTTATTATTATTTATATCTTGAATTATTATAAATAATAGTTATAAATATAAATAAATAATTGTATTTTTTATAAAACTAATTAGCAAATTTTAACATATTTTTATATCAAAATTATATCTATTAATAATAAATAAATATGAAATAAATAAATAATACAAATTCAGAGATTTAATTTCAAACTAATTTAAATAAAAACATTAATTTTATGAATCAAGTCTAAAATTAAAAATTTTTAAATAAATAACTAATTATAAATAATAAATATAGCTCATCAACTAATAAAAAGAATAAAAATAAAATTAATTTTATCAATTATGAAAATAATTAAAATATAAAAACAATAAATGATGTTTTGATAAGTAATTAAGATATAAAAGTTTTAATAAAGAATAAGAAACAAAATATTAAAAATCTAAATAAATTAAATTTAAATTAAAGATTAAAAAAAAATAATATTTTTTTTACTAGTAGTAAAAATCTTAATAACAATGACGATAATAATAAAAATTTTTTTAATAACTAAATATTGTTAACTGATTATTTTAATAATTTAATTAATAATAATAATAATAATTAATTAGAAAATTAAAACTCATTTTTTTTTAGATAATAGAATAATAGCTCTTAAAGTAAATAGTAAAAAAATAATTGCAAAATACCAATTAATATCAGAAGTTATTCATAGTAAAAAACAAAAGAAAAATGAGGTTAATTTTTATCCTCTTCTTAATAAAGCAAATAATTTAATTAAAACAAACCAATTTTATAAAGTAATTAGAATTTACTTTATACTAAAGTATAAAAAGACAAACTAAATAATAATTCTTAGAGTAAAAAACTTTAAAAATAGATTTCAAAAACAAATAGAAGTAAATCAAAAGATAATTTCGATAATTTTATCTAAATAAAAAAATTTGATGGTCAAAAAAATTTTTTTTTAAATGAATAATTTTTTGATAATTAATAATAAATAAAATGAACAGAAAATAAGAATATATAAAATTCTAATTGATAATATAAGTCTTAATCTTTTTTTATTAATTATTAATTTGATTAAAATGAAGTTTAGAATTAAAGATAAAATTTTAATTATTATAACAATTTAATTTAAAAATAAAAATTTTAATAGCTAAATATTTAAAAATAATAGTAACAGTAAATTTAATAAAAGTAATTATATTTTTAATAATAATTTTATCAATAATTATTTTATTATTAATAATAACCATAATAATAATAACAAATACATTATAATTAATAAAATAATATATTAATTAATCGTAATTAAACTTTAAATTAAAAATAAAATAAAAAATAAACCTAATAAAATAATGATTCTTTTCTTTTAGAACCTTGGGATAAATCAGAAGATAGTTTTTGAAATATGATATTATTAAATTAATAATTATATAAATAATTTTATTTTAAAAATTAAAGTATAAAATATTTATGTGATGTTATTTAAAATAAAAAAATATAAATAATATAAGTAATTTTTTAAATAAAAAGTATAAATATAAATATAATAGTTGAATGTTAAATCGAGAGTAATAAATTTAGAAAATAATAAACTTTTTCATGGTTCAGGGAATTGATACAGATTAACTATTGACGGCAGATGAATTATACAAAGCAATTAAAAAGAAATGTGAATATGACAGAGACATTTTTGATTAATTATTTGAAAGAATGTAAACTTTAGGATCCGTTCATAATAAAGCTTAATCAAATGTTTATCAATTCATTTAAATTTATTTTCAAGCTCAAGAAGCACTCTAAAAGAAGATCGAAATTTTCTCAAACAATATTAAATATTTGAAATAGCAACAGCAAATATCCAATTCCAAACAAATTTCGCTTTTAAATATATTCGTTAAATAAACATGTCTTTTAAATACTAACATTTAGTTTTCTTAAAGTTCATTTGCTTTAGAATTGAGGTAAAAATTATTTATTAATCTGTATTAATAACTATTAGATATGATAAGCAAATTTAAAGAACCAATTATCAAGCTATAAACAACACTTATGAAAAACTCATAATTTGGAACAGCAATTTATAAATAGAATTATAAGATATCGATATTAATATTATAATACAATTATATGATGAAAATCAGAATGTTTAAGGACAAGCTTAATTTCCTATTTCTAATTTCAATAATAATTAAAACCAAAACGAATTATTGGATCTAGAATTATACGATATCTAAGGTCTAGAAACTAACATCAAAATACAGGCAATTTTCCAAATAAATCAATAAAATATTTAAAATAATCAATAAGAATTATAATAAAATATTGATGAGTTGTAAGATTGTTAAAACGATTTTAAATTATTAGTAATGCCTTTTGATAACATTACATTTGATAACGATAATTCTAATATATAAGTAATTGACGAACAATTAATTTTTTAAGAACATGAAAATCCAATAGTAAACTATTTAACAAAATTTCTTTATTTATGGTTTATCTTGAGCATGTTTGTGAATTTCAATAGAACAGATTTTCACGATGTAATAATAATAATATAATAAAAAAATAAATAAAACAAATAACAATAATAAAATATCAATAAAATTTAATAGTTCATAATAATATTTGGGATTTTGTTTTTGATAAACAAGAAACTAATGGACAAAAATAAACTATTGATTAGTTTAGCTATAGTGATAATAAGTTTGGTAGTTGACATAATTTGGCTGGCATTGCTTTCTAAAGACAAATGGAATGGATAGAAGGATAATAATATATATTTGCAAAGGGCTCTGGAAGTCAAAATACCAATTGATAGATTTGTTATTGTTTTCACTTATTTCATGGTTATTAATAAAGTAAGATTATTCTATAAATATTCTTAATTATTTTAAGGCTCTATTTCTATTTTTAGGCATGATGTTCTTGTAGTAACTTATTGACAAAGAATTATATATATCCCAAAATTAAACACAGTTAAAAGTTTACTGAATATTATTTATTTGATAATTATCTAATTAATTATTTATAATTTAATTTAGAATTATAATATGGGAAATATTCAAAATAAGTTTCTTATGCAAAATGAAACTTCTCAAAACTAAAAAGTTTCTAATTAATTTAATTCTTACAAATCTAAAGATCGATAAACTAATCAAATAATAGAAGAGTTAGAACAAGATATTCTTTAAATTAATAAAATATAAACTAATTAAAATTAACAAACAATTCATTCTTCTTATGTTAATCAATCTAATTTATCTCATAATAAATTAGTAAGAAAATTTTATAATTCATTATCAATTTAAAAAAATTAATAGTTTTTTCTTCTTGATTAAAATTAATTTAATTTAAATTTTTGATAATAAAAATTTTGATTTTTTCATTAATAAAAATTTTCTTTATATAAATATTTGATTATGTTATCATATAAATAAATTGTAAGTAAAAATAAGATCATTATAAATTAGTATTAAGAAGCTATTTTGAGTTTAAATATAATAATTATTTATATATTTTATATATAAAAATGAAAGCTAGGTTTTTTAAAAATATTTTTAATAACCATAAGCTCTTATTTGGTTCAATGACATTTGCTATTGGTTCTTCTTTTCTTGGATTAAATAAAGTTTACATGAAAGATAACAAAACATTTATTAATAAAAGAACTCCTTCAGAAAACTTTTAGTAAATAAATATAAAAAAAAATTATAGTTAAAATACATTGATATTTAGTGGGAATGCAAATAAAGAATTAGCTTAAGAAATTACAGAGTATCTAGGAATGGAGCTAGGAAAACTTACAGTAGGCAGATTTGCAGATGGAGAAGCAAATATTAGAGTAACTATAAAAAAAATAGATAAATATTAAAAAATATATTAAGACAAAAAGATAAATAATAAAAATATATGATAATAAATAAAAAATAATAAATAATAGATATTAGAAAATGTACGAGGAAAAGACATCTTCGTGATATAACCAACATGTCCTCCTGTAAATGAAAACCTAATAGAATTATTACTATTAACATCAACAATGAAGAGATCATCAGTAAGATCGATAACAGTAGTAGTACCATATTATGGATATGCTAGACAAGACAGGAAGACTGCTCCAAGAGTTCCTATTAGTGCTGCAGATGTTGCTAGAATGTTAGAAGTCATGGGAGTTGATAGGGTTATTAGTGTTGATCTTCATTGTGGATAAATTCAAGGGTTCTTTGGTCCTAATGTACCTGTTGATAATCTAGAAGCCAATCTTATTGCTATGGACTATTTTCTTAATAATAATCATAGGAAAGTATCATTCTAATTATATTATTAAATAATATAATATTATGTTCATTATATAATTATGTCATAATATTTTGATATTATAATATGATAATAAATAATAATTTGACAAATGATAATATAATAAATAGGATGATATAGTGATAGTAAGTCCTGATGCAGGAGGAGTAGCCCGTGCGAAAAAGTTTTAAGAAATGTATAAATTCCATACTAAAACTGACCCTGGCCTAGCGATGATAATAAAACATCGAGACATGCCAGGATCAATCTCGAAAATGTATTTAGTGGGTGAAGTAAAAAATAAAAACGTAATAATAATAGATGACATGATTGATACTGGGGGCACAATGTGTGAAGCGGTTAAAGAACTAAAAAAATATGGAGCAAGCAGTGTAGAAGTATTCGCAACACACGGTTTATTTTCTGGAAATGCCCTTAACAATATTCGTAACAGTTAAATAGACAAACTTGTTGTCACTAATACTATTCCTCCTAAATAGGGTGAGAAAGATTTATAAGATAAGTTGGTTAGATTGAGTGTTGCTCCTTTACTCGCTGAAAGTATAAGGAGGATACAAAGTTAAGAAAGTATTAGTAATTTGTTTGATGCTAAAATTCAGCAGTGATTTATTATCATCATATCATATTCATTCAAAATTGTCAGAAAGTTGTTTACGGATTTATAGTTTACTTTACATCATCCGATTCATCTGGTTTAAATTTTGATTCTCTTGTCTAAGATCTACTACTAGTTAGCAAAGGTCATCATATTTTGAAAAAAAGTCAAATGTTTTTAAACATTCTGACAGATATTTGTTGCTCTATTGTAGTTCTTCATTCTATTATTAATATTATATATAAAAATAATATGTTTTTTATATATTATCATCTAATTATTATATATATCTAAATTATATTTATTTATCATTACTATTTTATTATAATAATTAGTGTTATTATTCTTATTTATAATTTAATTACTTCATCCTTTTCCAATATAAATTCGTTTTCTAAACTCTTTAAAACTGCATTATTTTATCCTAATTATTGATTTTTTTATAATATTTCAACAATTGTTTTTTCTAAATACTTTTACCTTAAATTAAATTAATATTTTTACTTTTCATATTGAATTTATTTCATTTCTTCTAATTCATATAAAATGTTCAATTAAGTTTCATATTTATTTTTGTTTTAATTTAAAAATACTTAAAATAACTAAAAATTTTGCTCCTAATTAAATTCAATGCAATTTTCTAAAATGTGTTTTAAAAAATCAAGTTTTAATGATAAAAAATGGTTTTTTTAATGTAATATTTTATTAGTTTAAACTAAATTATTATAAGAATCATCTTCTTCTATAGATTACTCGATTTTTGTAATTTATTTTTCATCCTCTGAAAAATTTAACTATAGATATTTATTTTCTTTATTATAATCTCATACTATATTTTATGGTTATTAACAAAAAGGAAAATTAAAAAAATTCTCCATATAATTAAAATATTTATAATATTTCAAGATAAATAATTAATTTTTATTATAAGTCCAAAAATTTAAAATAACTTTTAATTAAAATTATTGCTTGTATTACTTTTAATAAACTTAAATTAGAATTTATATAAAATATTAATTGAAATAAATTTTTAACTTCATATAAATATGTATATAACAAAAAATAATTATTATATTAACAAATTGATTATTAAATTAATTATAAAAATTATTTTTTCATTTCTTTAATTTTGATAAATTTTAATTTTATATATGATATTCTAAAATAATAATTGATTTGATTATCTTTTAATTTATATTTATTTAGAAAACTATTTAAATAGATTTTGTATAAAATATTTCAAATTATTTGATTAATTTTTATTAAATGGATAATAAATCTGGAAAGACATTAGACTAACTAAACTCCTTATAAAAAAACAGAAGACACAAGAAACTTCAATAATTAATAGATGAAAATACATTTTTTAATGAAGAGAATCTGAAACAAATCGAATGTTTATAATATTACTTGTATGTTGGTTGATATATTAGAGACAGTGGTGAGAAATTCAAAGGATCCTTTTCAACATTCCTATAAGATCAAATGATAGATAATGAGTATCATGATCAACTCCAAAAAGAGTTTCTAAAGGACTAATAATAAGATTGTTAATATCACAAAGTAATTTATAAATAGTGATGATTAGTCAATTTTCTAACAAAAGGAAATAGATAAAATAGCCTTAGAAGACAACATTGATGAGTTTATTTAACTTTGTCATTTGAAATTTCTTAATGGCTAATATCAAAAATATTTCGATTATGAAAATACAATTGATAACAATTAAGATCTAGATGATCTTAATATAATAGACCAGGATTATTAGGACCTTTATTTTCAAAATATAGAAGATTAAGAATAGAGTTTAGATCCAGAAATGGAGACAGGACTACAGGACTACTGATTAATATTATGTCAATAATTATATAATTTGAATATAATTAAATTATATTAATGAACAATAATTTGATGATAAAACGTAACACTTTTTCTAAAACAAACAGTGTATCTCAATCAACTGACTTTATAAAAATGTTTAACCAGAATCATTCAAACTTAATTGACGAAATCCTTAGCAATTATTACCAGAACATAGAAAGCTCCAAAGGAATTCATGATAATATGTAGAACTAATTTGGGATCAGTTAATTATATAATTTAACAGTATAAAACATGAATCTAAAGAATTATAAAAATGCAATATTCTTCGCTGAAAAATTGGTAAGCATTGACCCTAAAATGAAGGAATTTGTATATTTATTGGGAGAATGTTACTTCATGAACCAAGATTATAAAAAGGTGCATCTCTTGTTCAAGAAACAGGACATGTTATTTAAGAATCAAGAGTTCCAGATACTTGCTGCTAGGAGTCTCCTTAATAATAAAAGTTATGATGCTTGTTTGAGTGTTCTTAATTAGTCATTGGATGATGATTATCTAGATATTCCTAACAAATAACCCTTTATTAATAATAAGTTAGAGAGCATAAAGTTTAATTTGAAGGCCAAGTGTTATGATCAAATGGAAAATAAGGAGTATGTTATTAAGTTTTACAAAGAAAGTCTCAAGAAGGATGCTACAAATATTGACTCTTTCTAAAGACTCATTGAATATTAACTCATTGGAAAAGAAGAAAGTATTTTATTAAATACACATTATCAGATCATTATTTTTAGATATTATCATAAAATTATCATTATCATACCATTAAATTATAATTATTATCATAAATTTTAGGAGATGCACTAATCGCATCAATAAATTTCAAGCAAGATGAATTATGGATAAAAAAATATTACCTGAGTATGATAAATGTATTTGAAAATAAATATTATAATAATAGGAAAACTGTGAAGAGCAATTCTAATAAGACATTTAAGTATACTAAAAATATCTCGATGATTAAGAGCTAATCCGAAAAAATGAATAAATAAGCAAACTTAGGAAATCAAACAAAAAGCAAGTAGACATGTTATTTGAACAATTAGTATTTCGACAGAACCTGGATATCCTTGCTATATAAGCTAAACAATTGGCTTAGAAATATAATTATAATGAATGCCAGAATATTTGCTAGCGTATCATTAATGAAGATCCATTATTCTTTGAAATAATTCCAACATATTGTGTTTCATTAATGGAACTTAACCAAGTTGGAGAACTTTACTCATGTGCTCATAATTTAATTGAGAATTATCCTCAACATCCATTGTCCTGGTTTAGTATTGGATGTTATTATTATCTTATATAGAAATATGAATTTGCTAGGAAATATTTTTAAAAAGCTAATTTGATAGATTGAAATTACATTTACAGTTGGATTGGATTTGCACATACTTTTGCTATATAAGATGAAAGCGATTAAGCAATGGCAGTTTATAGAACTATTAGTAGATTGTTTCCAGGATGTTATTAAGCAAGTCTCTATATTGGTATGGAATATCTTAGGACTACTAATCTTAAAACTGCAATGCTTAGTTATTCCTAAGCTCATAGTATTATTCCCACTGATCCTCTTATTTACAATGAAATTGGAGTTGTTCTCTATAAATAGAAGGACTATCATAATGCTGAAGTACAATTTAGGGAGGCTCTTAAATATGCTGCTTTATCCACTGTTGAGTTCATTTAAGAGTCTGTAATATCAAACATATAGATAAAATATATAATCTTATAATATTATATTATCATATTATCATATTATCATATAGTCATATTATAATCACATAATATTATATTATCATTTTATAAATAATATAATATTTTAATAGATTCTAAATAATCTGGCATAAACTTACAGAAAAATGAAGGACTATAATACAGCAATATACTATTAAAAATAATGTTTGTAATATAATAACAAAAATGCTTAAACATATTTTTCGTTAGCATTTATATACCACATTAGTGGATAATTTAATTAAGCAATTGGTTATTACCACAAAAGTATATTTTATAAATACGATAATTAATTTGCACAGGACATGCTTAATAGATGCTTAGAAGATATGGCTAACTATTAATGTGAAGTTATTTCTAAATGAAAATTTATTTTATTCTATATTATTAATTTAACCTTTAATTTATCTTAAAAAAATAGTTAAATTCAAAGTATATAATTTATAATTCAGATATATAATGGTACACAAAATATCAAAAAACGGGTATTTTTATTTCAACATTAATTTATATTAATTTTAATAAAAAGCAAAAGGACCAAAGATATTGAAAATAATAGCGATGAAGAAAATGAGATAGTTGAATAAATAAAACATAATCATAAATAACGATCCAATAAAGAAACTCTTCTAGATTACGATAGCAACTTTAGTGATTATTCTCATTAAGACACTTATATCAAAAATAAGAAACGTATTAATTTAATTTAATTTTTTCTAAAAGAACCGTGGACTAAATAAGATGATTAGCTATTGATTTAATTAGTTTCATAATTTGGTCCTAAAAAATGGACTAAAATTAGTTTGAATTTTTAAGGAAGAATTGGAAAGCAATGCAGAGAAAGGTAATCAAAATTAATTTTCAAACTTTTTTTTTTTTTTATTATTATTTATTATTATTACTTCCTGAATATATACTTTTAATATACTGATATTATTACTTAAATAGATAAATATAATATAAATATATTTATTTTATAATTAAATAAGATGGCACAATCATCTGAACCCAGATATAATTAAATCAAGATGGAGTCAATAAGAAGAGTGGAATTTATTTTTACTTCATAAGATATATGGAAATTAATGGGCAATAATGTCCAAAAATATAGTTGGAAGAACAGATAACAATATTAAAAATCATTGGAATTCTAATATGAAAAAGAAAATCAAAATTCTTTAGTAAAAGTTAGAAGAAATATAAACTCAATTTGAAAATAACTAAGTAAAAGTAGAAAATATTTCTTAAGATTTATTAGAGTAAAATTTGCTTATTGAAATTATTCAAAAAGGAAATATATATGACAATAAGCTTAATAATATTACAATTACTAGAGGAAGAAAACCTAAAAAAGTTAAATATGATAATTAGTCTAACTCTGAAATAAACAAATCTATTAATATTTTTAATTAAGAAGAAATCAAAAATTATAATATAAAAAACAATTGCAATCTATCAATTAATTGTTAAAATAATCTCATTAATTAATTTAATTTAAATTGAATAAATGAGAATATTAATATTAATGAAATTAAATAAATTTCAAACAATATTGAACCTAATAATGATAATTTTAATAAAAATTAGAATTAAAACAAAAAATAAAATCCTATTTCTTAAAATTAGTGTGAAAAATAAACAACAATATTATCTAATTAGTAATCACCATTTATGTTAAATTTAAATTATTATCCTTTGCATAATAACTATTCAATATTAAAAAATTAAAATCATAATAAATAAAAAAGGATAATTATAATATAATAATCATAATATTCTTAAGATGATAATAATAATGAATCGTAATTTATTTTATTGATTTTAGATTATTTTCTTAAGAAAAATAGCAATTAAGTATTATGAAAAATAAAAGCTTATTATCTTCAGATAAATAAGATCAATTAAATATCATAAAAAATAATTCAGAATAGATATAAAAAATAAAGTAATGATAATTATTTAATTATTAATTAGTTTCAATACTAAAGTAAATTTGTATTCTTACACAGATTAAAAATAAAATACTATAAATTAGTTTAAAATGAGTAACTTCACTAACTTTATTCGAAAAAATAATATATCGGTATAAAATGAGCAAATTAATTTAAATTAATTTAACAAAAAAATGTCAATAATATGATATATTCATATTGTAAATCTCAAAATATATAATATAATTATAATAAAATAAAGCATTTAAATATAAAGTTGAAGATATAATAATAATTAAGATTAACGAAGCATTTTAAAAATGTCATATAAAGACTGGAATATATTTTTACAAAGTAAAGATTTAGATAGAGTGAAGAAAGCCTCTACTTAATAAAAATTATTACTAACTCCTTAAGGAAAATAAAGGAAAGAAATTTGGGATATAGTAATCGGAAGTGAGAAGTTAGCAGAATATGAAAACCAAATTTAGAGCTTCATAGGAGCGACTCATGATCAAATTAAAATTGACAGATTCTTTGATAATATTCTTGGAGAAACATACAGACTATTTTTGGCTTTGAAGGATAATGATTAAACAATACTCAATCGGTAAATTATATTATATAATTTTTATAAAGTACTCTTGTATGCTTAAAGATCTTTTTAATTAATAATTAGTTTCTATATTATAATACTTGTTGGCCCATTTTATTGTTTAATTTTAATAAGTAATTCGACACTAAGACTGCTTATCAGTACTTTTCACATATCATTCTCAACATTTTGCCAAAAGTAAAACAATAAAATAAAAATATGATAATCACATAATTTAATAATAATAATAATAATAAATGAACATTAAAATATTAATATAACTTATATAGGACCTATACAACTACTAAGAAAGATGTTTAGTTAACTACTAATATTTACATGCTTTCGGATTATTAGCATCTGATA
>Ga0315908_10000722_pt1 | contig 25957 bp, 12 predicted proteins | sample LakEriMetagenome_12_FD_203520 | JGI IMG/M metagenome (GOLD analysis project Ga0315908, IMG submission 203520) | Freshwater fungal communities from buoy surface, Lake Erie, Ohio, United States - Buoy 4 MA124 | ecosystem: Environmental > Aquatic > Freshwater > Lake > Lake biofilm | place: USA...
ATAGTAATCATTTCACTTGGCTATTATTATTAAATTGTCTGTTATTTATTAGTCTATGGACCTGTATCAATTGATATGAAGTCCCTGTCGATAATTTCAACATGTATTTATTATTATTAATATTATTATTATTATTATTATTATTATTATTATTATTATTATTATTATTATTATTATTATTACTAAATAAATTATAATTAAGATTGTTGAGAAAATAATGTAGACTACTATTACTATTACTAATATTATTATTACTATTATTATTACTATTATTATATATTTAATTATTGATTAGGTAATTATTGTTATTATTAAAATTTTCTATTATAATCATTATCATCATATATATTTTCCTCAATAATATCAAAATTATAATTAGTTTTCTGATTACCCATCATAGTTTGTTTGTAAATTTCAGGCGCAACAGATTACTATTAAGATAGAATTTTACTACTGAATCCTTTAATATGTTCTTTAGATTAAGATCTTTTTACATTATTGATATTATTAAATTATTGATCATTTTCAACTGAAACATCTCTTCTTACACTTTTATTATAGTCTTAATTCTTAAACCCCAATTATGGATTATTAGATTAATTATTATTATTCTACTTATAATTACTCTTAATTCTATACTTTTCATCTTCCTTTTATTGGATTTCTTATTGCTTATTCCTTAAATTATCAAAATATGGGTTTGCCAATGCTTGAGTCGCAGTTGGTCTTTCTTTGGGGTCTAATTTTAAAAGAGATTTCATAAATGCTAACGCTTTTTTACTTAATTTTCCTAAATATCTTTTTTCTAAGGTTTCTGGTCTAAAACATTCAGGCATTTTTAAACCCAGGAATCTTGGATTCTTTTAAAATGATTCAATTTGAGAGGCCGTTAATTAACCTTAGATTTATTATATTTTATATAATTAGTCGATTTCATTGTCTCCTGGGAAAAGTGGCTGTCCATCTATTAATTCACCCATTATACATCCCACAGCCTATAATATTATTATTTATTTGAATATATATAACATTAATGATTATATTGTAATATAATGAAATATGATAATTAAATGATAAAATAAATAAAAATATGATAATAATATGATATACCCATATATCTACAGGTTTATCATAACTCATATTTAGTAACAACTCTGGACTCCTGTACCACCTGGTAGCAACATAATCAGTGAGGATTTGCTGCTTTTAAGGAATAACTCATGCAAACCCAAAATCACATAATTTAAGTTTGCCATTATTATGAATCAATAGATTTTCAGGCTTAATATCTCTGTGAATAATGTCCATACTATGACAATATTCCAATGATTTAAGAATTTGAAATATGTATTTTTTTATATCTTCTGGTTCTAACCCATTCTGGTTCTCTTCTAATACTTCCAATAAATTCTTATCAACATATTCAAACACTAGGTACAATTTACCTTTTCTTCTGAAAGCTTCTTTCAATTAAACTATGTTTTCATGTTTCAACATTCTTAATATCTTTACTTCTCTTTTTGTTGTTTTTGCTATTATTTCATCTTCTTCTGAGTCTTTAAACTTCTTTATTGCTAAAGGCTATTAATTATTATTATTATTATTATTATTTTTATTATTAGAATTGTGTTTATTTTTATTTATACTTCTTGAGTTTCTTTATTTCTGCATTTTAGTACTACTCCATAAGCTCCTTCTCCTACAACTCCTAAAATTTCATACTTATTCATTTAATTAATTGTTATTATATAATAGTATTATTAAATCAAATATAACTTAAATAAATCATAAAATAAATTTTTTTTATCATTAATGATTTTCAATATTATTGATCTTTTTTTTTTTACATAAATTCATTTATTAATTTTTTTCGGATCTCAATATTATTGTCAATCTTTTTATTTTCTTTATTATGTTCAGTATTTTTATTATTTGATTTATTTTAATAAATATCTATATTCTATTTTTAATTATAATATTTTTTGTAAAAATTATTATTATTATAATTAATAGTATTAAAATTATCCTATTTTTTTAAAAGGTTTTTCATATTATTTTAACTTATAATTCAAAATGATGAGGCAGTTGAAATATTATCAGCTAATAAAGGGCTGTTCATTTTACTAAAATTATTAATTAAAAAAAAATAAGATAATTTATATAAATTATACTTTTTAAAAAGATTGTTTGTGAAAATATTTTACTATTTTTTAAGACTTTTTAAATTCTTATTATTAATAATCTACTTAATTTAATTAACTTTATTTTTATTGATAATCAAATCTTTAGTTAATTTATCTATTTTTTACTCAGCTTCATATTTATACTAATTTATCAAAATATATATTTACTTCAATAAATTATTTTTACTATTCTATTAATTAATTCTGCATATTATTATTCTCTTAATCTTTAATTCTTAAAATCTATTTAAATTTTTCTAATTCTTCTTATAAATTTTTTATTTAAATTTTATGTTATTAATTTTAGTTTTAATTTAATTTAACTGTGAATGTTTAATTCATATCATTATTCAAGTTTTAAATAGTTTTATTCTATTATTATTAATTATTTTTATTTTAAATTATTTTAATCAGCTAACTTTTTTAAATTTGTTAAATTAATATTTATTTATCTAGTAAACTTTATGATTTAGATATTTCTTAATTTTTTAATAATTAATACTATTTATCTTTTAATATTGATCTATCAATTTGATAAATTGGCTAAATTTAAGAATTATTTTTATTAACTTAAAAGCAATTTGTCTAAACAAATTCATCTAATTTATTTTTACTAATAAATTGATATTACTAATTATGATTCTAATTTGGACTCATTTATAATTCTAATTAAGTTTCTATTATAGTTTAACAATTGTTCTAATTTTATGTGTTTTTTATTTTAATTTTGTTTTTATTTTTGCCAAAATCAAAAATATTTTCATAAAAACATTTTTAAATTTAAATTTCTTCATTTAAATCATCTATTATTATTTCTTTATTTAATTATTATTATTATAATTATTATCTAATTTTAATTTGCCTTTATTTAAACTAGGGAAAATCATTATTAAATTAATTGGATATCATATTATTATCACAAGATTTTAATAATGGATTTAGCTTTTTAATTGATTTTATTTATTCAAGAATATTATTCATTTAATCATTTGAGTAAGATTAAGTCCGTTAATGTTTATATATTTACATTAAATATATAAATTTGAATTTATATTATAAAAAACTTATTTTATTTAAAATCTATATAAATTTTGAAATTAATAATATGATAATTAATCAACAATCATATTAATTTTTATTTTTTAAAAGATTTAATGAATTAATAGTAAAATTGCTTTAATATTTTTTAAAATCTGTTTCATCATTTTTATTTATATTAATATTGTTAAATTTTGTATTAGATAATCTTTTAGAATTATAATTTAAATAATTTTAACTTTCAAAGTACTTTTTATATTATTAATTAGCACTTTCTAAGTTTCTAAATTTTTATTTATTTATTTTCTTTATTTCTTAGTTTTAAGCAGAAAATATTCTTTCTGCTTTTTTTGCGATGTCTGTAAGAATAGGAGGAATTTTATCTTAACTTACAAGTATTTATTATTATTAATATAATTATTACTATTTTTATTAATATTATTATTATTTACTTATTCTATGTACTTTTTATTTTTTTTCCTATTATAACTTGAAGAAAATAATCTTTGTTAAATAGTTTATTTTTTATTATTAATTTAAGGAGTATTTTTATTTACACTATGACTTCTCAAATCAATATTTTAAGATTAAGTGCAAAAAAAGTCATCATTTGATATTATTGATTAATACTTTTTTTATTAAACTTCATTTACACTTTCATTATATCCAAATTATTAAATATTCTATTATAATACTTATTTTTTATGTAGATTCTATCTTTCTTTGTTTATTATCATATCTTAAAATTAATTATCTAATTTAGATTGCTAATTTAATTAGTATTATTCTACCTATATTCAAATCTAATCTTCTAATATTTTAAATTGCTATCTTAATAAAAATATAATTTATTTACTTCTTATTCATACTCAACATTCTGTTAAATGTAATTATTAAAAAACTCATCCTTATTTGAATATTTATTTATTAACTATTTAAATTATTAAATATCTAAATCTCTACAGATTATTAATAATTTTTCAATTTCATAACTTTTTTATTTATCATTTTATTAATTATTATGAATTTGAATTTCTTTCTATTTTTATTACTTCTATAAATCTTATAAATTTTTATCAAATTTTTTATCAGCTCTAAAAAAATATTAAGTAGCATCAAATCCATATTTGATTTTATATTTATTGACTTTAAAAACTTAATCTTTTAATTATATTATATGAGTAATTACTTGGTTAATTATTATTTAATAATTTTTTTTATAATAATAGATTTTTTTGTCCTGAATAATAATTTTTAATTCTGCTAGAGCTTTTTTGTTAACTTTTAGTTTTAAGAACAGATTAAGTTATCATAAATTATACTAATAAATTAATTATATTAAGTTTTAAATTATAAATATTATTAATAATAAATTAATCATTTAATATTAATGGAAAATAAAAGCCATACAATTTTTTAAATTTATTATGTGACTAAAAACTATTTCTTTACAAAAAAGAAGAAGTTATTTTTAATATGCAAAGAGAATATAAAAATAATGGACGTTTTGAATAAAAATATAGAAGATGTGATAATACTAGAATATTTTAATATATTGAGTGTGCAATTAAGTGAAGAAAATGAAAAAGAGTTAAAAATAATATATAAAGATGGAGAAATTTAGGAAAATTACACGTTTGAGTGCGTTCAAGTAAAGGATATTGTTTGCGAAATATATAAAATATTGGATCTTATAAGAGATTCTGCAAATATTTTGGAGGTGGAGGCAGGAATATTATTGGACAATTGTGATCTAAATAATTATGAGGTAAGCAAGATGAAAGTGATGAGGACTTCTTTCATAATTGAGTACATCGATATAAAGATATATGACAATCCAGTATTGTCTAATCCAATCGACAATCCTGTCGTATCACTCATATTTAATAGTTAAATCCAAAAAAATATTAAGGAACTTATTTCCTTCAATAACATCTCCAAAATCAATAAGACACCTTTTGGATTCTCTATTATTTGTGGAAAGAGTAATAAAATTATTAATTTTGTCTTTGCAGATAATCACAAAGGAGAATAATTCATTTAGAAAATTCTCTCTAATGCTTATAATTTTTTGAAAATAGTCATTAATGTTGATTAAGATTATTAGATATTATGTTTGGATATTGATCCTATTAAATGTTATGACATTCAGCTTATAAAAACCTAAAAATTAATTTCTTCCAAAAAGATAGTTAAAATTATCGATTTGTGTATATGCCAAAATCAAATAGTTTATGAATTAAAATCATCCACCAATTACATTCAAAATTAATATGAAATTAAGAATATTCAGGAAATATAAATTTATGATGATTCTTATTAAAATGTTTAGATATAATTTTACGATAAAAAGTGTTATAATTATATTTTTGGTACTTAAGAAAAATATATTTTTATTGAAAATATAATAAAATATTCTCCACATAAAATTACTTTTTCCTTTTCTAGCAAACACAATATAAATACATTTGTTTTAGGTTGGATTAACAATAAAGTGGAATATGATTATATTTAACAAATTAATTTTAAAATTCTATAAAAATATGCAATTAAAGACTGATAAAAATTTTATTATTGGATAAGAATTTACTTTCAAAATATTAATAATCATGAAGCTCCTTAAATAAATAATGACTAAATATTTTCTATCATTTTAAATTAAACTTACTAGTAAATGAAAATAATTTTGAATGATGAAATAATTAAAATTTTTTAAAAATTCGAATAATAAATTTAGTTAAATAATAATTTCAATTATAATTAATAATCATTTTTAGAAATATCTTAATAAAATGAATTTTCATTAAAGATTGATAATCAAATTCAAGAATTTAATATTCAACACTAATTTGAATCTTATTTTTCTGGAAATTCTCAGATTAAATTCGATTTTTAAGAATTATAAGAATTAAAAGATTAAATATTATTAATTCTTTAATATTTTTTAGTCAATACAACTAATAAATATTTTTTAAATTTCATTCAAATTAATTTAGTTAATTTAAGCTAAGAAAACTAAATATTATAAATATTTTAATTATTTAGAGAAATAATAATAAAAAATATTAACCCTATTTATTCAATGATAATTATAGAAATTTACATAAATATTTTTACTTCTAAAATAAATTAAGACAGGAAATAGACATAATTCTTATTAAAAAATTTAATGTTTTAAGACTTAAATTTAATAGAAACTCTTTTATAATATTTTACTTATTAATTTAGACAAAATAGTATTAATTTTAAAGGTTAGTACATTTGTTAAATTTATATTTTTAGTGAATTATTATAGTAAATAGCAAAAGATTATGTGATTTTATAATAAGATGATCTTCACTTCTTCTTATAATTAATTTAATCTAATGTATTTTTTTATTTCTATTAAATCGTATCAACATGGAATAATTCAATAATTAATTATAATTTTATGTATCTTTTTGATTTTTATCTTAATTATTATTGTTAAAAGCTAGATTAATTCCAAAATATGTAAAAATTATTAATTTAAAATACAACTATTATTTTATCCTTAATAAATTTTATTATTAAATATAATTAAGACCTTAAAATATATTTAAAATATAATGATGAAAAAGATATTGTCAAAAAATTAGCTTTGTAAAAAACATAAGGTAATATTTATTATAATATTTTAAATTATAAATTTAAGAAATATAGAAAACATTAAAAAGTTTAGATGTAATAAAAAAATTTTCGACAAATTTATTGATTAAGTTATTAAGTAAAAATACAGATTCTTGTTAATTAATAGTAAACATGATTCCTAAATATATGTTTAATAATGTTTTTAAACAATTTTAATGTTAAAAAAATATATTTTAGTGGGAGTAACACATATGGAAATAGTTTATTGAATCCTTAGAAGCAAACATATATTCAGTAACTGAATATTGGAATTCAAAATTTAGAAAAGATCTAATAAATTAAAATTTAAAGTTTATTAATAATTTTACTGAAAAGTTAGAATAATTAAATTAGAAATCAAAAAAAGACATTAGTTTAATAATATTCAATTTAAGTGAATTTAGCATTACTTATTAAGAAATAAAAAATATTTCTAAAATTGGAATCTTAATTATAGATAGATTAATAAATTATAAAGAAAAGCAGCTGACAATAATTCATAAAAAGCCTATGGTTTTTCAATTAGAAATATAATAGTTTTATACTATCACTAAAGATTATTAATATTGAGAGATTTGTTTATAAGCTTCAGTAATAATTGTTAGAGATAATATTGAATAAATATAATACATATAATGCCTTTAATTTTGGATTTTATAATTATAATTGATATAAAAAAAGTAAAAATAAATTAAATAGAATTAATAGTATTTGTCTGACTATATTTTACAAATTATCCTTTTAATGTTGTAAAGTAATGTATATAATACAATAATTTAGTATATATTTGAAAAGAATATTTTAAATGTTTTATTTGAAATATTAAAAAAAAGTTTATAGTAAATTTTATTTAATATAAATCCTTAAATTTTTTATAATAAAAATCAAAACTAAATTTAAAGTTTGAAAGAGATTAATATAGATTCTTAAAATTAATATTAATTTTCTATAAATTTAATAAATATTAACTTGATTTTTGAAAATGTTAATAATTATTATTAAAATCAAATCAATTAATCTTTTATGATAATATCTATTTTAAAATAAATATTATAAAAATCATTTTTTCAAAATAATAAAACTTAACTTAATATTAATTAATATTTTCCTGTGCCAAAAGTATTTTTATTTTTAAATAATTTAAAGATTATAATATTTTTTAAATAATTTGATATAATTTAATTATTTTTTTAAATGATGCTTTTAAAGAATGACATACTCTAGTAAAATATATTAATAATTATACATGATTTTTTTGTAAATTAATTTATGTATAAAGAAATTTTGTAAAACAGATTATTTTCTCTATTAATTATAAGAAATATCTTTAATAAATAATTGTAATATAAATCCTTAGAAATTATAGTAAATTTTTATTAGATTTATAAAAATTATACAAAATAATTTGATATATAAACAGATTATTTAGATAATTAATATAAATCAAATAAAAAAATCAAATAAATAATTTAATAAGAATTTTTAATTTTTTAAATATTACCAATTTATTTGATAAAATCTTTAATAAATGATGGTATTGAAAATTTTATTTTCATTTTTGAAAGTGAAAATTATTACAATCCATTAATCTATTGGAATAAAAATATTAGAAACCAATTATTTTTTTAAATAGATAAAAATATTAATTATATATTTTCTAAAAATTTAAATAAAAAATAATATTAAAATATTGATATTTAGTTGGACACTGTTAAATAGCTATTTAAAATAGGGCCAATATTTATAAAAATATGGTTGTAAACAGAATATAAGTATTTTATTAAAAATAATTAGGAATAATAATTATTCAATAAAAAATTAAAAGAAAAATTAAAGAAAAAATAAATAAATATTTAAAAAAAAAAAAAAATAAATGAAGATGATATTTATTATTTATATGAATGCGTATTTATTTATAAAATAATTATAGTACAAAATATAATATTAAATTTTAAAAACTTTTAATTAATCAAAAATATATAACTTAGATTTTTTCTTTTACTTATTCGATTATTTAATATAAGATAAATAATAAAACAAACTTAATTTATAGTTAATTTAAGTTTTTCTAAAAATTTTAAATATTATTTAATTGTAATAATAATATAGTTAAAAAATTACAAGGTTATAAGGCTTTAATTTATTATTAAAATTAATAAATAAACTCATAAATGATAATTTTTAATAAACCAACATATTATATTATTTAGCAAATTGCTTATTTTATTATTTAAATGTTAATAAATCAACTATAATTTAAAAAAACTAAATAAATTTAGTTATTAAATTTATAAATTATTTAACATAATTATATATAATTGAATAAAATGATTAATTAAATGATTTATAAAATAAAATCGAAATTACTAATTATTGATAATAATTAATAGATATATTAATTAAAATTATTGATTAAGAATTAAATGAAAACTATTATATTTATTTTATTTAGTCTTCATTAATAGAAAATTTATAAATTATTTTAAATAAAAATAAAATAAATTAAGATTTTTAAATAGTTTTCAATGATTTTGTTTTTTCTCTATTTAAATTATTTTTATGAATTTTATAATATTTTTAAAATTTTGATTTTGAATACAGTTAAAGCAAAAATATTTTATATTTTTAATAATTAAATTAAATAATAAAAGATTTTACAGAGTCCAAAAATATTAAATTAATTTAAATAATTTAATAATAAATCGATTTCGACCTTATTTATTAGTTTTTAAATTAAAATAAATTAATTTTAAATATAATTAATATTAATAAATTAAATAAAAAATCTTATGATAATTAGTAAGCAGATATTTTAATATATAATTTAGATGATGAAGAAAATAATAGCTAAAAAAATTAAGAATAAATAAAAGAAACTTGATTAATTAAAAATGAAAATCATTATTAATGCAAATTATGTAACAAAAAAGTAAATTTAAGTGAATAAATATTTTAAAAATACACTATTTTTTTAAAAGAAATAAAAAATACACTATTATCTCAAAATTTAGTAATTACTCACAAAGTTTAAGAAATTCTTTATTGTATGAATCACAATTAATATTTTTATTTGTACACAAATTAAATATAAGATATTTTTTATATTATGCTAAAAAAAGATAAAAATTTTAAATTATTTTTACAAAATTAGTTTAAAAAAATTAATTTTAATATATTTAGAATAAATGACGTATGAATAATTTATAATTAACTTAAAATAATGGAATAAATAATAAAAAATAATATTTATAATATTAATAGAAATTATAAAGCTTTAATTAATTATTTAATATTCTTTTTAGATGATAAAAGTTTAAATGCATTTGAACCTTTAGAGAATACAATATTTAGAATATTTTCATTGATTATAAAGTAAAATTAAAAAAATAAACAAGAAAACGAATATATGAACTTAATTTTTACCAAATAATAAATAAACTTTCTTATAAGTTAAAATAATTAACAAATAAAATCAAATATAAATTTTAATTTGATTGCTTAGTTTGTTTATTATAATTTTAAAAATGAAAACAGGATAAATTTAGGAAATTTCAATTTTGAAGAACAAATATATTTTATTTGAATTTATAAATATAATATTTAATACTTATTATTATAAATATGATTTTTATAAAAATTTTTAGATAATATATAAGACAATTATTAATTTAAAATTAAATAATAATAAAAGAAAATATGTATAAATAGATGATATAAAAAATTCATTGATCATAATCAAAGATGACTAAAGAATCATTTTTAGAATATAATTGAGAAAGAAAATTTTTGTAAAGATTGGAATATAAAAGCCTATACTTTTCAATAACATCAAGATGCTCTGACTTGAGAAAATCAGGAAAGATTTCCATCATAATAAAATTAAGTTATTATTATATAATAACATTGGATCTGTGATCAATGATTAGCACTTATTTATTGTTGATATTCTACATAGAGTAGTGAGACAGTTACCAATCTTTCATCTATTGTTCTTTAATTTAATGATAATATAATAATATCATATTAATAATTTAAAATTATACATTCATAATATTAATTTAATAATTAATGATAATATTATAATAATATATAATAATATTGAAATAATATTTAATATTTGACATTTGACATTTATATATGATTATATTATAATTATATATGATTATTATTTGATAATATTATTTGATTATACCTGGGATGGACTTGGTTCTGAGTATATAAGTAGAGCCATCGTAATATTCAAGGTCAGTGAAGATGTCTTGAGAATTATAGAGATACTTCTTCCTGATTTTTTTAACATGATAATCAAGATAAGCATCATTATTAGCAAATTAAGCAGGAGCTTCAGACTGTTCAGTTGCTTATTATTATTACAAAATGTTGTTTTCTATCTCTTACTATTTCTAGAGTTCTAACTATTATTGTTATTGTTATTATTATTATTATTATAATTACAGCTATTATTATTATTATTAAAGCTAATCAGACTTATTGACTGATTTATTATTATTATTTGACTTATTGACAGATTTATTGATATTTAGATTACTAATATTTTATTAACTAATATCTTGAATACTTTCCTCTTACTTAAACTCCCTAACTGGCTAAATATTTACAAGAATGTCAATTGTTTGCAAAGGAGAGTATTCTTACTTAAGCTTAATTTGAATTTAATTTTTCAACTTTATTTTCTCAATCCTACTTTAACTATTGCTCTAATTCTAATCCTCGGGCTTCTTCAACTCAAATAAAATATCAATAAGAGTAGCTTTAATTTAATTAATAATTGATGAATATTCTTATGGCTCATCTTACATCAAATCAATAAGATTCAAATTAGCTTGATAATAATTGATTCTATCTTGTCTCTAAGATAGGAATTCTGGATTATTTTCTTCATGCCACAAAATGTCCTAATTAAACTCATTGAATAGTTATTAATCATTAATTAAAATGTATTGAGGGTTTCTGATTTTAATGAGATATTATTTGACAATTTGATATAATTATTAATGGGTCATTGTAAGGTTAAAGTGTTGTTATACTAGATGGATATTGAGAATCAGTTCATAGATCAAAGGATTTATTAACATCAATAGTTTTTCATTAACAGAAAATTAGCCATATTGGGAAACATCTAAAATGTTTGCATCCAGGATTTGAGTCTGTTCTATTGGTAATTTTTTTGACAAAATGTTTTGGATTAGAAGTTAGTACATATTAGCATTTAAATTTTACTCCATTACTTTTATTTTCTTTTTTTACTTTATGTCCTTTTTGTAATTTTTTAAATAAATTTCATTATTTCTATCCTGAATTATCAAAGCTCTGATTAGATAATAATTATAAGACACAATAGTAATAATAATGTAATGATAATTAATGATAATATGACATAATAATAATATATTATGATGATATTTATTATGTAAGATAATACCTTCTGTTGGACTCCATTTGCATATGTTGATTATGCTGGAAAGCGTAATTATTATGGATATTTTAAAAATTATTACTAAAAGTCTATTAAGTAAGAATTGAAGTATTAAGAATATCTTGAACAGACTAAAATAGAAATGGGAAATAATGATTCTACAATTATTAAATAGGAGTATTACTTAAGACCCCTGCTTAATCCAAAAATAATAGTTATGAATTAATCTATCTTTGTAAAAGTGCATCTTTTAAAATTCCAATACATTCTCTTTTAACTTCATCATGATTGATTTCTTTACTAATCTTATATTACATCTATCTCCTCTTAACTTCTTAATCCTTCCTATCTTACCTGTTGATCATTCTCTAACACTTCATTAACTCTGCATTTTTCACTTAATTAAACCTTTTTTAACTTTCTTATAATTCTAAAATTTCATCTTCTTCTATTAATTCCATTCGAGATGATTGAATTACTCTTGCCATTATAACTTCTATTACTGGTTCTACTTCCAAATCATAATCAAATAAGTCCCCTTTTTCTATTTAACATTCTTTATCTTTTCCTCTAATTTCGGCTACAAATTTTGCTTTGGGTTCTATATCTATGTAAAAATCTAGTTCCATTTCTAAATCGTGTTATTAATTTGTTATTTCTTCATATTCTTCTTTGTCTTCTTATTGTTATTAAAGTTAGCTTTCTAAAAGTTATTATTACAGTTGCTCTGCTTTTTGTAATCTCATTGGTTTGTGTAAGTTAAGATTTATAGCATTATTACTATTGTTATTATTTATACTTTTTGTATTATTCTCTCTATACTTTTGCTTATTCTATACTACTTTGGGTTCGGCACTGAACTCATTTTAAATTTACATTTATTGTTAGTTCATTTTATACAGTTATATTATATATTATATTTATATAATTTGAATATTTATTATATACTAAGTATTCAATCGATTTCATAAAAATAACTATTTTCTTAATAATTGATAAATTATATTGTGTTTTTTGTGCTAACTTCTTTTTTTTCTTATTGGCATTCTTAATTATAATTACTATTCTATATTTATTCTTCAAATTATTAATTATCCTTATTTTATTTTTCATCATCATTATTTTCATTGTCTTTACTTAAACTTTCGTAAAATAAATTGAACTCTTCATAACTTTCTAAAAATTTATATTAATTTAATACGCTTAATAACTTCAATTCCTTATTTCTCCCAAAAAACTTTATTTATTTTAAATAAATTCACTACAACATAATCCTAAACTAAACTAAAACAACTTTATTTTTTATCTATTTCATGCAAAATTTTTATTGTTAAATACTAAATTTTATTTTCTGATTTGTGTTTTATTAAAATAAAATTATCTTTTATTATTTTCGTAATATTCTCCTTATTATATTTTTTTATATTTATTATGATAAATTAATTTAAATTTGTTTCTTATAAAATGAATTCTAATTTTTCATATTTTATATTTTCTTTTTATTCTTATATTTTATTTTTTTCTACTTCATCAACATTATTATTATTTATTTCTTAAATTAATTCACTAGGTTATTTTTAATTTTTATTTTTTTAATTATTATTATTTTATATTTCTTATTATTATTATTAATCTTGTTATTATTCTTATACTTATTATTAATTTTATTATTAATACAATTAGTATTATTATTGTTAAAATAATTACTCTTATTCTTATAATCTCTATTATTATTTTAATTCTAATAATTTTTCTTCTTAAAATTATTTTTCATCTTATAATTATTTTTCTTCTTATAATTATTAATCTTATTATTTTTCTAGATAAAATTTTGATTATATTTCCTATTATTATTCTGATTATATCTGTTATTTTTATAATATTAATAATTATGATTAATCATCTTATTATGATTATTAGATTTATTATAACTATTACTCTTAATTTTTAGTAGCAAGCTCTTAAACCAAATTTAAATTTAAATCTTGACTAATATTTTAAGGTAAACACTTTAAAGTAACTGTCAAAGTTTTAGTTGTAACATCCCATTTGGCCTATTAATGTTCATTATAAATCTAAATGGGCAACTAAATATCAAGATAATATTTATTAGTAACATTTAATATAAAATCCATATCTCTAACATCCAACTATATTTCATTAACCTTATTAACCTTCAATAAATTAATCCTTATCAACAGACTTTTGACTTACTTTTACTCTCTAGTTCTACTCTCTAAAAAATCTGTCATTTCAGTTTCATATTAATAAGTAAGACTATATTTAGGTTTCAAAATATTTGTTGATTCCATTTCCTCCTTTATTTCCAATTATTTTTTACTCTATTTCTGCTATTATTCTTTTTACTCCTCTTCTTTAATCTCTTCACTCTATTGCTATTACTATTTCTGCTTATTGTATTACTACTACTATTGCTAGAATTCTTTATACAGTTTAGGGGTTTTGTCTTATAATCCTCCTTATCTATCCAATAATTCATCATGTTATTATTATTATTATGGCTTATTAGAAGAGTAATCTTTATTATTAATAAACTATGACCTGACAGTAAGAGTTGCTGGTTTTCCTCCCTTACATTGTGTCTTTTTTAATACCTTATAATCATTAGATACTTTCTCTCCTTTAGTTTAAACTGCTTTATTGACTTACTCTACTGCAGTCATACACACTAGGTTTAAGAAAGCCAAATGCTGTTTAGCTAAGAATAATACATTAGGATTAAAACAAATTTCAATAGTTTAACATATTTCTTTCTTTTTATCTTAATCTAATCGCATTTTTCCTAACACAAATGGCAATTTCCAATTTGCTCCTTCTTTTGTTTTTGAGTGTTATTCTCCTTTTTGCACTTTGTTACTTTGACACACATTGATAAATAATTTCTAAACTTTATTTTTATTCTTCATATCAAATGTTTAGCTTTTGATACAGAAACCACTTTCTGCTTGTAATAATTCCATGCCTTCTGGTAAATCGTTGTCTCTTTCAAGTTATTTTAAGTATTGGTCATATTCTTCTTTATTAGCAGGGTCAGATATTTCCTTCATGTAATCATTTAGCATATCTAGAAATTCAGGCTTTTTCATAGCATTACTTATTGCTTCTGCCTCTTAATTTGTTATCTTTATATCACTTAAATTTGCTTTATCGTTTATTACCTAACTATATGACATTATTATTTATAATTTTAAATTGGATTTAAATTTATAATATTTTTTTGAATTTAATTATATATAATTATCATATTTATTAGTTTAAATCTTTAAATATAACATTGAACTTCACTTTCAAACTTCCTGATGTGGTTGTTTTTAAATCTTTAATAATAATAATAAGACGAAATAAACGATAATATAAATGATTTAATATGAAAATGAATGCATTTAAATGTAAATGATAATATATATGATAATTTATGAATATACATTATCTATGATATGGATGTTTGAATAATAAATTAGATGAGTTGATAAACTCCTATGGATTGAGATTGATGATAGAAGTATTTTTAGACTTAAGCGAGAAAATATGTAGAGTTTTAATAGTAATACCAGGAGTGGTGGGAATATAAGTATTAGCATATGCAATAGGTACAGAATGTCCCAATAGATCATAAGCATAAAAAGTAAGAATAATGTTGGGCCAATTAAACAATGAATCTGAATTAAGCACTATTTCAAATGGTAAGTTCCAAACATGTGTAATATTGTAATTGTAGTGACTTATTGATTGTTGGGAAATCCCAAGTTCATTCCCATCTTCTTTACTCCAGTTATCTCCATAACTTATCTCGTATTTTACTATTACATCTTATGTCTCTTTATGTAATTCCCCTTCCACAATCAAACCTTGAACATTTAACCAGATTTTCTTATCTTATCATTCTTTCTTCTAAACTTTTTCTAAAATATTTAACTCAGTTTCATCTTAAATTATCATCAATATTTCTTATATTATTAAAATATATATTATATTATTATCAATTAACTTTAATCTATTCTTATATTTATAGTAAATGTTTGCCACAGTCATTAGTAGCCTGCATCATCTAATTATTTAAATAAAAGAATAAAAGAATACAGCGTGAAGATGTTCATTGTTTTTCAAGAAATAATTATGAAAATGAGTGATATAATCTCGAGTTTCTAATGCAAATAAAGTGCTAGTCTGCTGATAATGACTCTATTGTAAATAAGCCAACATCTGCTTTTAATCATTGAGTATTAAATTATCCTAACAAAATTTATTTACAATAATTTACATTGTGACACATTTAAGTAAAAGCCAATTGCTTGTCTTTGATAAGATTAGTCTTATCATATTATTTATTAGAATTCAATTCCCATTTTTAAATATCTTCTTATTAAAATAGTTTGTTTTTTTTAATGTTTATTTTCTCCACATTCTTTAAATACTATTCTCTTTAAATTTCCTTCTATTTCAAGTTTTCTTTAATGCTATCATATTCATGTGCCTTATATTTGAAATAATTAGCAAAATATTTTCATGTTTTTCTGGATTCTTCAATATATTGATTAGCCCATAATAAAACCAGATTGTTAATCGATAGATAAATATCTTCCAATGATTTTTACTTTAAATGAGTATGATGACTACTGTTGTATGATTTTAAGTTCTAATGCATAAGTTGGAAAGTATCTCCGATTTTGAACATAGTTGTTACCACCTTATTGAAATCAAATTCTAATTATTTCGATAATTTCCTAACCCTATTCAATAACTGCTATTATTCATTTATATAAATCAAATGAGATTAATTTTACTGTAACAATGATTAATTCACATCTAAATCAATAAATCCTTATAAATTTTCAATAAGTTCAACTTTATTTATTATCTTCAATTAATTATTGATTTCTTTTACCTTCTGTTTGAATATCACTTGGTCTTCAATGTATAGAAACTAAATAAAAATAGTATTACTTCTTACTAAATCTATTGATAAAATATTATTCAACATTCTTTATAAGAAAAAGCAACGTTAATGAACATAATATTCTTCAAATGATTTCTTCTTCTTGCCTGGTAATGGAGGTAATATTAACCCTGGAAATTATTTACTTAATTATTATCTTAATTCACTGAAATCGCTAAACCTTCTCTTAACTTTCCATCCTTAAGGTTCTGTAATTATTTCATATTCAATATATTTCTGACTGAAAAAACTGCCTTCCTTTATTTCATATTTTTATATCTTAATTTTTTATTATTTTAATTCCATTTCTTGTTAATATTTTTCAAATTTTTTAATGCAATTAATTCACTCTTTTATATGTTCATCATCATTTTGTTTAATTTCTTAAATCTTATTATCATCTTATTATTCTTAATCTTTTTATTAGTCTACTTATTATTCTTTTTATTATTCTTTTTAAAATATTTGTTATATATCATTTTTTATTCTATTAAAAATACCAAATCCATATAAATTCTCAGTTTATTGTAATTATTATTAATTCTATGGTTTGTTTTTATTTAGTTTAGTATTAATATTTTATTCTTACATATTTTCAATATATTTATTTAAAGAACTATTTTGTATTTGATAAATATCATCAATTTATTAATTAATAGTGATTTAATTAATATTTTATTACAAATTTTTACGCTGAGAATACTAGTTATTTTATATTTAATTCTTATTAGAGGGAAAATGATTATGATTATCAATTTGAATTGTAAATTCCTTCATTTCAATTTGATTGTCATTTACTAAGTACATTTTAAAATTATCAACAAGTTCTTACAACTCTTGGAAACTCCAATTATTAATATTTAATGCTAATTAATTAAAATAATATTTAATAATACCTCCAGGCCTTACTATTTCAATATAAGACACAAACATTTAAACATCATAACCAGCTTCTATTATATTTTATCTTAAAAATTCTTATTTCTCTTATACTTAATTTTCCATTAATATTTATTTATAATTATCACTAAATTATATCATATAATTTTATTTTACTATTAATTAAATTAATGAATTTCTGTAATTTATTTATTTATATTATATAAATCAAACTACTATTTATAATTAATATATAACTTTGTTGTTATTTTTTTTATAAATAATATCTATCAAAAATGTATTGCTATAGTTTTATTTTTTATAAAATATAAATCAAACTATTATTTATTTCAAATCATTGATAGCATTCTGCTACTATTCAGTCTGCAAAATAGAACTGCTTGTAATTTATGTGAGAATAGTGCTCAATTATTAACTAAGTTTTAAATTCTAAAATTATAATAAATTAGATTACATTTTTTAAAACTTAATTATAATTATCTCTCACCCAATTAATTTCTTCTTATATTTTATTGTTATGTTGTTTCAATCTATCATTTTACAATTTCATTTTTTTATTTTCTTCTTTAATTTATTCAAGTTCATCTTAAATTTCTTACAATTTGTTTTACAAAATAATTATTTGTCTATTACTTCTTATATAACTACTCTCTTATTATTCTTCTAAAATATTTTTATCTTCTTTTTCATATTCTTTATTATTAATTTCTTATTTATGTTTTCTTTATTTTTCAATCATTTCTTCTTAAAGTTTTTTTATTTCAGATTTATAAAACTCTTTCATTTTAGTGTAATTAGTTTATAATATTTCATTTTGATCTAAAATTTGTTTATAATTATTTTGTAATTCATTAATTTAATCTTATTTATTAGTATCATTATTATTATTATTGTTTTGATTATAATGAGTGATATTGATAATATTATCACTAGTAAAATTAGTAGAAGGTAATTTGGATGAATTATCATTGATTTTGCAAAGAGTTTCCTTTTGCTTCTGTGTAATAATTAATTAAAGTTTATCTATTTCCTACTCTTTAGAATTAATGATATCCAGATAATATTGATCTTTATTTCAAATCGGATCATCTATCGGCATAAACTATTCATTCTTAAGAATACTTTCCAAATGTACTTATTGTTATAATTTGTACTTTTTTTCTAATCTTAATAATTCTTAACTCATTTATTCATACTCTTTTTCGCTAAGAATCTCTTTACATTTTTTCTTTTTTTGTTGTATTTATTCATTATTTTCCTCGATATCACAAATTAATCCTTCTTCTATCATATTTTCACTTTAATTTACTATAATCTTTTAATCATTCTCTATTTCTACTATAATCTCTTTATAATTAACTCCTTCATTTCTCTTTTTCTTTATTATCACTTATTTATCTTTTCTTGTAACTAATTCAAATTCATCTTTCTGATTTTTCTTCAATTCTTTTATTTGCTCTTCTTATTAATCGTATTACCTTTAATCATTATAAATTTCAAAGTTTTGTTATTAAGATTATTTCTAGTTTTATTATTATTATTATTATTATTGATAAACATCTTAAAATAGATGATGATTATTATCTAACTTAGTGAAATTAGTGATATATGTATGATATTATTACTATAAATGAACATCATTAATCTCATCTTAACTCTTCATGATACCTTTTTAGTGTTCATACTAATCTTTATAGCTAGATTTAAACCTCTTCAATAATAAATTTAATGATGGTCTTTGTTAATAATGAGCTTAATCAATCATTCTACTTAACATTTCAGCTGTTTTTTCTTGTTCTTCTTTCATTTCCCTTTTCTCTTTCTCTTTTTACTCTATTCTATTATCCTAATTCTTCATCTCTATTCTTTGTTATTCTATTATTTTCTTATAATAATCTACTTCTACTTCTTTCTATTCTTTTATATTTGTTATCATCCTCTCTAAACTTTCTATTTTTTCTTAATATTCTCGAATCATCATACCTACCTATGGATTCCTTTCTAAATTGTTACTTATTTTCTCTATCATTTCATTTTCTAGCTGTATTTATTTGTTTTTATGTTCTATTTATTCTCTTAAATCTATTATTTATTCTTCATATTATCTATATCTATTTATATTTTATTTTTTCTATTCTTCTATTAAATTTTGTTTTTCTTGATATTTTGCAAGATCTTTTATCATTTCATTTAAGTCTTTTTATTATTCATTTATTTTTTTATCTTTCTCTTAAATTTATTATTCATATTATTATTATTAATTTTTTAATTCCCTTTCACTACTATTTTAATAATTTATGAATTTTAATAATAATCCATCATAATTAGGTACTTCTTCATTTTTGAAATAATCAATATTATTAGGTTTCCAATATTATAAATCCAAATTTTGTTATTTCAAATCTATTATTTATAATTCATATTTCATGTTTTATTAGTTTATGTTTTTTTCTTATTTCTATAATTCTTCTAATTTCTAACTGATATCTCTTATTTTCTACTCATATTCTTTTGCCATTATTATAAATTCTCCATTTCCAATTATTTATTCAATTTGTTTCTGATTTTCATTTTCAAATTTCTTTTATAATTGAAGTATTTGATCTCCATGTTACTAATTTATTTTTTGAATATTACTTTCCAAATTTTTAATCTATTCTTAAGGAGTTTATTTTTTTACTTATGATTATTATCCTCTTTTTAATGTGCTTCTCATTATAATTATAATTATAAATCCTTGAATTTTTATTTAAATATATTATTCATAAATTAATCATTAAAAATATTAAATAAATTTATCGTTATTTATGGATTAAATTGAACTAGATTTCTAAAATTTTTTGATTAATATAGGAATATAAGAACAAAAAACGGAAATTTTGAAATAATTATTATGTCAATAAATTGATTTTCAACCTTATATTGCTTTCAAATATTTATAAAAGGATAATAAAATAGGAGTTCATGAAATATTAAAATTAATTTAAATATCTTAAATGAATAAAATTCAAGAAATATTAGTTTAAGATTTAATAGATTATTATGATAACGATTAAGATGGAATATGGAATTTTCAAGATTTTTTATTGTTAGTTTTGCCTTGAAATAATCTTAAGTTAAGAGAATAAATAATAAATAAAGAAATTGATTCTAAAAGTTTCAATGAAAGAAATTAAAAATAATCAAGTTAATTAATATTTTAATTATTAGCTACTGAATTAATAGGAATTCAATAAATAAACTAAATCAAATAGAATTTTAGTTTTGAAAATATCAAATACTTCTTTAGCTAATTAGATTATCTAAATTAGAAATTTATTAATATTAAAAAAATAGATAATTATTTAAAAAATAATAATAAATTCATAAAATAAGAGTTATTAATTGCTATTGTAAGGTATTATTATAAATTATTCTTAATTTAGATGAATTAACAGAAATGATAATTAAGATATTTAAAAGTAATAATTTTTTTATTTTATGAATCAAAATTTTATTAGTTTTGAAAATTTTAAAATTAATTAATCTTCTATTGATTCTTCTAAATATATAGAATAAAAAAATTCAATAATTGTTTCAGATTTTTAAAAAAAATAATCTTCACACAATTCAATTATAAATAATAATAAATTATCAAACTTCGGTTAGTTCTATTTTAAAAAAAGAATAGATTCATTAAATAATTCAAAACAAAAAATTAATCAATTATATAAAGATAAATAAATATAAATTTAGGAATAAGAAAAAATTTAAGATTTAAAATTTGTATTGAATTGTTTATAATAAATAATAGTATTTGAAAAATAAATTGAATAGATAAAATAAGATTTGACTCTAAAATAAGATTTCAATTTAATCGATTTCTTTATTCTATTAGATACTAATAAAAACGGAAAGTTAAATCAAGAATAATTTGTAAAATTTTTAGATGAAAATGGAATGAATTGTTGTAACAATCATATTCAATTATTTTTTCGTAGATTTTCTCAAACTGAAAAGAAATTAAAATGAGTTATGAATTTCGCTTAATTTGCTAATGCATTTACACCAATTAATTTGGAATATGCTGATATTTTGAATTCAAAAATACCTTCAAATACCAAATAAAATTAAAGAATTAAAAATTTGGGTTTAGATATTAAAAAAATTATCTAGCAATTATTGCTTTAATATTTAGAAATTGAAATAGAAGTTGATAAAATTAGATAAAATATATAATAGTAAGGTATAAATTTAAAACAAATCTATAAAATGATGGATAATCGTAATTCTAATAGTATTAATGTAATAATAATAATTAAATATATAAGCTGTATAAATATTTTAAAAGATTTGAAATATTAGTTTAAGAAAAAGATATGATATATCTTTATAATAGATTTGACAAGGATAATGATAATAAAATAAGTCTAAATGAATTTTTATCTGAGTTAACTAATAATAATAATAACTGAAAATATACAATAAATTATAATTGAAATTCCTATAAAGTTTGATTTAAATAAACAATAAAATATAATTTAAATAGAATAAAATATGTTAATTTAATATAAAATATAAACTAAAATTTTTTATAAAAATGAGTGTTTATTATTCACCTAAAAATTAAAATGTGTTGAAAAAAGTTCATTGGAATATTCCTTTGAAAAGTTCAGAATCTATGAATAAATCAGAAGCATATAATACTAGTAGATTATAAAATTTGAATTCAAGTTAATAGAAATTTAATAACCCGTCTAATTAAATTTAATAATAATAATATCAACCTAATTAAAATAACACTCAAAAAAATAAATTCTATTAATCAAACAAATATCATTTTAGTTTTAGTGATTAAAATTTCTATAAACCAACCATTAAATTTATTAATAATAATAGTAATAACAATAATAATAATTAAAATGATACAAGTAATAATAGTAATATTATTAAAAAAAGTATTTTAAACGACCTTAATTCTAATAATCATATTAATAATAAAGTTAATAATTAAAATATTACAACTATTAATGATAGTAATAATAATTTACATTACAATAACTATATAAGCAATAATAATTTTAATTAGACATAACAGTATTAAGATGCTCAAGAAATATAATAACTATTAGAATAAATCAAAATAAAAGATAGAAAAATAAATTATCTATAATCTAAACTTAATGAAACTGAAAAAAGTTTTAAAGATGTATCTGAAAAATATGAGATTTTATATTCTTAATATAATGAATTATAATTAAAATAAAGATAATTTGATGCAACAATAAATAACTAATTGAATTAAAGATTAGATTATCTAGAAAAATAATTTTAAAATCAAAATTAAAATTAAAATTAAAAGTAATATATTAATATTAAATTTGAAGACGAAATTAATTAGTTGATTTTTTAAAAGAAAAATATGATGAAAATGAAGACGAAAGAGAAATAATTAATAATATTAGATAGGAAGAAAAAGAAAAAATAAGAATAAATAAATTTATTAATAGTTTAGAAAATAGTTTATAAATAATAAATAATAATAATTATATTGATAAAAACATAAATAATAATAGCAATTAATTAATTAATTCATTAAACAGAAAAAGTAAATAATAATTTTTGAAATAGGATTTAAAGAGTTTATGGAAACAAATAAAATAAATCTTTAATGAATATGGAGAAATGAAAAAAATATTATTTATTCTTTAATAAAACCAATATCCAAATATATGAATTAATTGTTAAAAATATTAAACAAAATTAGAAATATAATTATAAATATTTAAATATTTATTAATATAATTATAATAAATAATATTGTATTTTTAATGAAATCAATAAAAAGAACTATAAAAAGTCTGCTTTATGATAATTAATTTTAAAAAACAATTTTTAAAGCAATTTATAATGATAACTTAAATTATCCAAAAGAGAAACATATAGTTTGTAAAATAAATATTATCTTTAAAAATATTATTAATTATTTTAATTATTTTCAGAAATAATAGGAGATATTTGAGTTGGATTATAACCTATTTAATATACAATTATTTAAATGTAAAATATGCTAAAATAAAGTATAAAATGATAAATTTATTTAAGATTTAAATTTGCCTTCTTTTATCAAATACTTAATGATAATTCATAGGCTAATAGACGAATTAAAATTATACTATTGTTAGGAAATGATCACAAAAAATTTTTGTAAAAATACATTTGAATTACTTTCTTAAGTCAAAGTTAAAAATTAATGTAAATAAAATAATTTATAATTTAGATTAATAATAAGAAATTAAAATAATATAAATATATATTAAACTGATAGATTAAAAATTATTTTCTTAAGAAAGCTATGAAGTATTACTTAAAAATGTTAATAACTAAAAAAAATTTAAATGGAAATTATATATGAAGTAGATCTAAGATGTTGTTAATGTCTCAAAATAATGTCTTAATGTATTTTTTTATAATTTTAATAATTAGCTTTTTGAAAAAATAATTGCTTATTTTGAAAAAAATTTGCCAAATTCATTTTCATAAATTCATGCTATTTCTTAGTATATTTTTATAGACTTTTAGGAAATTACATAATTTGTTAATAGTATTGTTAGTACACATTTATAAACTATCTTTAAGATGAGTCCATAATAATCATTAGATTTTTATTAGATATATTGAGACATATATAATATTAATTGAAAAGATTATTTGTTAAATAAATTATAATGGTATTTTCCTAAAAATTGCAATTTTTAATTAAAAATTGAAACAATTTAAATAGATGAAAGTAATTATATTAATAAATTTTAGCATTATAACATGAAATTGAAATTTATATTTAAAAGATAAATCGAAATATTTAAAATATTGACTAAAATAAAAATTAATGCATAGAAAATGATAAAAAATAAATAGAATATAAAACTTAAATTAATAAATTTTAGACAAAGACCGAAAATCAAATCAATTAAAATATTTTTTTTTAAAATAAATAACAAGGTAATAATTTATTTTTATAATTAATGACTAAGAATAGACTCAAAGTCCATAATAAATTAATTTTCCTCAAAATAAAATTCAGTAATTGAAAACAAACTAATTAAATGTCCAAAATTAACCGAAAAAAAAAATGATTGATGAAAAGAATAATTAATCTTAAAAATTAGAAAATAATTACATTGAAAATAATATGAAAGATTTTTAAAAAGATTAAATGTAATATATAAATTAAAATTAAATACTTAAAAATTTTGAATAAAAATAAAAAGATGAATAATTTATACAATATAAGTCATAAGATAAAAATAATCAAGAAAATTAATAGAATACTAATTATTTAAATAAAGATAAAGATTTAAAATTAAATTATTTAAATTAAACCATTGAAAAAGAATTAAATAATTAAAAATAAAAAATATTGGAAAATAAAAAATAAATAGAATAATATTAATAAATGTAAGAAATTATAAAAAATTAAATAAAAGATTGCGAAATTTTATAATTAAATAAAAAAAATGAAAAACTGGATATTTAAATATAAAAAGCAGTGGAAAATAATAAACAAAACTAATTAATATAATAAAATATATAAAATTAAAATTAATAAACTAATTATTAACAATAATAAAATAATTAAGAATTTTAGACAAATTAAATAGAAAAATAATATAATTAATAATTAAATTAAAAAAATGAAAAACTGGATATTTAAATATAAAAAGCAGTGGAAAATAATAAACAAAACTAATTAATATAATAAAATATATAAAATTAAAATTAATAAACTAATTATTAACAATAATAAAATAATTA
>Ga0315908_10000723_pt1 | contig 25941 bp, 9 predicted proteins | sample LakEriMetagenome_12_FD_203520 | JGI IMG/M metagenome (GOLD analysis project Ga0315908, IMG submission 203520) | Freshwater fungal communities from buoy surface, Lake Erie, Ohio, United States - Buoy 4 MA124 | ecosystem: Environmental > Aquatic > Freshwater > Lake > Lake biofilm | place: USA...
GAGTTCAAAGATGATATAGATAATTTAAATAATAAAAATACAGATATTAACATTAATGATTTTAATAATAGCAATACTAATAACTAAAATAATAAAAATAATAATTCAAAGTAAAATACTATGAAAAATCAAAGTACTAATAAAGCAAAAATTAAAAACAAATATAAAGATTTTTCTAAAATGGGAGAAAAAGAAAAGGAAGAAATGTATTTAAATATGAGAGAAGAAAATAATGAGCTTAAAAAAAAACAAAGTCATTTAGAAAAAATGATAAACCAAGTGAATGGATAATTTAAAGCTTTGAATAGGAAAAATAATGATGTTTAATTAGAAAATAAGAATGATTAATTAAACAATTCAAACGATAATGTTAATTATGCTCTTACATAAGAAAATGATAAATTAAAAAAGTAATTATAAGTATTTTAGAATATGAATTTAACGGGGATAAATCCTAAAAAGTAAAAAGTATTAGTTAATAGTAATGCAAGTAATTTGAATAACACTTAATAAATAAATAATACAAATAGATAATAATAAGCAGATTTGATGAATTTAGTAGATAAATTATAAAATAGATTGAAGGAAAGTGAAAACAATTATAAATAGTTATAAGAGAAAATGAATCAGTAATAATAGAAAAGTGGAATGTTTAAAAGCAATATAAGTGTAAGACAAGAATAAATAACAAGAGTTGAAGAAAAATGTGAGTAATTAGAATAAGTATTAAATAATTACAAAAGCTAATTGGAAAATTGTAAGAGAAGTTTGAATAAGACTATGGAAGATTTAAGTAAAGAAAAATCCTAAAATTAAATAATGGAAAGACAAGTAAGAGTATTAGAATTAGATAAAATAGAAAAAGAATAATTAATAAAAGAATTAGATGACTTAAAAAGATAGAAAAGATAATTAGAATAGCATTTAGAAAATCTAATTTAAAGTCCATTTGTTAAAAGACATGAAGAAACACTTACAAGTAAAGAAAAGGAAAGAGAAATAATAGAAAAATCAGAAAGATTATTAAAAGAGAACATTCAAATTAATGAAAGATTGAAATTAATGGAGAAGAGAGAAAAAGAGTATATAGATGAAATAAAAGAATTAAAGGAGAGTGAAAAAGAAAAAGCAAAGTATTAAAAAGAATTAGAGGGATAAATACATGAATAACAGTCTAAATATAATATATTTAAAGGGATGGAAATAGAAAGTGATGATTTTAATCGAGCATTAGGTAATGTGAAATGGCAAGGACAAGAACCAGCATGGAAGAGAATTGATTTTATAAAAAGAGATGAGAATATTGATTATAATGATTTGAAATAAGTATTAAGGGAATTAGAGAGAGTAAAATTGGAGAAAGGAGATTTAGCTTGTTAATTGGAGAAGTTATAAAGTATGTTGAAGACATAGATTGATATGACTAATGAGTAGAATCTATTAAATGAGAATGAATAATAGAGATTAAAGTAATAGTTATAATAAACTATTCAAAAGGCTGATGAATTTGCTAAGAAAATTGAGTTTTACTCTGGAAAGGATAATGTTCATAATTAATAGATTTATGATAGATAGGGTATTTAGTATGATGATTCTGTTAGTGTATTTTCTTAATCCTCAAGGATCGAGTAGTATCAAGGAGGTAAATTAATAATATTATATTATTATCTATATATCTATTAATATATATTATTATTTACATATATAAAATATATAAAAATTAATTGTATTTATTGTTATTATTTTTATTTTGTATAATGTGTATTTATGTATATTATATGATTTGATAAAGTATTATATATTAATGTAAAATATAGGTTACAACAGTCTTGACATCTACTTAGAGAAGATAAAATATAATGATAATAATTAAATATCGAAATAAACAATGCGATTTATAACTCTTGATTTTTATAGCCATGATACTCAATACAGTAACATAATAGCATCAGAGAGCGTGGAACTGCAAGTGAGTTATAAACTACAAGTAGATGATTTCGTATTGAATTATTTCCAAAGTAATTCTATCAAAGTGGAATTATTTGAGTCTAATAATGTCAAAAGCGTATTGATCGCAACTGGTTTTATCCCTCTTGCTTCTCTAGTCACTAAGAATGTACATGAAAATATATCGGCTGTAATTAATGACACTGTCACTCTTTATAATAAAAATAATTAGATATTTTCTATCATTAATTTTAAAATGAAGATGAGGTTACCTATTTAAGAGAGTATAAAGTGGTTAGCTCATAAGAATAAATTAGGATTAAATCATAATTATAATCATAATAATATTATTAATAATGTTCCTACTAATTTTAATTAAATATAAAGTAATAAGAAACTTGTGATAAATATTGTCAAGTGTTTGAATCTAAATGTTCCTTAAAATACCAATAGTTTTGTGTACTTCAGTATGGTTAATAATGATTATAATACTTCAGTCTAAGTTGGTACCAATCCAGTTTATGATTTCCAATAGGTCATTAACATATATTACAATCAGTAGTTCATAGAATTTATTAAGTTTAACTAATTAGAAATTGTGGTTTTTAAAGATAGTATTCATCCCAATGATCATGAAAATATAATAGGCATAGCGAAACTGAACATGAAATAACTTCTAAATGATAATATAATAGATAGTATTCAAGATTTATTTATGAACAATTAAAAAGTAGGATCTATTCAATTAAAGTTGTATTGGTTTTAAGGATAGAAATTATTAGAATAAATTGATGATTCTTTACTTACCCGCAATATGGAACAGGAAATAATAGTTAGAATAGCAGATAAGATAAAGAGTAAGTAGTTGAACTTAAGACAAGCATTTAACATTTTTGATAATGAGAACAGGAAAGTGATTAGAGCAGAGAATATGATTTAGACTGTAAATTTATTAGGATTAAAAATGTAAGAGAACGATATATTATTTTTCTATAATAGATAAGAATAACCTTTTGATGAGAGAGTATTTGAGAAGATATTTGGTAAGTATATTTAGCAAGGAGAAAGATTACAGAATGACAATGATTAAATATTAGCAGTTAATTAGATTAGGAATTAGTTAGCAAAATAACTGGCGAATGTGCCAGATAAGGAGATTCATGATATTGATACTAATGGAAATGGATAGCTTAGTCTTTTTGAATTAAAGGTATTCATGTAGACTAAGAATATCAAGATATCTGATTTACATCTCAAGGAACTCATTGATTTTATTGACAGGGATAAGACCGGTATATAATATACATTTTATTATTTAATCATATATATTATTGTATCATAATTATTATTCATTATGTTATCCTTATAGGCTTTATCACTACTCATCAGTTTATTTATTTCATCAGGAAAGATATGAACACTCAACTTCAATTTTAAAATAATTTACAAGATACTTCACTAGCACTCAAAATAGATCCTGAAGTAATTTCATTCTATGAATCGTTGAAAAACTACTTAATCCAAAACAAAAAGAATATTACTTAACTTTACTAAATGATAGATTCTGACCAAAATGGTTATCTTTCCTTCAAAGAGTTTTAGGTATTTGTCCGCGAAAAAATCAAGATTAATAATGTCAAAGACATCAAAAAGTTGTATTCACTTATTGACAAAAATCAGGATGATAATGTCAATATAAAGGAATTTGTCGATAATCTAAAGTATTATTTTTCAATGACAAATTAAGATTCCAACTTGTTATCTTCTTAATTAATTTAAAATAATAATAACAATAATAATAGTAATAACTTAAATGTAATTGATGTTTAATAATTAATCGAAATTATTAATTAATAAATTAGATCGAATTAGATTGATATTGCTTTAAAATTATAGCAAATTGGAAAGACTCATTAGAATGAAAATTTATCTTACTATGAGTTTGTAAACCTAATGAAAGCAATGGACATAAATTTAAGTGATTTATAAAAAGATATATTGATATAATAGCTTGACTAAAGTAATTAGAACTAAATAAGTGTTTAGAAATTAATAAGTTTGTTTGGAGAACGATAAAGTTAATAGGAAATGGGAGTAGAGCGTAAAATAAACTTCATTATGAATTAATGGAAATCTGAAATAGAGAAATAGTTTTAATAATTTAAAGATAAATAGAATGGATAATATATTTAAGAAAATCACTTCATAAAAATATTCAGAGGATTGTAAGTTAGTCCTGAAAAGTATCAACTTTCTGCTCAAGACATTAAGTATTTAATGGACAAGTACCGTGTTGATTCTAAGAGAATAAATTTAGGATAAATAATTGATGATAATAAAAATATCAATCAATCTGCTAATAATGAATCTAGTCTTAGGTACTCTGTTATCACTAAGTCTTTGTTCAAGCAGTTGGCATCAGTTATTTAGAAGATGAACATCAATGTCACTGAAGCTTTCTAAAGGTATATAGAATTACATATAAATAAATTTAAATTATATTGATATAAATAAATTTAAATATATATCATTTTCATATATCTTAAAATTATATTATATATTATGAATTATATATTAATAAATATTTACATCATTATCATTATTTTATAGTTTCGATCAGGATGGAAATGGAACAATAGACTTAAGAGAACTCAAAATGGTGTTTAAAAAAATGAAGTTAGATTATTCTGATAAAGATATACTTGAAATCTTTAATACTCTAGACAAAGATCAGAGTGGACAAATTTAAATGAATGAGTTTATTCAGGCTTTAAGATAATGAATAAACATATATTTTAATTATAATTTATTGTTATTTGATTGAATAAATTATTGCATAAATTTGTAACTTATATAAATAAGTTTAAATATAGTAATAATAGAAATAGTATAAATATTAATAAAATTTAAATATTAATATATAATGTCTTAACAATTATTAAGTAAAATGAACATGAATTATGAATCTTAGATGGATAATGAAATAAACAACACTTTTTAATTAACATAAGCAAACACAATAAGTAGAGTGTAAAATAATAAAACAATAACAAAACAAATACAAGGTGCAAAATAAGTATTACGTAAATAATCTGATGAGGAGGAAGAAAAAGAATAGGATGAAGAGTAAAATGTTCGGATGAAATGATTATGGGATAAGATATAAGAACAAGTTTAGTTTTATCACAAAGATTCAGACAATAAAGATATCGATGATGAATATTATTCAAAATACATTGTTAAACCTGGCTATTTTTTCTATAAAGCATTAAGTTAGTGTAAATATCCAATTTCCAGATTGAGAGTGAATATTCCTGAAACAATCATAGGATTAGAAGATAATCAGATGATATTATTATATACTGATGAGAATGGAATTTTAAGAAGAAAATAAGATGTATTATTATAAGAATTTAAAGCGAAAGTGTTGTAAATTAATAAGCAGTTTATTTAGAATAATATGAAAAACATTTCTGAAGATAAAGGGAGAAGCATAAAAGATGAACATATTCAAAAGAAACATACAATTAGTCAAATGGAAGAAAATAAGAAGAATAATAACTATTAATTATCAAAATAATAACAAGATAATCAATAATTACAGAAATTCAGTTTTGAACATAACCCTGAGTGTCCGATGATGGTAATAAGGAACAAAGGAAACAGCGATCATAAATTGAATCATAATGTTCAGAATGTAAGGACTTATCAAGAAAAGTAGATGCAATAAGTTGATTAGTATTATATGTAATAGAGATATGTGTTTGCTAGAGCTATGAAGGCTTAAATCTTTAGGTTGGTCTTTATGACATAGAATTCAAGAGAACAGAAGGCTAGTTATGGATTTAGAATTACTAATAAAATTGATATACTTGATGTTGATAATAAAAAGAATTATAATATACAGACAAGTATTTGTCATACTAATAATGATGAAAACATGCCCATTCATTCATTTGAAGTTTAAAAGGTTTCAGGAAAGGTATTTTATTAATTAATATATTACATTCATATATCATATATTATATAAATTATATATAAAATATATTTTCTTGCATAAATATAGGCTTTAAACAACTTCATAAATTAAGCTAGACAGATAGTGATCTATTTAGAAAGAGGATTTCAAATAAGAATATCTAAAGCAGTGTTCGACTTTGTACAAGATATTTAAGGGACAATATGGTTAATTAGCTGCAAATACCTTGATATTCAATTCCAGATGAATATTTAACCGGAAGATATATAATAGAACAAGAATAATTTAGACGAATTAACATGTAAATTTTATTGCAAACTATGTGGTTTGATATTTAAATCTGAAGATGCATCAAAGGTATTAACATACAAATTATTATGGGAACTAGTAAAACACATTTAGAAAAGAGGAGAGAGTATTCCAGGAGTAAAAGTATCTCATTCAAGTACTCGTCCAGCATGAGTATGTAACTTATGTTATATGTTGGTAGTAGGTGAGCATGAATTGATAGAGATTGAGTAACAATTTGCAAGGACTTAGAATATTCCCATTCAGGATGCGTTTATTAGAGTTCCATTGGATAGTCAACCTAAACATAGACCAGCTTTATTGCCCAATGAATTGACATAGTGGAGGTTGATATTCTTTATAAATGAAATCAATATGTTGGATCCTAATATTAAGATTGATTATAACAATCTCTATCTTTAGTATAAGTTGAATAATTAGAAGACTTGTTTCAAAGTCAATGTCACTTGGGTCAATAAGGATCAATGGAAGGTTAATATTCCTGAAGTACTGTAAAATATTGCTAAGAAGGAAATGTCAATGAAGAATACCATTATCAAGAGGAATATTTCTTAGTCCAATTCTAAGTATATCAATAATACTATCAACACTAATACTAATAATAATAATCAGAATAATAATACTAATAATAATAATAATACATAATGGCCAACAAATAAGAAGCCATTTTTATTTGTGAATAAAATACGTGTGCATTACTTCTTCTCTGTGACTAATGATATTAATACATTCCTAAACAACTCAGAGATTAAACTAAGATTGACAAATGGAACAGACTGGAACAACTTTGTAGCAGAAGGTACTTCGAAAACATTTTAACATTTTACTCGTTACTAAAATGAAGGATAAAGACATCAATCTTAAATCCTGATGTTTTTCGAAGATGCAAAATACTGTTAACTGAAAGTTCAAGTAGGATTGATGAGAGATGAAAGACAATAATAAACTGCTCATTTGAACTTATATAATTTTAATGATATTTATTTTCCAGATGAAGGGTTCTATAATACGAATCCTTTTCCTTAGGAATGGATGGAAATGTTCACTACTTTTGATAGCAATAAGTAGATTAAGTTATTGAATATCGATGATATTGATGAGAAGAAGGATTATGAGAAGTATAGTCCTAAATGTACTTAAAAGGAGTTGAGCATGATGATTGATTGTGAGGCTCATAAAAATAATAAGAAGGTTAAGGTTAAGAGGATTCAGAGCGCATTTAATCTTAAACCTATTCCTTTATCCAATAATAAGGACTCTCTTGCTCATTTTAATAATACTCTCACTGTTAAGGCTAATAATCTTAAGTCAAATAATAATAATAATAATAGACCTTATTCCAGTATCAATCAGTTCAAAAAAGTATATTTACTTTTATTAATTATATATATTTAATTATGGTTTAATTTTTATTATTTATTATTATCTATATAAAAGAATTATTTGAATAAAATCAAATATTTTAAATAAAGAATTCTTTTAGAAATTATAAAATATTAATAAAAATATTATACTATCATATATTTTTTAATATAGTATTTTATAATTAATTTATGAAATAAATTTATAATTAAATTAAAATATATTCAAATTATTTAATCTCATATAAGTTTGACTTTAATAATCTATATTATTTAGCAATTAAAAATAAGTTTTTTATAATTTATACATAATTTTATATTTTAATTATCAAATTATAAATTAAAAATTTAAAAAACTACATATTTTAATACTTATCTTGTATTTTAGATAAGTAAGTCTATATGTAATTTATAGAATAATATATATAATATAAAATAAAAAAAGTTAAATTATCATATTAATAAATACTATTTTTATTATAATAATTATAATTTGATATTAAAAATAATTAGAAAATAGATGATTAGAATATGAAATACTAGATTCTAAATGAGAAGATGGACTTAAGTTCTGCTTATGACATATTAAATCAAAATGATATCCAAAATCTAAAAGAAATAAATCTTATCGCTAATTAATACAATCCTGATATTCAATTGGAAGAGGAAAACGAAGAAGACAATGAACAAGATTAATAATATGATACTAAAAAATATAACTAAACAAATCCTTATAATCAAAAAGATAACTTTTCAATGAACAATAATGCTAAAAAACAAAAATAAACTCAATAATAACAATAATAACCTCTTAGTTCTTTTGAATTTAAACAATTTGTTATGGAGTAAAAAAGATAGCAAGAACAATCATGAGTCAATATAATTATAATAAAATTTATTATCATTACATTTTATAACATTATATTTGTTTATAATAATAGTTATAAAGATGGAAAATCAGGAAAAATAATAATAAAATTAATAATAAAATGATCATTAGTAAGTAAGTTTATTTGAATTTACTTCAGTTGATATAGAAAATTTAAATACTTAAGAAATAAAAGAAAGTAGTAAAGAAGCTGAAGAATCAAAAGAATAATTAGATAGAGTGGAAGAGGAAATGGCGAAAGTTAATATTGGAATTCAAGGAGTAAGATAAGAGGTAAAAGAGTTGTTAGGCTAGTTCAACAAATATGACAATGACAATGAAGGTATTTAATAATTAATAATCCTCAATATCATCAAAATTAATGGAATACTAATTTAAATAACTAAAAATACAATATAAATAATGAAATAATAATAGACTATAAATATAAAAATAAATTATAAAAATAATAATATAAATAATAATAAATATAGGTTTGATAGACCTATTTGGATTTATCTCTTGTATCTAATTCCTATATAATAAACAAACTTTCGACTCTATAAAACACATTCTTGATAAATATGGAATTATTCATTAAAACTATTTTTGATTTTAAGATGTTTTGTCAGTTATCAATGATCTTGATGTCCAATCTTAAATGAATAAGTAGACTCTTCAGTAAAGTCAACTCATCGGAATTAATCTTAGAACTATCGAATTTCTTAAGTTATAATAATACGTTTATATTATTTATATTTATTATCATTTATTATAATTTATTGTCATTTATTAAATTTATATTTTATTTATATTTTTTCTTGTATTTTTATTTATATTAACCTTTTTTTAATTTTTTAATTTATTTAGACTTTTAAATGATTATAAATAGTATTAGAAATTTGTGGCTAAGGATTATTTTGAAGCAGAAAAAATACATCTGAAAATTAAAGATATTTAGAAAATAGAAACAATTAGATGGAAAATAAATATAATTCATGTTCAAAAGTAGGAAATTGAAGAACTTGAAAAGGAGTAAAAAACTAGTTTTGAAAATTTGAGTAGAAAATGGGACAATCATATTTTAGAGTTTGATACTAAAGCTTATAAAAAGATTGAAGCTCTTAAAGATAACTAAAAAAGTGATTTTCTTAATTACATTGAGTTGCTTCAAAAAGATAAAAAATTAAAACTGAAACCATCTAAAGCTCTTTAGAATTTAAGAAATTAGGAGAATTATCTTATCACGAATGAATATTATAAAAAAGCAGTAAAAATTCAAACTGAAGCAGATGAGTTGGAGAAGGAAAATTATTAAGAGAGGGAATAAAAAGTAATTTATTTTTAATTTGTTAATTTATTTATTATCAAATGATTAATAAATAATAAATAAATATAGTTAGAAGATTGTTTTTAAAAGAAAACTGAAGTTTTCCAAAACAAATAGAAACAAGTATTTAAGATACTTTTAAACAAAATAAAGGACTAAAGAGATAACCTTCTTTAGAAAAGACAAAAAGATTCAGAATTAATGATTCAATCAAACTCAATATTAAAAGAAGAAATATTAAATAAGCAAAAAAAAGAAAGCAAATAGATGGAAGAAATGATAAAATATGTAATAAACTACTTTGAAAAGAATATTGACAATTCAGCCACAGTTAGGAATTTCATGAAAGGCAGAAAATTGTTAAGTATTTACAATAATACTAACACAAACTTTAAAAATATGAAGGAAAATATTTAAAATAGAGAAAATAGTTTTTATATTAAAAATCAATTCAAAAATACTTTTTCTGAAATGATGAACAATAATTAAGATCACAATAAATCGCATTAAATTTAGCTTATCAAATAATTAAAAAATCTTGTTTAAATAGATAAAAATAAGCCCTAAATGGAGTTTTATAATTCTTAAAATAAACTTAATCTTAGGGGAAGAAGTTAGTCTATTGAAAAGTAAAGAGTTAGGCAATATAGTCATCGGAAAATATATTGAAAATTTCTTATCTATTTATTACTATCATTATTGTGATTAATATTATAACATTAATTATAATTATTATGAAAAATAATAAAATAAATATAATTATGATATCGATAATATGTTAATAACATTAAAATATTATAATGATAATTTTATGATAATATAATAATATTAAAATATTATATTGTTAATTGATAAAGCATAAAATTAAATATAAAAATAACGAACATTTAATATAACTTAAAATAGAGAAAAATATAATTAAATAATAAAAAAATAAAGAGAATGAGTGAAAATAATCTGGATATTCAAGATCCTCTTTGCAAATAAGCGATGCTTAATTTAGGATATATTGAGGAAGACCTGCTAATAAAAACTAGAGAATAAGTTATAAAAGAAAGTGTGATTCCGAGAGAATTTTTATCAGACAAACATTATTATATTGATTAAAAATTAGAATTCCTAGAAGAAAAACGATAAGAATTAATTAATATAATTAAAGATGAAATGTTTAAAATTGAAAATTATGGTAAAAGTGTATAAGGAGGAAGTTTGTCCCAAGAAGAAAAAGTAAAAAAATAATAAGAGTTCATGGAAAAACTTAAGGAAAAGCAAAACAAAATAATTGAAGGAATGAAAAATAGATAAATGGTAGAAATTGAATATGAAGTTAAAAAATAGTAATAATTATAAGAGATGATTTAAAATAATAAAATTAAAGAAATGAAGTTATTGGAAAATCAATAGAAAAAGTAAGAAGAAATAAAATAAAAATAGTTGTTTAATGAACAATAATAATAAATTAGAGAAACTAAAAAACAACAATATGAAATATAAATGCAAGAAGAAATAAAATAGACTTTGAAAAAGTATAAAGAATAAGAAGAAAGATAACAATAAATGAGGGAACATATGGAAAAAGAAAGAAAATAATAAGCTTTACAAAGGGAATAGCATTTATAATAAAAAATGAATGATATTTAAAACAAATTACATTAATTGGAAAAAACATCGTAAGAATAAGCTTAATTTAGGTAAAGTCAAAGGGAAATGAAGTTATTCAAAATGTAAGAAAATAAAGAATAGGAACTTAAATAAAAAATACATTAAAATCAATAAAAAAGATTTAAAATAGAATAATAAATAGATAATTATAAATAAAATGAAGAAAGAACAAAATAGGAAATTTAACATAACTTGGAATAAAAAATATATAAACTAGAATTAAAAAGACAGGAAATGGAATGTAGATAATAATAAAATATCTAACAAAAACGATAATTGTCAGAATAAAAAGCAAATGAAATAAGAACATTTATGAATAATTAGGAACAACTAAATTAATAAAAAAAAGATGAACTAGACCAATTTATGCAAGAAATAGAAAGAAAATAAGTAAATTTAGAACGATAGAAATAAAGACTAATGATGTAAAAGAGCAAAGTACGAGAACACAAATTTAATAAAAACTAAAACAATATATTTAGAATGACATAATCATAAGAAAAAACAAACAAGAAAATAATGATGGATTTATAATGTAGTATTGAAATGACAACAATGAACCGAGAGAGACATTTGCATGAAGTGAAGAAGAAATATATTAAAAAATTAATATAATTAGAAGAGGTATAGAAGAATCTGGAAAGATTGTAAAGGAAAGAGGATTATCAGAAATAATAGATAAAATTAAAATAGGAGGGAATGGAGGAAAGGATGGATTAGTATTAGAAAGAAAAGGAGTATTAGTATTAATAGAAGTAGAAAATTAAAAAGGAAATTGAAAAGGAAAAGTAAAAGTTGTTATTGGAATATAATGTCTCTAATTTCAATACAAATTAAGATAGCAAGTACTCTAACAACACTTTTTTTAAGAAGTAATAATAATAATAATAGTAGTAGTTGAATAATAACAGCAATAATAACAATAATAATAATAATGATTTTTTTAAGTCTTAATAGAACTTTGATAATCCTGCGGAATTGAACACAAATATCGAGATGTACAATACCTATGTGAAAAAGGAACCTTTATAAAACATTTCACAATTCAAACGAAAAATGAATATTCAAAGCACTTCTCAAAATTTCTATCATAACAAGAAGCAAGACCAACTTCTAATTAAGAATAATTCTTAACGCAACCCTTGCAAGATAAAACTCTAATCAATTAAATCAGATACTCCTTAAGTCGATATTACTAAACAGACTTTTGCTTCTATGATTAGCTCAAATTTCAACTTTTAAAATAAGTTGGTTAAGTAGAGTTAGAAGGAAACTAAAAATATATTTAAGGTCATTGAAAATAGTTTTAATAAATTCGATGCTTTTAATCTAAACATATAGGAAAACGATTATAAATATTTTGTAGATTAGTTTAAGCTTAGTGCTCTTTAATCCTATCAAAATAAATAAATTAATAACCCTATTGCATGATATTCATAAAATATATTTTTAATATTATACATATTATTTCGTTAAAAAAAAATATTATTCATATTTGTTTCATAATTACTTTGCTATTTTTATCAGATCTTAATTATATCTTTTAAATAATTCTTCACCTAATTTACTGTATTATTTTCTAGCTATTAAATTGTTTAATTAATATATTTATAATCCTTCTTAATCTATTTTTATATTTTTTTTTTTACTATAATTTATTTTGGAAATGCTAAATTAAACTATTATATTTTTGTTCGTTAAATTTAAAAATAATGATATTATCACCTATTATTATAATAATAAAACTTTTTAAAATATTTTTATATTTTCTTTATTTCTATTTATTCTTTAATTTATTTTTAATAAATAAATTTTTTCATTTTATAATTTAAATAATTATTTATTAATTAATTTATCTAAATCTAAAATATTATTTTTTGTTTTCTATAATTTAATATATTCTTTAATTTTATTTAGAAAATAAATTAATATTAGTTTTAAATCAGATTATAAAAAATCCTTATTTTAATTTTATAAATCCTTTATTTTTTCCTCAATATAATAAAATAATATTTTGCTTTTATTAATTTTCATATTAAATTATTAATTATTAATAAAATCGTTTAATTTAATATAAAAATAATAATTGAAAGAAGAATAAAACCTAAAACTTTCATACTTTTCATTTAGAAATAATTTTTAATTTTCTTTAATATTTATTAAAAAAATTACTTTAATTTTTTTATTTAACTTTTATATTAATATTGATTATTTTATTATTGTTTTTGATTTATTTTTCAAAAACTAACTCTTGTAAAAACTTTTAACAATTATTAATTTTAACAGTTTCAATTTTATTATCACGTTCTCAAATTTAAGTTTATTATAATATTCTATTCCATATGATAATTTCAATAAAAAATAAATATTTCATTGAATTTTAATCAAAATTCATTTTTAAGTATTGAAGAAATTATTTTTAATTTTTATTAAAGACCTATTCTTAAATTTCCTAAAAATTATTGAAATTATATAATAGATATAATTTAATAATATACTTTATTATTTTAAAGTTAAATATTCTAAATATTCTTTTTATCATTTTTTTTTACTTTTATTTGAGTTTATTTAATTTAGTTGTACATTAACTCAAATTTATCGTATTTTAATTTGGTTTTAAAATTATATTAATAAATTCTTTATAAATTTATTATTGCTTCAATTGATATAATATTTTAAATAAATTAAAAATCTAAATTTTTAATGTCATATTCACTTAAAAAAAAGCTAAATTATCTACAAGAATTTTAAACATAAAGAATAACCGTCCAGATATCTATAAAATTATTTTTTTTAATTGTTAATATTAAATAATTTTATTTTATTTTTATTATTTATTGATATATTATTCAAAAAACATGAGTTTATAATTTTATAAAATTTTATTGATTATCTTTTTAGTTATCAAGTGGTTTTAAGTTTAAAGAATACATTTAAATGAATTGAGAATTTTATAAATTTTAAAAGTATATTTTTTTATACAGATTATGTTTAATTAGCATTATTTTATTAAAAAATAATTAATATATTTTATTAATTAACTAGATTTAGTTTTAATATTTTAATTAAGTATATTTAATAAAGTCATCAAAAGAAAATATTCCTTTGTATTATTTTGTTTTTTAATTAAATGGAAATATTTAAAGCAAAAAGAAATATTCATAGTCCATTTAATAATTATTTTTTTATTTAAAATATGTCAACTTGATTATGACTTTCCCCAAATCATTTATTTTTAATAAATAAAAATTAATAATCTTTTCATAATAGTTGTTTAAAAATGAATTATTTTCAAAATCAGTAAGTAATATATATTTTATTGATTTTTAATTTTACCTATTTATTTAAAATATATTATTAAATCTATTTAATTACTATCCTAATATATATTTATTTCCTACAATTTATTTTTAACATATTATATAATTTCATAATTAACTTAATAAATTTTTAGATTTATTTAATTTTTATACTTTTAATTTTTTTTATTGTTAATCTTTATTTTTTGAATTTAATTCTTATATCCAAAGTATTTAAGAAATGTTTTTTATTTGATTAATATTTTAAGAATAAATTATATTATTAATATTATTTAATTAACTAAAAAACTATATATAAATTTGAATCTAACTAAAATATTTTATTTTTATAAATTATTTATTTTTTTAAATATTTTTATTAATATTATTCAAGTATATTTCACTATATTAATTTTTTTCTTTTAATGTTTAATATTACTAAAATTTTTATTATTATACAGTATTGTTAATTTATTCTTATTACTTTTAGATTTTTTTTCAAACATAATAACTATTTGAAATATCAAATATATTTTTATATTAAGATTATTTATTAATCATATTTTTAATTGAATTTCTTAATTATTTTGTTTTTAATGGCATTTTTTTATTTTATTATTCTTAATTTATTTATAATACAATTAGCTACGATTATACATATTCTAATATTTTTATTATTTATTATAATGATAACTAGCAAAATAATAAAAATTTGATTAATTTTTTTTTCATATTTTTACCATATAATTCTTAAAATAACATTTATAAATTAAATTACAACATATTTTAAAATAAATTTTTCTTTTTTAAAACTACGTATAATTTTAAATTATCTTTAGATTAATTCAAAATTATTCGATGATATAAATACTTTTTATTTATTTTGAATATTCCTTAGATTAAAGATTAATTTTCATTATTGATGAATAATAAATCAATTAATAATTAATAATAAACTTATTTTTCTTAATTTTATTATAATATTTTTAAATTTGTTCTAAATAGTTTTAAAAATAAATAATTCCAATAAATAAAAATTTTTTATGACATAGTGATTAAAATTTGACTATCAAAAATTTATTATTATTCTAATAATTTTATAAATTAGTCAATTTTTTCTTTAAATAAATTTAAATCTTAGCTTATATTTTTTTTTTTAATAAGTTTTATCTTATAATTTTTAAATTATTTTATTATTAATTCTAAAAAAATATTTAACAAATATTTTTATTGATTCACTTAATTATTTTATAATTAAAAAAATTCACTAGTATATTTAGTTTTGTTTAGAATTCTTTTAAATATAAACTAAAGAAATATGTTTAAATTATTTAATTAATTTATATTTTGATTTTTAATATTTTGGAAATTGCTTTTATATAAATTTAAAGATTTTTGGTCCATAAATAATTATTATAAGTACTTTAAATTTTTATTAATAAAAAATTAATAATTTTAAAAAAATTTATTTTAAAAATTTTTTGTAAAATATTATTTTAAAATATCAAAGATAATATTTAAAATTCCTTATTTTAAATAATCACTTTTAATTTAAATAATTGATTTATAATAAAAATTTAATTTTTTTTAATATGTAGATCCAAATTCAATATTTATACTTGGTATATCATCTTTATCTATCTCAATATATAATTATTTGATATTCCATTTTATATTTTAATTGAAATAGGTATTAAAAAAAGAAAAACAGGGAAAATTTATTCAAATTTATTAACTTTTTTAATCAAAATTACAAATATCAAAATTTTTACTAATACCATTATTATTATATAATTCATTTAAAAATATGTTATATTCTTATTAATTCAATAATTTTAATATAATTTGCTTTTTATAACCTATAAATATTTCTTATTCTAAAATTTTTTAATTTTCTTATGTTTTTTCTTATGTTATTTTCATCAAATAATCTCTTTTTTACAAAACCTATATTTTTTTTATAGATGTATTAGACTTTTAATTATTTTATTTACTTAATAAATTGATAATAGACTATTTTTCAAAACTTGTTTTTTATGTAAAATCAATCGACTTTCTTATTGATTATTATTTTTAAATATATTTTCTGAAATTTCTTTAAATAATTATTGCAGCCATTACTTGAGAATAACTTAATTTTTTATTTATGTCTCCATTTTTTCATGTCAAAAGTAAGTTTATTTTTTCAAAATTGAATTATTCTATTTAGATGTTATCATGTGTAATAATATTTTTATTTTTATTTTTAGGTGTTTAGTCTTTACTAAGTTTGGATAATAAAGTTTCAAAATTACTTTATTAAACCTATTTTTCCTATATTTTATTTATTATTTATATATTTTTAATTTTATTTTTTTTAATTTATTATAAAGGTCATTAAGTTAACATGCTAGAAATATTATTTAAAGAATTACTTTAATTTTTGTGAGTACTTATTGAATAATTTTTATCATTAAGTAAATTTTAATTGTTTTAAATTTTATTTTTTAAATCTAAAAAAAATTAACAATTAAAATTTTTTTATAATTTTTTTTATATATATTTATGCTAATAATATAAAAATAAACATAATAATTACCAAATATAAAATTTAATTTTCTTTTATTTTTTTAAATATTTAATTTTTATTGATATGTTTGATAAAAATTAACATTACTAAAAATCATGTTATTTTATATCTATTATTTTTATTTATCTTAATTTTCTATTAAATATTTTATATAAAATTTACATTGAATCTTTTATAATTTCTCTAATTTTTCACTTTAAATATAATTTTTTAAATTGGTTTCTAAACTTTTTATTAATTATTTAGATACTATGTTATTGATATTATTATGATTTAATTTTATGAAATCTTCAATTTTATAAGTTTAAATTAATTAAATTTATTTTATTTTATTATATTCTAAATTTAATCTTTCACATTTTAGAGTATAATCTTTAATTATAGGATCATTTTAATTAAAACTGTTATTTACTTGAATAAATAAATTTTAATTTACAAGATAATAAGATTAAAGAGTAAATATTCAACGCTTAAATGTAATTATTAAATTTTATAAGACAATTAGCTAAATATTCTAAAATTATTACTAAATTTAATCTTTTCTTTGCATTAAAAATAACAAATTTATGTCAAAATATTTTTTTACAATGCTCAACGAAATTAAAATTAATAAATATATTATTAATTAATTATATTGCATTAATACATATTTTAATACAAATTTTGAATAATTATTTTTAAAACAGTTATTTGATGTAATAAATATTAATTTCATCTATATCTGAAATTATTATTGATTTTATATTATTGATATGCTCAAATTAAAATTATTTTTCAAATTATTAATTTATTAATAGGAATAATTTTTTTTCTTATTCTTATTAATTTAATAATTTTATATTTAATAAAAAATACTAAATTTTAATCAAATAATAAGTTTCTGAATATTTTAAATTTTAATTAAATTATTAGATATTGTCAAATAATTATTATAAATATTATAAAAATTTTTCCGCCTCACAAAATTATTATTACTAAATAAAATAATTACTTAATTAAACAATTTTTTAAACAAAAATTTTATTTAATTCTAATTCTTCTAAATTTTTTATACTTTATAAATTATCAATTTAATTAACTTATTTATTAATACTCTATTATTTTTTAAATATTTATTAAATATCAAAATTTAATTTATATTTTTCTTAATATTCTATAGTCAATAAACTAAAAACAGATTATTTGCTTAAATCATTTGAATTTATTTTTAATACTTAATTTACATTCTATTATTATTGATATATTATTTACAATATTATTATTAACTTATTTTTTAAAATCTTAGAGATTAATTAATAAATAAGAACTATCCATATGTAAAATAAATAAAATATTTATTATAATAAGAAAATAAATATAATTATTATATATTTCACATTATTGAATAAACGTCTGAATCATATAAATTTGAAGTCTTTAAATTAATACTATTTTTATTTTTTTTGTTTTTCTAAATTCAATTTTCCACTGAATTTATTTAATATTAATTAGTATTCACATTTGAATTATCATTTTTATCTTTATATAAATTTTTATTATATTTTTTATTTAAATATTATGTTTTTTTAACATCATTAATATCATTCCATTAATGAAGATTACAAAAACTTCAACATATTCCTTCTAACCAGGTATCTATTGATTTAAAAATAATTTTTATATTGTGATATCTTGTTGTTTCAAAAATATAATCATTGTATATTTCTATTACACCTTTTCTATTTCAGGCAGCAATTGTTTGTTTATTATTTTCCCCTTTTAAAAATACTTCTACGTGAACTAAATCATGAATTCTTTTAATCTTATTTTTAAAATAGTATATATTTAAAATATTAATGATTTCATAATAATTATTTTCATTTATATTTAATATTAAATAATATTTTTGAATTATAAAAATGTACTTATTTATCATAAAATTCTGCTTTGTAAAAAATAAGATCTCCAGGAAGTGCTTCTTCTTTTTTTATTTTAATTGGAAGCAAATCATACTAGTAAGACTAAAAAATAAAGTCTATAGAAAATTACTTAATTTTCTTATTTCAATTTAAATCCGAAATCTTCATAAAGATTATTAACAGCTTATCTTATTAATCCACAACAATCTAAAAATAAATCTGAATTATAATTAGGATCATCTGGAGTCAATAAACTTATTATTTTAAATTTATTTTACTTTTTTTTATAAGGAACTCCAATATATTTCTTACATTCATCTATAAATTTTTATCTCAAAGCATTTTTAAATTCTAATGATCAGGTTTATTTATAACCATATTTATTAACTCTATTTAAAAATTATTAGTTTTATTATTAAGCTTGTTTTTCATTTTATTTTTTTAATATTAAAATCTTATTTTATTATTTGGATTCTTTTAATTTTTATTAGAAACTGTTTTAATCTTATTATTAATTATATTTAATTATGTATTTATTTTTTTAATTCTTACTATTATATTAATTTTATATATAATTTTATGTTTCATTTTGATTAATATTATTTAAAATATTTTAATTGATAGAATTGTTTTTAAAAATTGTACTGTGCTGATTTAAATCTTTTTATTTTTTTGTTTTATAATCATAATTAATGATTTTTTTAAATTATATTTAAGTTGATTGACTTTAATTGTTATGATTTTATTTTTTTTAATTATTATAGATGTTTTAATTATTTTATTGATTATTTGATTAAAGAAAATTAGTAAATTAAATATTTAAATTATCATTTAAATCCTATTTATTTTTTAATTATTTTTAATTAAAAAAAAATTCTTCATATTTGGTTTAAAGTTTCTAATTTTTTTAAATATTATTTTGATTATTAATTATTTGTATTAAGGTATTTTTTTTTTAACTATTTTATATTTTAATTTTAAACATTTATTTATAAATATCCATTTTAGATAAGAAAATTTCCAAATGTTTATCTTTTTTAGCAATATTTTTTTCCATAAAGATTAGTTAGTTATAAAATAAAACTTAATTAAAAATAAATTAAATTTACTAATTATAATAAAAATATAAATTATAATTTGATAAGTAAATATTATCAATATTTTTTATTTTTTGTGACAATATTATAAAATTCTTCAGCAGAAATTTAAGTATTAGATTTAGTTTTTTCAAGTACATGAACATTGTGAATAAGTTCATTTAATTCATCATCATTCATATTTTCACCTAATCTATTAGTTAAATATTTGAAATCTTCTAACTCAATTTTACCTTTTTTTTAAATATCAATCAGCTCAAATAATTTCTAGCAACCACTTTTAGTTTTGGTGTTTCCTAATTAGTCACATATGGCTTCAATAAAACTATCTAAATCAATTTATCCTTTTAATCCTTCTAAACTTTTTATAACCTTTAATAATGTTGGATTTATTGATTATCTATCAATTTATTCTAAAGTTTTATGCACTTCTTCTTAAGATATAAAGCCTGATTAATCTTCGTCAAATAATTCAAATATTTCTTTTAATTCTTCATAATCTTATTAGCTCAATGTAGCTTTTACTTTTAATTCAACTTCTTCACGAGTACTTTTTTTTATTTAATTTTAGTTAGACATCTTTTTATTATTTAATATTATATTTTTATTTAATTAGATATATTATTGATATATAATATTATTTATTTATTTATTTTATTATTATTTTACTTATTTTATTGATATAATGGAAATATCTCTTAATAAATTCATAGAAAAAAATAATGTTTATAATATTAAATAAATTGATAATGAAATATTTAATTTTAATAGAGAATAATATATGAAACTCTTAGATTAAGCTCCATGGAAATAAGAGTAATTATTAAATTAAAAATTAAAGTGCTAAATATTTTAAAAAAGTAAGAATTTCAATAATAGCATTAATAAAAATGTTAGAACATGCAAGGTAAAAGAATAAAATAATGATAATAAAAAATAAAAATAATAAAATAAATAAATGAAATAAAGATAGAAATATGAAAAATAAATAAAATAATAATAATAATAATAATAAAGAATGGGAGGAGAAAAAGAAGTGATGGGTTTAATGCAAGGTTGAGTGAATGAAGATGAGTTCATAGTAGTGGATATATTTGCACTACCGATTGAAGGAAGCGAAACTAGAGTGTATGCTTAAGCAGATGCTAATGAATATATAAATAACTATATTGATCAATAGGAACTATTGAAAAGGCAAGAGTTTACTTGTGGATGGTATCATTCTCATCCTAGTTATGGATGTTGGTTAAGTGGAATCGATGTGGCTACTTAATAACTTAACTAGATGTCTGATCCATGGGTATAATTACAATATTATTATTATTATTTATATTATTTTATTTATATTAAATAATTATTTTAATATTTTAAAACATATATTATATTTTTCAAAATCATCTATAAAATTATTATTTAATTATATTTAAAAATTATATTATATATATTATTATTATATTTATTAATAATATTATATAATTATCTTTATTAGTTATTTGATTCAATTATAATTATAAATAAAATTAATTTAGATTAATAATAATAAATTAATCTTTATAGCTCGCTATTGTGATTGATCCTATTAGAACTTTCTCAACAGGAGTAGTAGACATAGGAGCATTTAGGACTTTTCCTAGTAATTATTAGCATGATTCTTCAATATCCACTCAAAATTAAAATGTTCCAAATGATAAGATCAAGGACTTTGGCATGCATTATTAAATGTATTATTAGCTTGAAATCAGTTTTTTTTAAACTGAATACGAAAATATCATAATTTAAAATTTATGGTCCAAGTTTTGGATTGATAATTTTACCAATTCTCCAATTATAGACAATCAAATATATTTCTAGTAGTAATTATAAGATATTGTAAATTAATTTCCAAAAATTATTCAAGACCATTTAAATTAATAACGCAGTTTAACTTAAGTTAATTAGATTATCTAAAATTTGCTAAATAAAAATAAAAAATGCAATTAAGTTTAGTAAAATAAGGGATTATAGGATTTTAATAATTATGTTTTGCAAAAAAATAATGCTTTAATTTAGGAATTAATAAAAAACAACATATATTTATGAATATATTTTTAAATCTTTATTAAAATTTATTCATAATTAAATTAAAAAAGTTTAAATAATATTATTCAAATTTAGCTTTGTTTACTTTATTTACTTTTTAAATCAAACTCTTTGATATTATCTTACTCTTCATTTTTTTATTCAGCAGTATTTTTATGCTGACTAAACATTTATATTTCTTATTTTTATCTTTCCATTTCTTCTTCATTAATTTCCCTATCACAAATTGAGCATCTGTAAATAAAAGTTTTGCATTATAAGTTTAAAATAGCTTAAAAAATATTTTCTATGAAGTTTTTTACTTTTTACTTTTTAAAATAAACAGTATTGAAATCCACTACTAAATCATCATTTTTACAAGTTAAACACCTAAAAAACCCTTATTTTTCTTCTTTTAAATGTCTTACTAATTAATATTATTTTTTATATACAGTGTTTTATTTATAATTATTTTTAAGTTATTTATTTTATTTTTTCAGTTTATTCTTCTTCTTTAAGAAAAGATGCATCCAAAATTATCTACTAAAAATCCATGTTAATTTATTCTATAATAAATTATAATAATTTTTATTTTAATAAATTATTTAATTCTTATTTAAAAATATAATATTTTATTTTCAATTATTAAATTAATTTATAAAGATCGTTTAAAATATAAATTATAAATAAATATAATATAAAATAAATAAAAGTATTAATAATTTTTAAATATAAAAATCATACTTAAACTTCTTCATCCTAATCTTAATTTTAATTTTATTATTTTTACTCTTTTGTAATTTTAATAATCGGAGCGATAACTAATCTTTCGATCTTTAATTATTGAGAATTAATTTTCAAATTTGCAAATCCATTCATTCCCCAATCATTACCCCAAGTATTTTAAGCAATCCAAAATTGATTTCCCTCTTTATCTTAATCCCATCCTATTAATTTTATAAAGTAAAATCCTTTAAATTTAGTAGAACCTTCAATAGGATCATAAATTCCTTAATCATATAAAAGAAAATCTCTATAAGGAATTATTGAAGCTATTACAGGACCATTTTTAAATATTTCTCTTTTTATACTTTCTACATTAGAAGCTACACAATAATCAAGTACTTCAACTTTTTTACACTCACTAATATACTTACTACATTCTATTTGATCGTTTCCTTGATAATTGAAACAAGATTCATCTACGATTCCTTTATATTTTATGTAATCTAATACTCCACTCACAGTTCCTTTAAAATTTTAATTTAAATTAATTTTATTATAATTATTAGATAATTATTTATTTTTTACCTTACTTGCACCCTTTATTTTTTTTATCACAACTTAAAATTTATTAGGTTGACAATAAACTGTTTTCATCATTTATCTTACAATTTCTATTCTAAATAGTACTTAAAGTTGTTTGGATATAATTGGATGAACAATTTTTACTTTATTATACTGGCTCATTTTAATTTAAACATTAAGGATATTCTTAATAAAAATTAAAGCTTGAAGGTAGAATAACTCCAGTATTGTCATTATTTGAGAGACATCTATTGATCTAATTTTTAAATGTTAATACACTTTAAAATAATTATTTAGCATCTAAAAGGACCCAATTTTCAAAAAACTTATTGTTTTTTAATAAATATCCATTATAATCATTTATTTGATTATTTTGATAATTTATAAGTTTATCATCTAAAACAGATATTTCTGAAATGCTTCTTTTATCTTTTATTAATGAATATAATATCATTCCGATACATACAGCAGCAAATACAATTATTACTAAATAATACATAATTGATTAATAAGATATTTTTTTTTATTTTTTATTTAATGCTTTTTTTAGATTATTTAATTTTTCTTCCTATTTTTCTTTTTCTATTTAATTATATGTGTTTTAATATTATTTTTTATTTTATTTCATTTAATATACTTATTATAAAGATATTTTTATATTTATTATAATTAAAAATATTATCAAATAAATAATTGCTCGATTTGGTCTTTAGCTTCTAATATTTGACTACTTAATTAAGAGCCTTCATGAAAAGTTATACACGCAGCAATCACAGGTCTTAAAATTTAATTATTATTTAAAATTTAAATTAAATATTGACTTAATTTAATTTTAATTTAATAATATAATACCTTTTTATTCCACAAGCCCTTCCTAAAGCGGCTTGACTCTATACAAAACAATAAGGAACATTTTTTTCATTACATATTCCTGGTAAATTCATCAAAATTTCAATGGGATTTGTATCTGCAGCCATTATTACTAACTCACTTCTTCCTCTATTTAGATACTTAATAACTTCATTAACCCCTTTCTATATAATTATTTAGTTTTCTTTTTTTTATATTTATATCAATAAATATTATTTAATACTCTCAATTATTTATAATGAAAAGATTGCTGTAATAGGTCAAGAATTTTTACTGTAAATTTAGAATCTGCTACAGGATAAGGTTTCATCTCTTTTTCTATTAGTGAATTATCAATTTATTATATTTAATTTTCTTTTGTGATTTAAATGTTGCTATTTTATTATTAATTTTCTTAATCGTCAAATTTTACTTATTTTTATATTATTTATTCATCTAATTTTAAAATTGTAAATTTTTTTTTCATTATAGATATATAATAAAATATAATTAAATTTTCATATATTATTATTATTATCATTATTTATTAAAATATAATTGTTAATAGTATATAAAAAATAAAATAATTTAAATTAAATAATAAAATGTTATTATTATTTAAATAAATAAAATGTAATTTCATATTTATTATTTTTTCTCATAATTTAAATTATTTTTCTTTTATGGAATCATAAATTACATTTGATATTTATTTTTTTGAGTATTGATTTTATTTAAATTTGATAGATATTTTGGTTTAATTATTTTAATATCATCTTAAAATATTTTTGATTTATTTTGAATAATTAACTTTTAATTTTAAATAAACTATTAATATTCATATTTATCAAAAATTTTATTGTGCTATGAATAAACATATAAGTCCAATTATTATAATTAGGTTCTATCAAATCTAATAAGGATAAATTTTTTTAATTTAATTATTTTTAAATTAAGTTTTATCCAATTTTTTTATGATTAAAATATTTATTCTTTAATAAATAAATTATTAATTAATTTAGTTTTTATTAAAATTTTTTTTAATTATTACATAATATTTTAAAAAATTGAATTAAAAGCAGCTTTTTATAAACCTAGAATAAACTAGATTAATAAGTAAATATTTAATGCAACTAAAAATATTAAAGAAAAATAATTTATATAGATACTATATTCATCAATATTTATTAAGTTTACCAAAATTATATTTATTATACAAACAAAAATGCTTATTATTTCTAAATTATTTGATAAGTTTTAAATATAAGGTTAATTTTATATAATTATTATTAAATAAAGAATAAGAATAAATAGAATTAGTAAAGATTAGATTTATTATTGCCCATTAAAATAGGTAATCAAAAAAATCATAAAATATTTCAAATATAATCTAATAATTTCCCAATA
>Ga0315908_10000724_pt1 | contig 25911 bp, 19 predicted proteins | sample LakEriMetagenome_12_FD_203520 | JGI IMG/M metagenome (GOLD analysis project Ga0315908, IMG submission 203520) | Freshwater fungal communities from buoy surface, Lake Erie, Ohio, United States - Buoy 4 MA124 | ecosystem: Environmental > Aquatic > Freshwater > Lake > Lake biofilm | place: USA...
CAAAGATTTTCATGGGGCACAGGTTTATGGTTCTTTCTTCAATAATTTGATTATTCGTAACGAATCAGCTCTTCTTATTCGTGTTGAACCTACGATGGAATTCATTGATCAAGTGACGGATTCAATATGGTATTCCCGTGGAAATGAAAGTCCGTTTGATTATGTTCAGCAGGAAGATCTAACCGATGATGGTGAGATAATGGATGAGCAAATTTACGATGAAAACAACGAACAACTTGCCTTTCCAGAAGCGTCAGATGATCCGAATGTAAAAAATTACTACGAACTTCGAGACAGTGTACAACAAGCAATTCAGCTCGAACAGCTTGATGTTATTCTTCACGAATTAATTGAAAAAAAAGAAAATCTTACCACTTCCGACCTTCGTTTTGGTGAACAAATTCAACATGATTCAGAGGGGATATTTTATATGGATAATTCGCGGAATTTAGAGAAAGCAAATGGACTTTGGTATTTTCAAACAATTCTTCCAACCCTATATCAGGATATCCAAGAATTATATACTGGTAATGTTATTCTTGGTGATATGTTCTTAAGAGATAATTCAGTCGAATTTGTTTTGGATGCGAGATACGGCGAAAAGTTAGGTTCAATCTACGAACAGATGAACGACTCGCGTTTTGATAAAAATGTATTGAAATATATTCCTAAAAGCAGCACCGGCTATTTCACCTACAATATTAATTTACGTAAGGCATACGAAAAAGCATATGACGTTGTCATGCCGATATTAATGGATGAAAAGAATGCTCAAATAGCAATGAATGTTTTGACCATTGAATTGTTAAATGAATACATAAACAAAGATGCACTTTTCGGCACTTATAAAGGCAGTATGTTTGGATACTTCAATGGCATAAAAAAAATAAAAACGAAAAAAATTGAATTTTTCTACAACGAAGAAACTTTTGAATATGGCGAGCGCGAGGCTGAAGCAGAAGAAGAAATGCCAATATTTACTCTTGGAATTTCCATCGATAGAGATGATATTCCTGAAAAAATAATGAAGCACCTCGGACGGCTTACCTCCAAAATCAAAAATATGGGTGACTATTGGCGAATGGACAATGCGATTCTTGATGCCGCTCCTATCTATTTAATAAACAAAAACGGATTACTAATCTTGACAAATGATGAAGACCTAGCAGTTAATCATTCCAACGGATATGGAAAAGAAAAATTGGCTAAAATCAATGTTAAAAAGGCAAAGAAAAGTGGATTTATGTATGGAGCGGTTGATATTTCAGAAACATTAAATCGCTTTCCAACAGATATATTAAATCCAAGACAAAACGAAATGATTCAATCATTAAAGGGTAAATCAGGTAAGCTTGAACTAACTTCTAGTGAAACGACTAAAAGTCATACTTCATTCAACATCACCTATGCTTATGAAGGAAAAGAATCATCCGCAAAACACTTGCTTGATCTGATAAACACCATTTACGTCGTATCAAAATAATTCGTTTTGGCTAAAAAGGTTTTCACAATAATCATTTTAGCTCTTTCACTTGCCGGGTTTCTCTATTTAAGACCTTATTTTTTCAAGAAAGAAGCTACACCAAGATTAATAGATCGTTTACCCTCAGCTGAATTTTTAGGAAAGGCCAATATCCTTGAACTGGCCAGGGAAACTAGTGGCATGATGTTTTATAACAAAGTTCCATATCGTGATTTTACTTCCTATGAATTTATACTAAGCCAATCTAAAATGTATGGTGTAGACCTTCAAAAACCAGCCTATTTTTTTGGTAATGAAGATGGAAACTGGGGCGCAATCCTTCACGTATCGGATAGTTCAAAAACGTCAAATGGAATCGATCGAATCAAAAATTTCGTTTCCATACGTGACAGTATAATATACGATACAAAGATTTGGCACATTCCTAAACAGAAAGCTTATCTTCATTATGGGAAAAACTATTTATTGGTTTATATTGGTTCTAATTTCAAGAAGATTCTAAATCAAGTATTGAATTCTAAAGTATACGAACAGCGAAATGAATGGAAAAAATTCTTAAGCATTAAAGAATTCAAAAATGATCATTTAGTCATTTATTCAAATTGGAAAAAACTTAATCAATTCGGGATAGAAACTGCATTATTCGCACATGATAGTGATTCGATTAGCTTTAATTTGAAAAGCTACATGAAAAAGAAAAATCCATTTTATATTAAAAAAAAATCGGCGGGAATTGCCTTTGCAAGTATCACAAATTCAAATAAATCAGTCGAGATTCATCTTGATATTGAAAAATTAAGAAAACACCCAGAAGATTCACTTTATTATTCAATCGTGCGAATTGGAAGAAAGTTTGGATTTCCAATAACTGAATTTTTAAACGCTTGGAATGGAGACTTGTGCTTTGCAGAAGGAGGTGCACAAAAAATGATAGAGAAATATGTTACCACGGAATTAGATGAAGAATTTAATGTTACGGAAGTAGAAAAAACGAGGGAAGTTGAGGTTCCAGGTTATTCCTTGTTAATTTCAACTAATGATAAGGGGTATGTTTTTGTAAATCGACTTTTTCAAAAAGGTTACCTCAGACAGGATGGGAAAAAATTCAGAGTTTTGTTTTCTCCACCCCTAAATTTCATTCAAACACCTGAATTCATTTCACTTTATTCTGGGTCATTAACGCCAAAATTAATTTTAGGCGAGCAGAATAGAGTCATTTGGACGAATCAACAAACAAGGTATTCGTTTCAAATTGATTCATTAAACAATAATGAAGTTTTTGGAAGTATGCAGATTCCTGTCGCCCGTTTGTTTAAAAGAAATAAAATCAACTAGGTTGGTTTGCGAATTCAAATTCTTCTGAATTTGAGGCAATGTAATTCAATATACTCAAAATTTCATCTAAATCAGAACTGGTCACTAACTTAGTTCTAAAGTCCTTGAAATGAGCAATTCCTTTGAAGTAATTCGTGTAATGACGTTTCATCTCATTTATGCCGACAGTATTGCCTTTCCATTTGACACTCATTTCCAAATGGTCTTTTGCGGCCTCAACACGTTGGATTATTCCAGGAGCTGGTAAATGTTCTCCTGTTTTGATAAAGTGTTTAATCTCATTAAAAATCCATGGATAACCTATACTCGCCCGTCCAATCATCACACCATCCACTCCGTAGCGATTCTTGTATTCAACGGCTTTTTCTGGTGAGTCAATATCTCCATTACCAAAAATAGGAATGCGCATGCGTGAATTGTTCTTAACCGCTCCGATCAAGGTCCAATCTGCATCGCCTTTGTACATCTGCTTGCGGGTCCGGCCATGAATAGATAAAGCCTCAATTCCAATATCTTGGAGACGTTCTGCTACTTCGACAATGTTTTTTGTATCGTCATCCCATCCTAATCTTGTTTTAACGGTAACAGGTAAACTCGTCGATTTCACGACCTCAGTGGTCATTCTTACCATTTTTGGAATATCTTGTAAAATTCCTGCACCAGCTCCTTTGCATGCTACCTTTTTGACAGGACAACCATAATTAATATCAAGTAAATCAGGATTCGTACGATCAATAATTTGCGCAGCCTGCTTCATGCTTTCGATTTCTGAACCAAATATTTGAATTCCAATTGGACGCTCATATTCAAAAATATCTAGTTTCTGAACACTTTTTGCGGCATCACGAATCAAACCCTCGGATGAAATAAATTCCGTATACATTAAATCTACTCCATGTTTTTTACATAAAGCCCGAAATGGCGGATCAGAAACATCCTCCATTGGAGCTAAAAGCAAGGGAAATTCTCCCAATTCTATATCACGAATTTTTACCATTACTTTTTAAAGAAATCAGGACGTTCGGACTCAATTACTTTTAAATAATTTTTCAATTCCTGTTCGTTGGCTGATTTTAAGACCATCAGCATGTCATCCGATTCAACAACGATGTAATCTTTCAAACCATCTAATAAAACCAATTTATTTTTAGGAACATTCACTAAACAATTCTCTGAATTAAAAGTAAAGACATTGTTTCCTATTATTGAATTCGTGTTCTCATCTTTCTTTAAATGTTCTGTCAAACTTCCCCAAGTTCCCAAGTCACTCCAATCAAAATCAGAAAGTACAACAGAAACATTTTTAGCATGTTCCATCACTGCAAAATCAATGGAAATATCCTCACAACGATCAAAAGCATCGTAGATAAAAGATTCTTCTTCCTTTGTGCCGTATTTACTCGAATCAGATGCAAACAATTGAAATAAATTAGGTTGAAAGCTCTCTAGCGACTGAAGAATAACATCAGCTCTCCAAACAAAAATTCCCGCATTCCAATAAAAATTTCCTGCTGAAACAAATGATTTCGCTGTTTCCAAATTCGGTTTTTCACGAAATTGAATCACCTCTGTTGCTTGACCTTTAGAAACATTTGCATTTTTGTCGAATTCGATGTAACCATATCCAGTATCCGGTCTGGTAGGCGCAAGACCAAGGGTCACCAAATGCTTTTTTTCGTTTGCGACGTCTATAGCAGTTCCAATAATTTCATTAAAACGCGTTTCATTAACAATTAAGTGATCTGAAGGAGTGATAATTAAAGTCGCGTCCGGATTTGATTTATAAATTTTTGATGCAGCAAAAGCAATACAAGGTGCCGTATTTTTTCGCATTGGTTCACAAAGGACTTGCTCAGTGTTTAGTTCAGGTAATTGTTCAAGAACCAATTCCTGGTATGAAGTATTTGTTAAAATAAAAATCTGTTCAGTTGGAACTGTTTTTTGTAAACGTTCAAAAGTTAGTCTTAAAAGCGATTTACCAATTCCCAAAACATCCAAAAATTGTTTCGGATTTTGAGGTGTTGACATGGGCCAAAATCGACTACCGACTCCACCTGCCATTATTAATCCATAATTGTTATTCTTCATAGGGTTTTATTAATTGAACCGTTGCTAAAGCATGAATTAGGTATTGCTTTCCACTCTTTAATTCCTTGCAAAGGTAACGACTTCTTCTAAGTAATCCTTTTTCAAAAGCTCGCCCATTAAGCGAAAAATGAGAAGCAACTGGAATTTCTTCTAGTGACGTCTGATTAGAAGGCTTATCGTATTTTTTCAAAACGCGAGATAAATTTAAATCAGAGCACGAGGACGCCTTCGTATTTGTAAACGTATTCCAAAGCACTTTTTCGATATCATTAGGCAGTTGCTTACTTAACAAAACGGGTTCAAGCAACGCTCGAAAAGCATTTTTCCATTCCATTCCATGAGGGGCTACTCGAATACCATATTGTCGAAAAGTATTTAAGTGAGCTAATTCATGCAACGTAGTAATTAAGAAAGCAAACTTATTCAAATTTCCATTGACAGTAATTATCGGTTTTTCTCCTTCCGACCTCACGCGGAAATCCCCTAGTTTTGTTGAACGACCTGGAACAATTTTGAATATAACTTTCGCGTTTAAAATTAATTCAACCAAATATTCAACAAAAAAATCAGGAGCAAATCGTGATAGCGTATGATAAAATTGTTGCTTTTTGTCTGTCATGTTCACTACAAAAATAGAAAACTAAATCCTTTAAATGCCTGCTCATTTTTAAATAATACTTAAATTAGCCCTGTGAAAATCATACAAAACATAGGAAAATATTGCCTAATGCTAACGGTGGTTTTCACACGTCCAAGAAAATGGAACCTATTTTTCAAACGACTTTTTGATGAAATAAATAGCATTGGCATTAACTCGCTTCCGATTGTGGCCTTGATGTCAACTTTTATTGGAGGAGTTATCTCTTTGCAAACGGCCTCTAACATGTCAAGTCCTCTGCTTCCTGACTACACTGTTGGATACATTACACAATCGAGCACTATTTTAGAATTTTCACCCACGATTATTTCTCTAATTCTTGCTGGGAAAGTCGGTTCCAATATTGCCTCAGAAATAGGAACAATGCGCGTTACTGAGCAAATCGACGCTTTGGAAATAATGGGAGTTAACTCATTAAATTTTTTAGTTCTCCCGAAGATAATGGCCGCTATTCTTTATTTCCCAGTTCTAGTTATTTTCTCAATGGCTTTGAGTATGATAGGTGGATGGTTAGCTTTAGTTCTTTCTGATCTCAGTACGACAGAAACATATTTATTGGGTTTACGTGCCTTTTTTGAACCTTCAAACATCAATTACGCATTAACGAAGACAGTTGTTTTTGGTTTTTTAATCGTATCTGTTGCCTCTTTTTATGGTTACTATGTTAAAGGAGGATCTTTGGATGTTGGGAAGGCCTCAACGCAAGCTGTGGTAAGTAGCAGTGTCTGCATCCTAATTGCGAATTTCCTTTTAACTCAAATGATATTACTTTAATGATTGAGGTAAGGAATATAAATAAGTCATTTGCCGGAAATCAAGTTTTAACGGATATCAATACCTCCTTCGAAAAAGGAAAGGTAAATCTAATTATTGGACAATCAGGTCATGGCAAGTCTGTGCTTGCCAAGTGTATGGTTGGTCTGCACGAAGTCGATACAGGTGAAGTTCTCTATGATGGACGTGATTTCACTAAAATGGATAGGGTTCAACGAAGCGAAATTCGTCAAGAAATAGGAATGCTTTTTCAAGGATCCGCTCTATTTGATTCAATGACGGTGGAGGAAAATATCATGTTCCCGCTTTCGATGTTTACCAAAATGACGAAAGGTGAAATGTTGAATCGGGTTAATTTTTGCTTGGAACGCGTAAATCTGTCTGGAAAAAATAAATTGTTACCCGATGAGTGCAGCGGTGGGATGCAAAAACGAATCGGAATCGCCCGAGCTATCGCGATGAATCCCAAATATCTTTATTGTGATGAACCAAATTCGGGTCTTGATCCGAAAACATCCATTTTAATAGATGCATTGATAAAAGATATCACCAAAGAATATCAGATGACAACCATTGTAATTACACACGATATGAATAGTGTAATTGAAATTGGTGACAACATTATTTTCGTTTATCAAGGTAAAAAATGGTGGCAAGGGGATCGAAAATCAATAATTACGACTGACAATCCCGAAATTATGGGATTTGTTTTCGCTTCGGAATTCATGAAAGAAATTAGAAGCTCAATGCGCGAAAAAAGAAGCTAATTTATTTGTTTTTCAAAAATTACGTTTATCTTTGCAGCCCAATTTCGACAATATCATCGACTTTGGTAGATTCAATCGAGAATCTAGGTAATTGAAATAAAAGCGGATGTGGTGAAATTGGTAGACACGCCAGACTTAGGATCTGGTGCCGAGAGGTGTGCGGGTTCGAGTCCCTCCATCCGCACTAAGAGGTCTCGTTACGAAAACGAGACCTTTTTTGTTTTAAGTGGATTAAAAAAATAAATGAAATGAACGTTTTACGTCAAGATTTAGATGCATTAAATGCAGTGTTAACTGTTAAAATAAGCCCAGAAGATTATCAGCCAAAAGTGAAGGCTGCTGTTGAAAAATATAGAAGGACAGCAAAAATTCCAGGATTCAGACCGGGACACGTTCCGCAAGGCCTAATTCAAAAACAATACGGAAAAGCATTTTTAGCCGAAGAGTTGAATAAATTGGCAAATGACGCGCTTTACAAATTCATCATTGAAAACAAACTTGACATTCTTGGAAATCCAATTCCAAAAGAAAATACAGACGTAGTTGGTAGTTTTGATCAACCCTCTGATTTCGAATTCGCATTTGAAATTGGGTTCTCACCTGCTCTTAATCTGCCTCTTAATGAAAAAAGTAAATTTGACTACTTTACTGTGAATGTTGACAAGGCACTGATTGACAAACAAGTTGAAGATTTACAGAGACGCTACGGAAAATTAACTTCAGTTGACACCGTGGCTGACAAAGATATGGTTCTTGGAAAATTTGAAGAACTAAATGAGGATGGATTGGTTAAAGAAAATGGGATCAGCCATTCAACAACTATTTCTCTTGAATTTTTGACTGATACGGATTCTGTAAAAATTTTGGTGGATAAAAAAATAAATGACACATTTGAACTAGATCCTAATAGCGTTTCAAAAGGAGACAAAGACAAAGCAACATTACTTGGAGTAAAAGAAGAGGATTTATCTTCGATTAGTAGCAAATTTCAATTTACTGTTACTGACATCAAACGAATGGAACTAGCCGCTTTGGACGAATTTCTTTTCGAGAAATTATACATGGATGGCGAAGTGAAAACAGAAGAAGATCTAAGAAATCGGGTTAAAACAGATTTGGAAGGTATGTTTTCTAACGACTCGGAGCGCATTCTTACACGTGATGTTTATCAGTATTTAATCAACGAAACGAAAACAGAATTCCCTGAAGCGTTTTTGAAAAGATGGATCAAACTTTCGAGTGAAAAACCAATTGCTGATGAAGATTTAGCAAAAGAATTCGACGCTTATTTGAAATCACTGAAGTGGCAATTAATCCAAACCAAAATATTCAAGGATAACAATATTCAATTGAACAACGAAGAAGTTTTGACATACACCAAAAGCTTGTTGATTGGAAATTACGCTCAATATGGAATTCCTGCACCAGATGATGCAGAATTAACAGAAACGGCACAACGACTTCTTAAAAATAAAGAGCAAGCGAACGGAATTTACGATCGTTTGGCAGAACAAAAATTGACTGAATTTTTCAAGAATACCGTTAATTTGAACACAAAATCAATTAGCTACGACGAATTTGTTGAAATTGCTTCTAAAAGCTATTAATTCTTCTTTCTGACAAACTTTAATCTGAGTGGAATTGAATTTACTTCCAATTCAAGATGCTCATTTTTTGATCAGAATACGGTTTTGAATATTGTAATTGAGCTACACGTAACATCTTTTCAATTGATTCCTTTTTAATCGAGCGATTGTGAAACAGACCGATTATTTCTCTAGCCGGAAATCCAACCAAATTTTCAACTCGTTTTAAATGAGTTTGCTGTTCCTCATTTAATTGATAATGTTCCGGCACAAGCGTATAACCGCCATTTGCATTGACCATTTCTATTAACAAATCAATATTTCCTCCTTGATAATTCCACTGTTCTAAATTCTTATTTTCATTAATTTGACAAAAATGAATCATCTGAGTTCGAAGGCAATTGCCTTTATTTAAAAGCCAAGGATGAAGTTGATCCAATTGATTCAAAGAAATTGTTTTATCCAAAATAGAGGGACAATAAACGAAAATCTCTTCTTGAAATAACGGGACTGTTCGTAGTTTGGGATCAAAATGTGGTCCGGCCAAAATTGCTAAATCAATTTCGTTTTGCTCAATTTTTTCTAGTAATTCAGAAGTTTTATACTCAACAATATTCAGAACTACATTCTCCAAGGAATTTTGCCAATAGGAAAATAATTTGCGAACCATATATGCTGAAACAGTTGGAATAATACCCAACGTAACTTCCTCTTTCACTTTACCATTTCTTCGATCACAAATCAATTTCAATTTATCGTTTTCAGCTAAAATGTCTCGGATTACAGGAAGAACTTCTCGTCCAAACGCCGTTAATTCCATCGGGTTTTTTGAACGATCAAATACAAAATGTCCAAACGCTTCTTCAGCTTTCTTAATTTGCATGGAAAGTGTTGGTTGAGTCACAAAGCACTTTTCACTTGCCTTTTGAAATTGTAATTCTTCACTTAGAACCACGATGTAATGCATTTGCTGAAGAGAAATCATATTATATAAATCATATTTATGTAAATATAAAAAATATCGAACTCGCTTATGTAATTTGGCGGATTAATTTTGTATCACAAATAATTTAACTTATGAAAACAAATCAAACTTACATCAACCGATTAAATGACTTACTTTCATCTTATCAAATTCATTATCAAAACTTAAGATCATTACACTGGCATATACTTGGAGCCAACTTTTTTGAATTACACGCAAAATATGAACAGCTTTATAATCGTGCTCAATTGATTATTGATGAGTTAGCAGAACGCATTTTGACACTGGGTGGCTTGCCTCTTTCAAAACTTAAAGATTATTTAAAAAATAGCTCTATCGAAGAAAATGAATTAATTCGAGACGGAGAAAGTGGAGTCAACTACATTTTATCCGCACAAAAAGAGCTTTTGATTGTTGAAAGGGAATTGTTAAAACTTTCGACCGAACTAGAAGACCAAGGAACAAATTCATTTTTAAGTGATTTGATCAAAGAAAAGGAAAAAATTAATTGGATGCTTTCAGCTTGGAGTGTAAAACAAACTGAACTAGTTTTTTAAGAATTGTTTAATTTTGTAATCAATAGTAATCAATTAAAAACACATATAAAAATGTCAACATTAGTAGGAAAAAAGGCGCCATCATTCAAAGCGTCAGCTGTTGTAAACGGAGGAGAAATCGTTAATGGCTTCTCATTAGATCAGTATTTGGGTAAAAACCACGTATTATTTTTCTTTTACCCGAAAGATTTTACATTCGTTTGTCCATCTGAATTACATGCATTTCAAACGGCACTTGGTGAATTCGAATCAAGAGGTGTTAAAGTTGTAGCTTGTTCAACAGATACAGAAGAATCACACTGGGGTTGGTTGCAAATGCCAAAAAACAAAGGTGGTATTCAAGGTGTTACTTATCCAATTGTAGCTGATACTACAAAAACAATTACAGAAGCTTACGGATGTATGGCTGGCGAATACGAATATGACATGGATGGTAACCTAACAGCTTCTGGTCCAATGATTGCTTATAGAGGGTTATATTTAATCAACAAGGAAGGTATCGTAATGCATCAATTGGTTAACTTCTTCCCATTAGGACGTAATGTTGATGAGGCTTTGAGAATGGTTGACGCACTTCAATACTTCGAAGAAAATGGTGAGGTTTGTCCTGCCAACTGGCATAAAGGAGATGAGGCAATGAAACCATCATTCGAAGGTGTTGCAAATTATTTGGCTTCGCATTAAGCATAAATAACTCATATTATATTAGAAAAGCCATCGGTAACATATCGGTGGCTTTTCTTATTTTAACTAACTTTGTTCCATGTCAAATTTATTATCCAAGTTAGAGGCGATTCACATTCGATTTGTTGAAGTAGGAAAGATGATAACCGATCCTGAAATCATTTCAAACATGGATCGATTTATAAAGTTGAATAAGGAATATCGTGATTTGGAATCATTGGATGAAGTTTATAAATCCTATAAAAATCTGCTTGATAATTTAAAAAGCTCCAAAGAACTTTTAGAGGTCGAAACCGATCCTGAAATGCGCGATATGGCGAAAATGGAAATCGACGAGTTGGAACAAAAACGCCCAGAAATGGAGGAAGAAATCAAAATGATGTTGATTCCAAAAGATCCGGAAGATGACAAAAACGCCATATTGGAACTTCGTGCGGGAACAGGTGGAGACGAAGCCTGCATTTTCGTTGAAGATATTTTCCGCATGTATACGATGTTTTTCAAGGAAATGGGCTGGCAATATGACATTCTGAACTCATCCGAAGGAACAGTTAAAGGATTGAAAGAAATTTCGATGGAGGTTGCAGGAGCAGGAATTTACGGGATGTTAAAATTTGAATCCGGTGTGCACCGTGTTCAACGTGTTCCCGAAACCGAATCACAAGGCCGAGTTCATACCTCAGCGATTACGGTTGCAGTTTTACCAGAGGCAGAAGAAGTTGATTTTGAGTTGGACATGAATGATGTTCGGAAAGATACGTTTCGTGCTTCCGGTGCTGGTGGTCAGCACATCAACAAAACCGAATCGGCGATTCGACTGACGCACATCCCAACGGGTGTTGTTGTAGAATGTCAGGATGGTCGTTCGCAACACAAGAACTTGGAAAAAGCGATTTCAGTTTTACGCTCTCGATTGTATCAAGCCGAATTGGATCGCATTCACAATGAGCGAGCAGCACAACGAAAAACGTTGGTTTCTACCGGAGATCGTTCAGCGAAAATCAGAACCTACAATTATCCGCAAGGAAGAATCACCGATCACAGAATCAATAAAACCATGTATAACCTCGGTTCATTTATGAATGGTGACATTCAAGAAATGATTGATTCATTAAAAATGGCTGAAAATGCTGAAAAACTTAAAGGTCAAGACGTATGACAAAGCAAGAATTGATTCAGGAAATACGCAGAAAAAAATCGTTTTTATGCATTGGTTTAGATCCTGATTTGAATAAAATCCCAAAACATTTACTTGATACCGAAGATCCTATTTTCGAATTCAACAAAGCAATCATTGATGCTACAAATGAATACTGTGTAGCCTACAAACCAAATACTGCTTTTTACGAAGCATACGGAGTTAAAGGCTGGCAAAGCTTAGAAAAAACCATTAATTACATTCCAAAAAACTGCTTTATCATTGCGGATGCAAAACGCGGTGATATTGGGAATACTTCATCGTATTATGCAAAAACATTTTTTGAAACATTACCTTGCGATGCAGTTACCGTTGCTCCCTATATGGGCTCGGATAGCGTGCTCCCATTTGTAATGTATAAAAATAAATGGGTAATTCTTTTAGCGCTAACATCCAACCAAGGAGCGCACGATTTTCAATTTAGAGAAATAGATGGTAAAAAATTATATGCAGAAGTAATTGAGAAAGCGAAAGAATGGGGATCTTCTGAAGAATTGATGTTTGTTGTTGGTGCAACGCGTGCCGAAGAAATAGCAGAGGTTCGTAAACTTGCTCCTGATTATTTCTTTTTGGTTCCCGGTGTTGGAGCGCAAGGTGGTTCGCTTGAAGAAGTTGTAAAATTTGGTGCTAATTCCGAATGTGGGCTTTTAGTGAATTCTTCCAGGGGAATTATTTTTGCCGGAAGTGATGAGCATTTTGCAATCGCTGCAAAAAAAGAAGCGCTGAAGATACAATCCGAAATGGCGTTGTATGTCCAGCGCTATGATTGGTGATTTTTTCTTACTTAGAGGCTAAGTCGCTTGTTTCAGTTGTTTGAACACTTCCATAAGCGTCACAATGAGCGATTCTACCTCCTCCGCAAGATGCCAAAACGATTGATACTACAATCGCTGACAGAATTAAAGTGATTTTTGTTTTCATGGTGTTTGTTTTTGTTGTTTGTTGAGACTCTTAACGGAGGCAGTTCAAAGAAAGTTACAATTTGTTTAAAAAAATAAAGTTATTAGATTCGTAGATTAGAATTATTTTATGAATAAAAAACACCTTATATTATTGTTTTTCAATGTTTTAATTATTTTTAATTCGCCTATTTTTTTCAGTCAAAAATTTTTAGTAAAATTCAATTCTTCCGATTCATCAGAGGTAAATTCTCGTTACATGAAGCCCAAACAATTAAAAAACAGCGAAGAATTGCGTCCCTTTTTACGAAATTATCGCTTGAATCTGATTGATGATGGATTTTTTCTGGTATCAACAAAAATCGAAAAGCAAGATCAAAATTCGGCCGATATTAGCGTTGATTTTGATAAAAAATTCGAACGTATTCAATTGAAAATAAACTCCGAGCAAAAAAGAATTTTTAAAAAAACAGGAATCACAAGCAAAATCAATCGCGATTTCATGGCTTTGCGTCCAAGTGAATTGAAACAACTTTTAAGTAAGATCCTCAATTTTTACTTGAACAATGGCTATCCATTTGCGGAAATTGGCTTTCAAAATGCAGATTTGAATGACGATCAACTAACATGTGAGTTGGAAATAAAAACAGGTGAACTTTATAGATGGAAAGCAATTAATTTAAAAGGGAATGTTGATATTTCACTTCGCTCGCTTCAAACGATTACAGGAGTAATTATCGATGAACCATTCAGTGAAGAAATTCTTAGTTTGGTGGACAAGCGTTTAGAGCAAACCATCTATTTTAAAAAGTCGAAAGCCTCCGAACTACTTTTTACCGAAGAAGGAGTCGAACTATTTGTTTATTTGGAATCACAAAAAGTAAGTTCCATTCAAGGAGCGGTTGGTCTTCAACCAAATCCGGTTACACAGCGCGTTGGATTAACAGGTGATATTCAAGTAAAACTATTAAATGCGTTCAACAAAGGTGAAAACCTCGATTTAAACTGGCGAAGTATCCAACCGCAAACGCAAGCCTTGAACCTCAAACTCGTTTATCCCTATTTATTTCAAACGCCATTTGGTATTGATGCCAGATTTAATTTATTCAAGCGCGATTCCAGTTTTTTGGATGTAAAGACCAACCTAGGAATTCAATATCAACTCACGGACGGAAGTTTACTGAAAGCCTTTTATCAATTGTCCTCATCCGATTTATTATATGGTGCTTCGAATTCAATCTTTTCAAAACTTTCCAAAGTTCGTTCCAATTCCTACGGACTTTCATTTTTCAGAAGAAAATTGGACTACATTCCCAATCCGATGAAAGGAAATTCTTTACTTGTGGAAGTAGCTGTAGGTTCCCGAAAAACAATTCTCGATTCGGTAAGAAATAGTTTGATGGGTCGAATCAATTTGCAGTATCAACAATACTTTCAGCTTTATGGTCGGAATGTCTTGAAACTCGCAGCCAATTTTGAATCGTATTACGCTCCCGAAATTTTTCAAAATGAATTGTATCGTTTTGGAGGAATCAATTCGTTTCGTGGTTTTAATGAAGAAGAATTGTTTGCATCCACAAAATTGATTACAACCTTGGAATACCGCTTCATCGTAGATCGAAATTCAAATGCCTTCCTTTTTTACGACCAAGCATTTTATGAAAATAACGCTTTAAATTACCTCAAAGATCATCCATTTGGAGTAGGAGCTGGATTTTCATTCGGAACGAAACTTGGGATCTTCACCATTTCTTATGCCTTGGGTAAACAGTTGAGCAATAACCTCGATTTCCGATCGGGAAAAATACATTTTGGATATACGGCTTATTTTTAAATCTGTTAATTCAAAAATGCGAAAAGAAATTTTCGATTAGTATATCAAAACTCATATTTTAAAATTTAATCAGCAGAAATTCAATAAAAACTTTTAGAAAAGTTGAAAATCTAATTCATATGCAATAATTTCTCCAATACTGATGAAATAGTTCCTACAAATAGGTTTTCTTGAATTTGATACATGTCTGAACTGATTGGCGCAACAATAAAAGTTAAATCAGGTTTAATTATTTCAAGCGCACGATATGAACCTTTTGTCAACTGTGGTGAGGTTGATGCCTTGCATTCGATGGCTATTACTTTATTCTTTAACTCCAAAACCAAGTCGATTTCATCTCCACTTGCAGTTCGGAAAAAATATGCTGGACAATTAAAATTTGACAACAATTGCTCAACGACTAACCCTTCCCATGAAGCGCCAAAAATTGGATGACCAAAAAGTGCCTCCATATTTTTTATGAGTAACAATTGATGTAAAATGCCACTATCTCGCACATAAATTTTAGGCGACTTGACCATTCGTTTTTTCACATTCAATTCATACGGAGGAAGTGAACGTAGCACAAAAGTTTGTTCAAAAATATCGATGTATTTGCGAATTGTTGGATGTGTTAAATCCATGGAACTAGCCAATTTGCTGAGATTTAATATTTGTCCATGGTTGTGCGCGCACATTGTTAGGAAACGACGAAGTTTCAAGGCTGGAATATCAAATCCGAGTTGAGGTATGTCACGTTCAACATACGTTTTGATGTAATTTTCTCTCCAAATAGAGCTAAACTCATCATTTTGAGCTAATAGACTATTAGGATAAGCTCCTCGATTCCAAAAAATATTCAAATCTGTTTCTGGAACTTCGTTCAATAAAAAAGGAGTCAAATAAAGAAAACCGATTCTGCCAGCCAGAGATTCTGAACTTTTTTGAATTAAATCGCGAGAAGCAGAGCCCAATAAAATAAACTTTCCATTTTGTCTATTTTCATCAACAACACTTCTCAAGGTTCCGAATAATTCAGGTACTAATTGAATCTCATCCAAACAAATTACTTTTTCTTCACTGTTTTTAAAAAATAAACGTGGTTCCAAGAGTTTATTCAGATCTTCCTGATTTTGTAAATCGAGGTAGATTCCGTGTTGAGAATTTGAAAATAACTGTTTCACGATAGTTGACTTACCGCACTGCCGAGGTCCTAAAATCGCTACAATTGGAAAGATTTGCAGGTATTTTTGAATTTCATCCTCTAATTTTCGATGGATATACATTTTATTAATCCTTGATTATTAAGCACAAAGATAATTAATTTTTATTTTTTGTGCAAATTGAAAGTCATAGTTTCAATTTGCAAGTATTTTGTGGACTGAAGAAGGAATACGTTGAGCAACTCGGGATAATTGCTCTGTATTTGCCACATCAGTTTTATATAATTTTCCATCTCAGGCAATTAATTTCAGTTGTCCGATTTTTTCGGACAACTCACTACCTTCCTTTTTCAGTTTGGTTTTAAGATCACTCCAATATTTTCTTGGTCGATCAGATCCTGTTAATGCTTGTATCACATCCACTACAGAAAAATACCAACACTCATTTTCATCATCCCAATGCGTGCGAATTTCGTTTTGATTAAAAAGCTTTATTGCAGAGTTTTTATCCTTATTTCTAATTTACGAAAAATAATCGGAACCTAAAACCCCTTTCACCTCCGTAAAATATTTTTTACATTTGCTTATCCAAACGAGGAAAACTTATTAAAAAAAATAGCGTTTGCTAAACGACCTGTAGAAGAAAAGACGAAATTTCACAAGAACAGGGAAGTTAAAGCTAAACGCTCATGCTACGGCGTGGGCGTTGCGTTGCTTTGTGTGTTAGGGCTTCGACTCCCTCTTCTACAAGCATTTCAGCAACTGTCCCACGCTTTTTTATTTGTATAAACTCACTGCGGGGCGGGTGAAACAAACAAATTTTAAAATGAAGAATTTAAAATGTATAGTTTTGGCACTTACAATGGGTGCAAGTGTTTTTATTGGAGGAAAAGCCTTTGCGCAAGTGCCGAGTTATGTTCCAACGAATGGATTAGTAGGTTGGTGGCCGTTTAATGGGAATGCCAATGATGAAAGTGGGAATGGGAATAATGGGACGGTAAATGGAGCTACTTTGACAACTGATCGGTTTGGGAATGCAAATAAAGCGTATAGTTTTGATGGGCTTGATGATTTCATTTCTTCAAATGTTAATAATCTTCCTTTAAATAATTCACCTAGAAGTTTCTCTGGTCATATTTATTATCAGCCAGAAATAGGCTATGCCGATTGGTCATGTATCATGTCATATGGAACTGGTTTCGGAACAATCGATGCAGGAAAATTGAATGACATTTTTATTGGAACAAGTAACCATGATAAAATATATTTGAATAATAATGAATACTCATCAATTTCAGATCCGTTAATTAATCTTTCAAATTCATGGTATCACTTTGTTATTACTTATGATGGAAATAACCTCAACAATATTCAGATTTATATAAATGGAATATTACAATCTGTGACATATACAAATTATGTTGGAATAACTCAGTTAATCACTACAGCCTCTGACCTCTATTTTGGTCGGTCAAGTATGTTGTATTCTCCTTTTTCATATTACTATTATAAAGGGAGCATTGATGACATAGGTATCTGGAATCGCACATTAAATACACAAGAAATCTCATATTTATACAATGCCAATAATTGCTCCAATGATTTGGCAATTTCTCCAACATTTAATACTCAAAATATTGGTAATAATGTCACTTTCACAGCAGCAACCTCAGATTCAAGCCCAACTTACATTTGGCAAAGTGATTTAGGTCAAGGATTTCAAACCCTTAATAACTATGGAAATTATTCGGGAGTAAATACAAATTCGTTAACAATTTCAAATGTTCAGTTGGCAAATCACAACCAAACAATTCGAGCAATTTCAACTTCTGGAAATTGTATAGACACCTCCAACATCGCAACCATACAAATTGCAGATACTTGCATTACAACTGTTTACGATACGCTATTGACCACTGTAACCGATACACTCATCATCAACACAACCTTGAGTTTGCCCGCGCCAAATAACGAGAATACAATTTTAATTTACCCAAATCCTGCAAGTGATCATATCACCATTGATAATGGAAACTTTGCAGCGATGGCAGGTTATAGCATTAAAATTGAAAATAATGCCGGTCAGCAAGTATTTCAAAGTGCTATCAACCAAGCGCAGTTTTATGTGGATTTAAGCACGTGGACAGGCAATGGTTTGTATTTCGTGCATTTGATTGATCCGCAGAATAATACGGTGACTGTGAGGAAGATTGTGTTGCAATGATAAATGGTTGAAACCATTTTTTTATATTGTTTTTCATTTAGGGGCGGATTTAAATCCGCCCCTAAATGTTTAAATGTTTTTAACAAAATTATATATTATACATGCAAGGCGCGATTCTCTGTCGCGGCCAATGCAGCTTCCTTCACACCTTCGGAATAGGTTGGGTGTGGGTGGCAAATGCGAGCCATATCTTCTGCCGAAGCACGATATTCCATTGCTGTAACTGCTTCCATGATCAAATCAGCAACACGTGGACCAATCATGTGAACACCCAAAACTTCATCGGTTGTTTTATCAGCCAAGATTTTGATGAAACCTGCCGTATCCATACTAGCTCGTGCACGACCTAAGGCTTTAATCGGGAAATTTCCAACTTTGTATTCGATTCCTGCAACTTTCAATTCTTCCTCTGTTTTACCAACAGCGGCAACTTCAGGCCAAGTATAAACTACACCTGGAATCAAATTGTAATTCAAATGCGGTTTTTGTCCAGCGATTAATTCAGCAACGTAAACACCTTCTTCTTCTGCTTTGTGTGCCAACATCGCTCCTCGAACGACATCACCAATGGCATAAATATGAGGAACAGCTGTTTGTAAACGATCATTTACCTCTACTTGTCCGCGCTGATTGGCAGATAATCCTGCGTTTTCAAGTGCAAGACCATCCGTAAATGCTTTTCGTCCAACAGCAACCAAGCAATAATCCGCTTCGAAAGTAACTTCTTCGTTTTTCTTATTCAACGCAGTCAACACAACGGATTTTCCTTTGTTTTCAACCTTTTGAACTCGGTGCTCCATTTGGAATTTGAATCCTTCCTTTTTCAAGATTTTCATCATTTCCTTACCAATAGAACCATCCATCGTTGGAAGTAAGGTTGGAGCGAATTCAATTACTTCGATTTCAGTTCCTAGTCGTCCATAAACCGAACCTAGTTCCAAACCGATAACACCAGCACCGATAACGATCATTTTCTTCGGTATTTCTTGCATATTCAATGCTTCAGTTGAAGTTATGATTCGCTTTTTATCAGGCTCCATTCCTGGAAAATAATTCGGTTTTGAACCTGTCGCAATGATGATGTTTTTACCTGTTATTTGAGATTCTTTTCCTTCTGAAGAAGTAATCTTAATAGTATTTTTATCTACGAACGAACCGACACCTGTGTGAACGTCAATTTTATTCTTATCCATTAAAAACTTGACTCCGGCACACGTTTGAGATACAACATCATTTTTGCGCTGAATCATTTGTGTGATATTGGCTTTCAAACCTTTAACTTCAATCCCGTGCTCAGAAAAGTTATGAGTCGCGTTGTGAAAATGTTCTGATGAATCCAACAAAGCCTTTGAAGGAATACAACCTACATTCAAGCATGTTCCTCCTAAAGTATTATATTTTTCAACAAGTGCGGTTTTCAATCCCAACTGGGAGCAACGAATAGCAGAAACATATCCTCCAGGACCAGAACCAATAATAACAACGTCGTATGAACTCATTTTAATTTTTTTTCACAAAGTTAAAACATCTAATCAGACTTTTTCTCGTCTAATCAGAAATATTCAAATTCAAACACTTTTTAGAAAATTCCGTTTAACAATCATATGAAAAATACGAATGTCGCCATAGTCGGAATGGGTTGGTTGGGAAAACCGCTGGCTTTGTCATTGATGAAAAATGGATGCAACGTATACACAGCAACAAGAAATATCGACAAGGCAAAGGAATTCAAGGATTTAGGTTTAATAAGCTTTCAAATTTCATATGAAACTGATTCAGTTGAAATTAATTTGGCTAAAGAAGATCTTGAGCAAATTAAATATCTAATTATTTGCATTCCCCCATCAGGTTTTTCAAATTACGCTCAATCCCTAGGCTCAATCGTAACATGTTTTAATGCCAAGACGAAAATCATTTTTACAAGTTCTACAGGTGTTTATGAAGAAATCAATGGAGAGGTAACAGAAGATTCCAACAAAACAAATGATCACCCCGTATTTCTTGCTGAACAAAAATTGAGAGAATTAGCAGAAGACCGATTAACTATAATTCGTTTAGCGGGATTAATTGGCGACAATCGACATCCGGTTAAGTACTTTATTCAGAAAGATCTGATTCCCAATTGCAATGCCCCAGTAAATTTGGTTTGTCAGAAGGATGTGATTCGCGCCATTGAATTGATTCTTGAAAAACAGTTATTTCGTAAAACTTACAACATCGTCAATCCAAGTCATCCTTCGAAAAAAGACTATTATATAAACGCTTCAAAAGCAATTTCCAATGGGAATCCAAAAGCTGAATTTGGGGCTGGAGGCAAACTAGTTCTTGGAACAAAGTTTGAGGAAGAAACCAGTTTTAAATACAATTTCCCAATAGACGATTGGAATGAATTGCGAAAAACGAATGAATACCGCTAAATTTGTAATCAATCAATGAAAAGAATAGTACTTCTGATATTGCTAATAAGTTCGTTTAAGGTAAGCGCATCGCATATCATTGGTGGGGACATTTATTATGATTATCTCGGAAACAATCAATACAGGTTTTATATTACCCTTTACAGGGACTGTAATTCAACCGGTGCTCAATTTGATGACCCCATGAAACTTACAATTTACAAAGCAGACGGCAGTATGTTTTTAAATTTGGATGTTCCTTTTCCTGGAAGTGAATTTGTTCCAATTCCATTCGACAATCCATGTGCCACGCCACCAAATAACCTTTGTGTTGAGAAAGCGGTGTATACGATTGTAGTGAACCTCCCTCCTATTCCCGGAGGGTATGATGTTTCCTACCAACGATGTTGCCGGGGTCCGAATATTACTAATTTAATTTCTCCTGATGATACGGGACTAACACTTACAACTCACGTTCCAGGTTCAGAAACAGGCTTCACGAACAACAGTAGTCCTCGGTTCACCTATTACCCTCCCATGTTGCTTTGCGCCAATGAACAAAAAACAATTAATCATTCGGCTACAGATCCCGATGGAGACCAATTGGTTTATTCATTAGTTACCCCTTATTCAGGAGCAAACTCTGCAAACCCGATGCCAACTCAGGCTCCTGCCCCACCCTATTTTCCTGTTCAATGGGCTGGCGCATTTGGGGCTACCAATCCACTAGGACCTGGTTCAAATATTACGATTAATTCTACCACGGGTATCATTACGGTGAATCCAAGTATGATTGGTTTATTCGTTGTTGGTGTGCGTGTTCAAGAATATCGCAATGGTATTTTAGTAGGTCAAACGGTTCGTGATTTTCTATTTCGGGTATTCAATTGCAACATAACATTGCAGGCGATTCTTCCAATTCAAGAAGATCTTTCAACTTTCATCTCCTACTGTCAAGGTTTAACCGTTCAGTTTGAAAATAATTCTTACGGAGGTTCGAATTATGCCTGGGATTTCGGAGTGTCTGGTACGAATAATGATTTAAGTTCGAGTTTCGCTCCGACTTTCACCTACCCGACATCTGGAACATACACTGCAAGATTGATTGTTAATCCAGGGCAACCGTGCACAGATACTGCGTATATCGAGTTAATCGTAAACAATCCCTTTTCATTGTCGTGGTCGAGTCAAGACTCATTGTGTATAACGGGAAATTCTTTTGATTTTATTGGTCAAACCAGTAATCCGAATGCCAACTTCTCATGGGATTTTGATCCCGACGCATCAGTTCAGTCCTCTACAAATCTTATTGTCAATGATGTAAGTTTCTCAACACCCGGTTTTCAAACAATAACAATTAATGGGGATGATGGGGATTGTATCACAAGCTACACCGACTCCGTTTACATATTTGAAATGCCGACAAGTAGCTTCAATGCTCCTCCACTCGTGCAATGTATCGGTTTGACCATTCCTTTTGAAAACAACTCAACAAACGCGTTCAATTATTCATGGGATTTCGGAATTCCAGGAACGAATACGGATCAAAGTAATGCAATCGAACCAACATTTTCTTTTCAAAATCCGGGAACATATTCGATTCAATTAATCGCGAGCTCAAATGGAACTTGTGTTGACACGTCGGAAGTTACCATTACCGTGAACGAGCCACTTATTATGTCATTTACACATACTGATTCACTTTGTATAACCGATGGATTATTCGATTTTGATGCAACTGTTTCAGGGCCTCAAAACACTACTTTCAATTGGAATTTCAGTGCTCAAGGTTCCCCAGGCCAATCCTCAATAATTGATGTCCAAGATGTTGCATTTCTCACTCCGGGAAATCATCCGGTTTATTTGACCGGTTCATACGACGTTTGTTCCGATACTGTTTTTTCAACTGTTTTTGTTTATGCCGAACCAACAATTGATTTTTTATATTTAAACACACTTCAATGCGCTCCTTCAACTGCAAACTTTATTAATTTGAGCACTTCTGACACCCCTCCAATTTATAGTTGGAATTTTGGTGATGGAGGAACTTCCAATTTAACTAATCCCGGTCACGTTTACAATGATGTTGGTAGCTACAGTATTGGTTTAACAATGATTACAACAAGTGGTTGCATCGATACGCTTTACATGCTTCAACAAGATTTGGTTCAAGTTTATCCTTCTCCACAGGCTGGATTTTCAGTAAACCCAAACCGAGTGGATATTTGTAATTCGAAAGTTGAATTCATTGACCAATCGATTGATGCTACTTCTTATTTTTATTTTTTCGATAATCGCCAATTTACCTCTACACAAGCTAATTTCTTTCACGATTACACGCAATCAGGCGGAGATTACCCAATACAAATTGTTTCGAATCAATATGGTTGTAAAGATACTGCAATGCAAACCGTCGTAGTTGAACCATTTGCATTATATATTCCCAATACGTTCATTCCCGATGGAGATGAACTTAATGACTTATTTATACCCGTTACAGCGTTCGAAGTAGATGGTTGGGTTTTTCAAATTTTCAATAAATGGGGAGAATTAATATTCGAAACAGAACAATGTAATGAAGGATGGGATGGAACATATGAATCTAAACCTTGTCAAGACGGAACATACATTTATGTTTTAAAATATAGACCTTGTGATAATCCATATGCTACCCAACAAATCTCTGGTTTCGTTAATCTAATTCGATAACTTTTATTTGACTAATTTCATTTCAGTTATTTAAATTTGCAAAGTGATTCGCGTATTAACATGTTGGTTTTTAATAGTTCTCATTTTCTTCGGAAATATTGGTGTATCAATATATACGCATGTTTGCGAGGAGGAGGGCTCATTCACATCTTTTTTCATTCCTGATAATTCACATTGTGAAAAGAAATTAAGCGAATTACCCGCTTGTTGTCAGAAAAAACAGAAAAAAGACTGTTGCCACAACGAAACAAAGATTTTTAAAGTAAAATCCGATTATTCAACTTCGTGTATAAAGTTAACTTTTGATTCTCCATTATTAGCTGTCGAAAAACATTTTTTTGAAATCAATTTCAACCCAACTTTTAATAACGAGAAAACCTTAGCATTTTCAGGAACAGATCCTCCACCTTTACTTTACGGGAGGAAAATACTCATTAGAAACCAAGTCTTTCGAATTTAGAAGTTAGGAAACGAAACATTTTTCCTAACTCTAAATTTATTTAAATGAAAATTAAATTTTTTATCTCATTGCTATACCTCAGCTTCAGTATGGCAACAAATGCACAATTAAAAGGACTCGTTCAAGGGTTCGATGCAACAGGAACCAAAAAACCCATTTCGTTGGCAAAAGTTAAACTCCTTCAATCAAAATCAGGAGTATTAACCAAGGAAGATGGAACTTTTGAACTCGTTCTTCCTAAAACACTTCCAGATACATTGATCATTTCGGCCGTTGGATATATTTCAGATTCCATTCCGGTGAATAAAAATGATCGTTTTATCGCTTTGGACATTACCTTATTCTCTGAGAAAATTCTTCCAGAAGTAATCATTGAATATCGAAAAAAATCACACGGAATTTCGAAAATGAAAACACTTCATGTCGAGGAACTCACGAGCGCGGAACTTCGAAAAGCAGCATGTTGTAACTTGTCAGAATCCTTTGAGACAAACGCTTCAGTGGACGTTAACATTACGGACGCTGTTTCAGGAGCAAAGAAGATCAGGATGATGGGACTAGATGGTGTTTATACGCAGATCCAAATGGAAAACATTCCCTATTTGCGTGGACTTGAAAGTTCGTTCGGACTAAATTCATTACCGGGAACTTGGATTGAATCCATACAAATTACCAAAGGAACAGGAACAGTTGTCAACGGCTTTGAGTCGATGGCAGGCCTAGTTAACCTCGAGTTGAAAAAAACAAGTGAAATGGAGCGGCTTTTCGTAAATGGCTATCAAAATATTTTTGGTCGATCTGAGCTTAATTTAAACGCAGGTCAAGTCCTAAATGAAAAGTGGAGCACGGGGACATTTGCTCACGCCTCTTCTGTTTATGGTAACATCGACCACAACATGGATCATTTTCGGGATTTACCGATGGGAGATAATTTGGCACTTGTCAATCGTTGGGCATACCAAGGTAAAAAAATGGAATCGCAATTTGGATTTAATATCTATCAAGATCGCAAAGTCGGTGGACAAACTACTTTCAAAAGAGAAATTGCTAATCTATGGCCAAATAATTCATACGGACTTTTAATCAATTCAAGGCACGTAGATGTATTTGCAAAAACCGGATTTTTTGGAAAAAGACCTTATCAGTCTTTGGGAATCGTTTACAACGTGAAATATCAGGAGCTCGATGGACTTTTTGGAATTCGAAATTTTGCGGGTTTGGAGAAACGTGGATATATAAATGCGATTTACGATGACTACATTGGAACAACAGATCACCGTTTTAAAGTTGGCGCAAGCTTCGTAGCTTTGGATATTTCGCAAAACGTCGACACGTTGAAAGAAGGACGAAAAGAATTTATTCCTGGAGCATTTTTCGAATATACGTATACAGGAAGTCGACTTACAGCCGTTGCGGGTACGCGATACGATCAACACAACCTTTTTGGCGGACAGTTTTCGCCACGTGCGCACCTAAAATATGCCTTAAATGAGTTATCAGATTTGCGAATTACAGGTGGAAAAGGATGGCGCGTACCTAATTATATGATTGATAACATTTCTCTGCTCGCTAGTTCAAAAACATGGATTGCTCCATCGGCCATCAAACCCGAAATTTCATGGAATATCGGAGGATCATTGGTTCACGAAATGCGCTTGTTTCAAAATAAAGCAGGAATTTCTATTGATTTCTATCATACTTTTTTCGAAAATCAGTTGGTTGTAGATCGTGATATGAATTTCAATAGCATTATTTTCAAGAATTTGGCTAATGCTTCTTTCTCGAATGCCTTTCAAACGGAATTTAACTTTAGTCCTATAAAGAACTTTGAAATACGATTGGCCTATAAATTCTTAAGCGTGAAAGCCATTTATGATGGCAGAATGCAACAGCAAGTAATGATACCGAAACATCGAGGTTTTATCAATTTGGCTTATCGAACTAGGAACAAACGCTGGGAATTTGACTTGACTTGTTCAGTTTATGGTCAATCTAGACTTCCTTCCGATTCACTATTCGATCAGAATCAACAAGAACAATTGAGTCCGATTTATCCAATGCTAAATGGCCAAATAACCTACATTTACAAGAAGTTGGAAATTTATTTGGGTGGTGAAAACATAACTAATTTT
>Ga0315908_10000728_pt1 | contig 25893 bp, 5 predicted proteins | sample LakEriMetagenome_12_FD_203520 | JGI IMG/M metagenome (GOLD analysis project Ga0315908, IMG submission 203520) | Freshwater fungal communities from buoy surface, Lake Erie, Ohio, United States - Buoy 4 MA124 | ecosystem: Environmental > Aquatic > Freshwater > Lake > Lake biofilm | place: USA...
TATAAAGGCGTTGATTCCTTTGTGTCCTTTTTCTACATCGGTTTGGGCAATTACAATATAGGTTGATGCTGAAGAGCCATTAGTAATCCAATTCTTGGTTCCGTTTAAGAGGTAATGATCGCCCTTGTCAATGGCAGTTGTTTTTTGAGAAGTCGCATCCGATCCGGCTTCGGGCTCAGACAAGCAAAAAGCGCCGATTACCTGACCCGTTGCCAAAGGCACTAAATATTTTTGTTTTTGTTCTTCGTTGCAATATTTTTCGATGCCCGCACAAACCAGGGAATTATTTACCGACATAATCACCGCTGCCGAGGCATCTATCTTGGCAATTTCGGTCATGGCCAACACATACGAGATACTATCTAGTCCCGATCCACCGTATTGCGGATCTACCATCATGCCCATGAATCCCAATTCGGCCATTTTTTGCACTTGCTCGGTGGGAAATTTAGAAAATTCATCGCGTTCAATTACACCTGGAAGTAATTCTGTTTGAGCAAAATCGCGAGCCGCTTGTTGAATCATGAGGTGCTCTTCGGTAAGATTAAAATCCATAATAAAAGGAGATATTGGTTGTACTTTTTTTAAATTTGGCATCCAAAAGTAGCTATTAATTAGCAAAAAATCAATTTCAGAAAAGACAATTTTATCCATGACTGCACAAAACTATAACGTTATCGGACTAATGTCGGGAACTTCACTTGACGGAATTGATTTGGCACAGCTTTCATTTAGTTTATCAGCCGGAAAATGGACCTATGCAATTGGCGCTACGGCTACCGTTCCCTATACCTCAGCTTGGATTGACCAGCTCAAAATGGCAGTTGATTTTACTCCTGCGCAATTGACTGAATTAAACACAAAATACACCCAGTTGCTCGGTACCACTATTTATGATTTTATCGCACAAAACCAACTTAGCCAAATAGATGCGGTTTGTTCACATGGCCATACCATTTTGCATCAACCCCAAAACGGATTTACGCTGCAGATTGGCAATTTGCCCGAACTCGCCGAATATTGCCAACAGAAAGTAGTGTGTGATTTTCGGGTACAAGATGTGCAATTGGGCGGTCAGGGCGCGCCACTGGTGCCTATTGGCGATCGCTATTTGTTTGCCGATTACAACTACTGCTTGAACTTGGGTGGGTTCTCGAATATTTCATACGAGCAAAATGGCCAACGCTTGGCTTTTGACATCTCTGCGGTCAATACAGTGCTCAATTTTTATGCCGCTCAACAAGGCTGGAACTACGATGATAGGGGGTCATTTGCCCAATCTGGCACTTTACATGGACCACTTTTTGAAGCCTTGAACGCACTGCCCTACTACCAACTTTCACCCCCTAAATCATTGGGATTTGAGTATGTAAAATCCACCTTATTGCCGTTGATTGATTCATTTGCCATTGATACGGCCAGTAAAATGCACAGTTTTACCGAACATGTGGCTTTTCAAATTGCCCAGGCTTTGCCGACACAATCGGGCAACATGCTCGTAACAGGCGGTGGCGCTTACAATGATTTTTTAATTCAACGGATGAAACATTATCTACCCTATGTGCAGATAGAAATTCCCAGCCAAAAAACCATCGAATACAAAGAGGCCTTGATTTTTGGGCTATTGGGTGTGCTGCGTTTGCGCAACGAAATCAATGTATTGCATTCGGTGACGGGAGCCCGTAAAGACCATTGTGCGGGTAAGGTTTTTGAATGAGATGAAAAGATGAGAGACGAATAGATAAGAGAAAACAATTTTTTTTGGTTACTTTCGTTTTCAAATAAATGAGTCACATGGCGGCGCTTACTGAACTATCAAATAAAAAAAAATCGATCGTACTCACTAGCCTTTTATTTGCGCTACTATTCCTGCTATTTTACCTTTTAAAATTTTCTAATAACACCCCTATTTCTCTTTTGGAAGGCGGTGGCGGAGGTGGCGAAGTGGCAGTGAATTTTGGCGACAGCGAATTGGGTTCGGGTAATAATTTTACTTCAGAAGAAGCCGTTACTTCGGCAGCAGCCACACCCGAAGAGTCATTAGAAGACGAGATATTGACCCAAGAAAACACAGCCGAAACGGCAATTATCCCCGAAACCCAAACAGCCGATAAACCCAAAAAAGTAAGCGAGCCTAAACCGGTAGTCAAATCAGAGCCCAAACCTTCTAAATCAACCGCCGATGCCTTGTCGAGTATGCTCAATGGATCTAATTCGGGCGATGGAAATGACAAAACAGCTGGCAATAAAGGCAAAAACAATGGCGATAAAAACGCATCGGGCTACAATGGTGGCGGCGGATCGGGTACCGGAAGTGGTGGTGGAAACGGAAGTGGCCAAGGCATAGGTTCCGGAAGTGGCTACGGCAGTGGTTCTGGTAGTGGCAGCGGAAACGGAAACGGCAACTATCAATTGGGCAACCGCAAAGCACTCAACAAACCCAAACCCAATTATACGTGTAACGAACAAGGGATTGTAGCCGTGCAAATTTCGGTAGATCAAAACGGAACGGTTATTGCAGCCAATCCTGGCATACGCGGCACTACCAACGCAGCAAAATGTTTACTCGAACAAGCCAAAATTGCCGCCATGAATACCAAATGGCAAGCCGATCCTACTGCGCCCAGCAAGCAAGTGGGCAAAATCATTTACAGCTTCAATCTTACCGAATAGCACACACCCATGAATTACCAAGAAACGGTACAATGGCTGTTTGCGCAATTACCCATGTACCAGCAACAGGGCGCCATCGCCTACAAAGCCGATTTGCATAATACCTTACTTTTGGCAGAATACTTAGGGAATCCTGAAAAAAATTTATGTTGTATTCATGTAGCAGGCACCAATGGCAAAGGATCAACTTCTCATCTCTTGGCTTCGGTATTGCAAGAAGCTGGGTATCAAGTGGGCTTGTACACCTCGCCTCACTTGAAGGATTTTCGAGAGCGAATTAAGATCAACGGAAACTTCATCGAAGAAGAGTATGTCACTGCCTTTGTAGCCCAACACCAAACCTTTTTTGAATACCAAGACTTGAGTTTTTTTGAAATGTCGGTGGGCTTGGCGGTTGATTATTTTGTGCACAACAAAGTAGATATTGCCATTATCGAAGTGGGCATGGGCGGCCGTTTGGACGCTACGAATATTATCAAACCACTATTGTCAGTGATTACTAATATTGGCTTGGACCACACCGCGTTTTTGGGAAATACGATAAAGGAAATTGCTGGAGAAAAAGCAGGCATTATCAAAGCAAAAACACCGGTAATTATTGGACAATATACAACCGAAACAAAAGCGGTTTTTACCGATAAATCCCGCAGCGAAAATGCCCCGATTTATTTTGCAGCCGATACTACAGAAACGCCTCCAGCCTGCGGGTTGTTGGGAAATTACCAAAAATACAATACCAAAACAGCCTTAACTGCATTACGCGTATTACACAACCAATCCAACTTTACAATCCCGGAATCGGCAATTCGTGATGGATTTATGAATGTGGTGGCCAATACAGGATTGCAAGGCCGCTGGCAGCAATTGGGAACCAATCCCAAAATTATAGCCGATACAGCACACAATTACGACGGATTGCTCGAGGTGATGAATCAGCTGGGCGAGGAAAAATTTACTCAATTGCATTTGGTAATTGGGATGGTCAATGACAAAGACCTAGACGGAATTTTGCCTTTATTCCCCAAAAATGGGCAGTATTATTTTTGCAAACCCAATTTGCCTCGGGGTCTTGATGCCGAAATTTTAGCAACAAAAGCGACTGCGTTTGGACTTATTGGAGAAGTATACAATTCGGTTTCAGCGGCTTATGTTGCTGCACGCAAAAATGCCGCCATTACTGACTTCATTTACGTGGGCGGCAGTACATTTGTAGTAGCAGAAATTTTATAATTTTTTTATCCTTTTGTTTGCAAAAACCGAAAACTCGCTTATATTTGCACTCGCAATAAGAAACACTACAAAGTAGTAATTGATTGTGCAAGGGCGATTAGCTCAGTTGGTTCAGAGCATCTGGTTTACACCCAGAGGGTCGGGGGTTCGAATCCCTCATCGCCCACTAAGAAAACCGAAACTTATAGTTTCGGTTTTTTTTATGGTTAAAGGTGTCGAAAGTTTACTTTCGTAAAGCTTTATTCATAAAAAAAATAAACTTGTTGTAAACAAGTTTGATTTTCTTTGTTCCGGGCTCCCCTCCTGGGATCATTTGAAAAATAATCCCTTAGAACTACAAAATACTTTTCTATCCTTTGGGGTATAAAAAAACCAACTTGGCTACAAGTTGGGACTTTTTGTGAAGGCTCCCCCTCTGGGCTCAACGTAGTTAATCCCAGTTTAAACGACTAATCGTTTAAACGAACTAAAACAATTTCTCGCAAAAACGCAAAGACGCGAAGCTCCCTCCACCATAAATTTAATTCGTGCATTCGTGGCAAAAACAGTTGTTGGTTGGCGGTAGTAGGTGGTTGGTTTTAGGTTTTAGGTTACTTCCTAAGAACTGTCCTTTATCTCTCATCTATTATACTATTCGTCTTTTTGGTTAGAGGTTAGGGTTGAGGGTTTATGGTTGTCGGTTCTCTGTTTTCGGTTGTCAGTTTACAGTAAAAGCTAATTTTCTTTTCATACTTCCCGCTCTAAACAAACAGCTGCTCTAAGTATACATCTACAAATCATCCCGAAGTGTCGGGATTCAGTATTTGAATTTCATAGCCGTTATTAGTATACTTTTAAAAATCTTAAATCAAAAATCAAAAATCAAAAATCGTAAATCTTAAATCAAAAAGCCCCTCCGTTTCCGAAGGGGCTTTAACTTTATTCTAAATCGCGGTTTATCGCTTGATCATACGAAGTGTTTTCGCATTCTCTCCTTGTGTCACAATTACATTGTACACACCCGCTGGGTAACTAGAACCTAAGTCTTCTGAGATGTAATCGATGGTATTAATTGAACGAGTCTCAATTAATTTACCTAACATGTCATATACTTTTAATTCAACAGCTCCTTCAGTAGAAGTAGTTACATTCAATTTGAATTCAGATGTAAATGGATTTGGATAAGCCAATACTTGCATGTCAAATGCAGAAACTTCTTCACTTCTCGCAGCTGCTGTTGGTGAAACAATTTCACAGGCATCACCAAATGGAGACCAGGTTCCTGAAGTCATTACGGCAACACGAACTGAATAAGCTGTTTCTGGAGTATAACCCGGTACATTTACGCGGAATGAGAACCAGAATTTATTGGTGTCAAATGTTACTGCCGATTGGTCAGATACTTTGGTCACTTGGAAACGGTACTGAGAAACTGAGTTCAAAGAGCTGGTATACACCAATGAACTTGCTGTTGGAACTATTGTTCCGCAGTTTACCAAAGTGGGCGCCGCTGGTGTAATTACTGTACAAGCTGAACCATACGCAGAATAACCTGCAGTAGTTTTCACCGCTACTTCAACCAAGTAAGTAGAACCATAGTTGAAACGGCTTAACATTGGTAAAGTAAACCAGTGGTATGAACGGTCTTTTACTTGAATTAAGTTGTCACCGGTTGCTCCAGACGTAACATCGGTTACTCTAAATCGGTAACCCGTAGCGCCACTTACTGGTGTAGTTGAAATTACCGAACCAATACTGGCTAAAGTAGCTCCACATTGTGCAGGATTTACTTGCAATGCACCTGTTGGTGACAATATAGCTGGGGAAGATACCGCACAAGTGGTTCCGTAGTAACCCAACCAGATACCTGCTTTCTGTAATTCAACAGAAATAGTATAAGTAGTTGCATACTCATAATCAGCCAACATGTTCAAAGCAAACCAGTGGAAGCTTCTGTTGATAGTTTGGGTAGCACCCGTTGCGTTGTTTACCACTTTAAATCGGTATCCACTAGCAGAATAATTGATGTTTGCATAAATCAATGATCCCATAGAAGGCAAGGTAGTTCCACAAGATACAGATTGTAAAGTTGTGGTCAATTGGAATCCTTCGTCTAATTGTCCATCACAGTTGTCATCAACTCCGTTGTACAAGATCTCTGTTTGACCTGGATTAACAGCTGCAACTGCATCGTTACAATCCAATCCAAGTGAGCCTACTCCATAACCTGATGGAGTTGAAGCACCGTAGCATAATGTCTCAGAAGAGGCGTTTGGCGAATAGCCGTCAGCGTCAGCATCTACATAAAAACTACCTGTTCTCCAAACAGAGGCACTAAGGTCGTTGCAATCGGTATTGTTGGAAACATAGCCCGAAGGTTGTACGCAATCCGTAACTGAAACCGCTGCATTTCCGAAGCCATCGCCGTCAGCATCCGCATAGTACGTAAGGATTGGATTAAGTGTAATGACAGCTGTTCCTGAATTGCCTGAACCAACAAATGTATTGGCATCGGTTACTGAAACCAAAGAATAGCTAGTAGAACTAGCTGGTGACACCGAAATGGCTGTTCCACTCACATAATCAGTAAGCGTAGTATTGGTTGATCCATCAGAGTATACCACTGTAAAGGGAGATGTACCTCCTGTTATGGCAACCGAGATGTTGGTTGAAGCACCCACACAAATACTAGCAGTACCCGAAAGTACTGATTCGGTTGGTGGTGGAACCATGGTTGTAACGGCAATTGAGTTAGAAACTGGCGAAACAGCCGCTCCAGCAGTAGCAGCTACTTCATAGTAATAGGTGGTACTTCCTGTTAATCCAGTAACTGCTTGAGAAGTTCCGTTCACCGCTAGTGGGTTGTAACCTACTAAATCGACACGTAAACTTCCTTTGATGTATATATTGTCAATTCTGCTTGTTCCTCCTGCTGCGATGGGAGATCCATTTACCGCAGTAGTTGAAGTTGGAATCCAACGCACATACACCAAAGCTTGATTGTCACAAGCTTCAGGCAAAGCCAAATTATTAACTGCACCTGAAGTCCAGTTGTTGGCTACCAAAACTGTTCCACCTGTTACATCGGTATAGGTACCTCCTGCTCCAACTTTGTATTGGATTTTAAAATCGCGAGGACCTGTATTGGAGGCAATTTGTTGCGAAGACACTTTGATGTTTTTGTAACCCGAAGTATTTACTGAGATTTCCCAAAATTTATTGGCTGCTGTCCATGTATTAGTAGAAGCTGAGAAATCGGTTCCAGAAGCACCACTTGAGGATACAATTGAGCCACTGGAGATTGAAATGGCTCTTCCACTGTTGTTGGCATTGGTCACATCAGCAGTCAAGGTTGCTCCACTCACAGGAAATGTCCAACCTACAATATTTGAAGTTGATGCCAATGTATAGACTGATAAATTGTTTCCTGTTGCCGAATCAACTGTATTCCAATTGGCTACAAATTGATCATAAGAAACCGAACTGGCAGCATTAGCGATTGGAGCTACTAAGTTTAATGTTGTAAAAGATTGTTCGGATCCATATACAATGCCCGAACCATCAGTTACCCAAGCTTTATAATAATACAAAGTATTTGGATTTAATGCCGAAAGAGCTACAGAAAAGCTACCTGCCGAAGCATTATTACCTACCATTTCCGTTCCTGTTGTAAATCCAGATACCGTTGAATAAACAACTCCATAGGTAATTACCGCTGAACAACCTTCTACATAACTTCCGGCTAGTGTAACCGCCGTTTGTGTGATAGCAGAACTTGCACCCGAGGTAACTGTTGAAGGGGTATTGATTCCGGTTCCTGAGGCAATCACATTAATCGCTGTTGCACCACCGCCTGCAATGGCAATGTTTCCGTTGTAGGATTGTGCTACAGTAGGGCTAAATTTTACAAAAATAGTTTCAGATACCGAACCGGCTGTTGGCGTAATCGTTAACGAACTAGTATAGGTTCCTGTGCTTGAGGTAGAAAAGGTAAATCCGCTCAATGGTCCTACCGTTACATCAGCTGTTGTGAGGTTTAAACCGGTTAAGGCAAAACTACCTGCAGCTGAAGTGGTTCCCAAACAAGCACTACCAAAACCAGCCAACACTTGTGCTTGTAACTCAGGGGTTGCACTCACCAAGGTAGCTAAATCGGTTCCGGCGCTATATGCTGTTTCGGTACCGCCGCCGTTGATCGCTTTTACTTGAATGGTATAGGTTGTGTTACTGGCTAAACCTGTAATGGTAATTGTTGACCAAGATGAGGCCGTTTGAAATACAGCCGAAACTCCTAAACTTCCATTGGCTTGTACAAACAAACCGCCGGGCAATACTTGAATGGCGTAGCTAGTTCCCGCAGGATTTCCATCGGCTGCGGCAATAGCCACATCTAAACTACCTGAAGTTGCATTTGAAACAGTTGGCGCCGATGGTACATTAGCCAAAGTATAAAATGTAAGGTCAGCTCCTGAGGTAATATTGTTATCAATAATTTGTATTAAGCCTATCATTGATGAATGATTAGTACACTGATAAATTATACTATTTGGAGCATTTTCCGGAACTAAATACTCTATTGTGGTAGAAGTACCATAAATTCCATTTTCTGGATCGTTGTTAGTAGTACCCGGCACTTGTGTTGTATCTTGATCTGATAATCTTAATGCAAATGGATGTGATGGGCTAACACCACTAATATCAAAGTAGTATAATTCACCTCTTACTAATGTTAGAGTTGGGTATGTAGTGTCAACATATCCACTGACTGCATAATTAAATCCAGAATTGATTACTTCAAATGTACTTCCACCTGCAGCACCTGAGGATTCTATTGTGCTTCCGGCTATAGCTTTGTAATGGTAATTTGTATTTGGAGTCAATCCAGAAAGTGAAACAGAAGTTGCTGTAGAGGAAACTCCCGTAACAATTCCATCAGTAGGAGTTGTTGCCGTGACTGCGGTTCCGTAGGCTATTGAAGTTCCGTACTCAAAACCGGCTGTTATTGAATTGTTATTGGCTATTACTGCTCCGTTTAAGGTAGCCGAAGTGGATGTAATGTCAGTAGCAGCACTTGTACTTACTTGTTCTGGCAAGGTTGAAATTGTACCCAACACATTCAAGCCATTGGCAGCAGTGGGCGTGGCAGCTAAACTGCTAAAGCCCCATCCACCTGTTGTGGTTTGTCCACTCGCATAATAACGCAAGGTAATAGTCGTTCCCGCTGATACGTTTTGCAAAGCCGGTACTCCCGACAAATCAAAAGAGCCAGAAAGTGGCAAAGCTGAATTTACAAGGGGTGATCCGATTAACGTAAAATTGGTTCCGTCTAAACTATAGGCAAATTGCGAACTTACCCCTGGCGAAAGATAAAAGGATGCGGTACCAATAAAATTAGCTGTAATGGCCGCTAATGAAGTTTTGTATCCCGCCGCGGGTTGTATGGTAATTTGAAAATAATCGTTGTTGGTCGTGGCTATGCCGTTATTTTGAAATCCTTGGGTACGGAAGGAATTACTTCCCGTACTGGACACTGCAGCTGAGCCCCTGGTTAGGGTATTCGCGCCGGCAGCAGAAACTAAATTGGCATTAAATGACGTGGCAGCCAATGTAGTTGGTGAACTTTGCCCAAAGAAATTCCAAGAAGCGATAGGTGCAGCAAGTACAGTAAGGGTTTGATCTACTGCTAAAGCTGCGTTATAATTGGTATCACCGGCTTGTGAAGCAGTAATGGTAGCTGTTCCAGTCCCAACAATGGTTACAGTGCTTCCGGATATAGTAGCTACCGCAGTATTTGAACTGCTGTAGCTTACAGCCAAAGCTGAACTTGCAGTAGCCCCCAAGGTAAATGTGGCGTCATTGATGTAATAGGTTGACAAGGCATTGAAGGTAATCGTTTGATCAGCTACCGTAATGGCAGCTGTTAAACCTGTGGGTTGACTTAAGGCATAATTTGAAGCCTTTGTGCCTGTTAAAGCATATCCAGAAACAGTTACCGGTATAGCCGTGCCTACCAAAGCTGAATCAAATACAGCTACTGGAGTTCCGCCTATGGCTACATCATCACCCAAAACGGCTGATGGACTTAAAACGGCTGTTCCTGTAATGGTTGCCGCTGTAGTTCCATTGTAGGGTTTGTCGCTGATGGCAATTCCCGAAATGGTCACAGGCAAGGCGTTCACGGTGATATTTTGTAATACATTGGGTGCAGGATTGTAACTCGCATCCCCCAATTGTGATGCAGTGATGGTTGTTGTTCCTACGCCCACAATAGTGAGTACATTACCAGCAACAGTGGCCACAGCGGTATTGGAACTGCTGTAACTTACTACTAAACCTGATGAGGCCGAAGCGCCCAATGTAATGTCAGCATCTCCATAAGTCGCATTAGCCAAAGCCCCAAACGTAATGGTTTGCGCTTGTAAACCCGCAATGGTGATTGAGGCGGTTAAACCTGTAGGTTGTTGCAAGGTATAATTAGAAATTGCTGAACCCAACAAACTGTATCCAGAGACAATTACAGGAATAGAAACGCCTACCTCTGGTGAACTGAACTCGGCTGTAGCGCTATCAATAACTAAACTTACATCCGTATCATCTGCTGAAAGCACCCCATTTAATACTGCAGTACCTGAAAGAGTGGCAAATGAAGTTCCATCGTATTCTTTGTCATCGGCAGTAAGGCCAGTGATAGTAAGTGTTTTTGGCGCTACCGCATTTCCTGAAGCGGCTGTGGTAATGTTTACACTACTAGCCCCAGCACTTGACAACACAATGGTTTGGGCATTATATGACCCTAATACCAGTGCAGTAGAAGCTAAACGCACGCGCAAACTGCCACTCACGTTTCCTCCCGATTGGGCAAAGGTAGCCGTAGATCCGTATGTGGTTCCATCAGCAGAAACTTCAAAACCGGTTGGCGCTGTGGCCACAAGATCTTCGGTGAGGCTTGCACCTATTACAGCAAATGTTTGCACTGCTGAAGCGGTGCCGTAGGTTGATGTAAAAGCGGTAGCCGTGGCAGCTCCCGAAATAAATGGACCGGCTGATACGCCTGTAACCGCTATATTATCAACTGAAATTTTAGCTTGAGAACCCGAACCTGAGGCACCTACAAATCCTGTAGTGCTGTATTGATAAAAGCGCAAGCGTGCAGTAGCTGAATTATTGAATGCAGAAGGCAATGTTACGCTAATTGCTGCACTTCCCGCCACATTGTTTGTAGCGGTATAAGGCAAATTGGTTCCAGTTAATTCTATAAAACTGGTTCCGTTGGTAGAATAAAATACCTTTAAAATTGAATTTCTATTTCCAGTTCCATTAAACACAGTTGCCGCATCAAACGTAAGCGTTCCAGCGTTCCTTCCTGTAAAGTTTAAGAGTAAATCTATCGCACAAGAATTTGCTGTACTAGTAGACAGCAATTGAATATTAGCTGTACCGCGTTGCACACCACCTGTAGATCCACTTGCAAAAGTGGCGGTTGAGGAGGATGTTTTTACCCCATCACCCACAGTTCCGGTGGCATTGACAATTACCGAAGCCCACTCGGCCGAGTCGGTTCCGTTAAATCCATTGGGCCAATTGGTGGTATTGGCAATGTTGGTGAAATCTTCGGTGTAATTTCCTGCCGTCATGGCATAGGGAGTTTGCGCATGCACCGATGTGGTGGCTAAGCCAAACAATACCAAAAATAAACCTAGTGTGTTTCTAAAAAACACCAGCTGTGATAAAACTGCTTTCATAATGAACATTTAGTTTGATTTGAAGCACAAAAATAAACATAATTATAAGCTAAAGACTTGTTTAAGAATAAGATATTATTAACAATTCGAGATAATAATGTATACTATTTGACGGCGCACCATAAAAAAAGGCCGTCATTTCTGACGGCCTTTTCTATTAATAAGGAATTACTTAGCGTTTAATCACTCGAAGTGTTTTCACGTTTTCTCCTTGTGTCACAATTACATTGTATACACCCGCTGGATAAGCAGAACCTAAGTCTTCTGAGATGTAATCGATGGTGTTAATTGAACGTGTCTCAATTAATTTACCTAACATGTCATATACTTTTAATTCTACAGCTCCCTCGGTTGACGTAGTTACATTCAATTTGAATTCAGTTGAATATGGATTTGGATAAGCCTCAACTGTAAATTCATTGGCTGCAACTTCGTTCACTCTAGCAACAGCTGTTGGCGCTGTAATAACGCAAGCGTCACCAAATGGAGACCAAGTTCCTGCTGTCATTACGGCAATTCTTACCGAATAATCTGCTCCTGAAGTAAATCCTGGAACATTTACACGGAATGAGAACCAATGTTTGTTGGTGTCAAAAGTAACTGCCGATTGGTCAGACACTTTAGTCACTTGGAAACGGTATTGTGAAATTGAGTTCAACGGTGTAGTTCTCACTAAAGTGAAATCTGTTGCGATTACTCCACCACAATCAACCAAAGTTGGAACTGCAGGAGATATAACCGTACAAGCTGATCCATACGCAGAATAACCTGCAGTGGTTTTCACCGCTACTTCAACCAAGTACGTAGAACCATAGTTAAAACGGTTTAACATTGGTAAAGTAAACCAGTGGTACGAACGATCTTTCACTTGAATTAAGTTGTCACCGGTTGCTCCAGGCGTAACATCGGTTACTCTGAATCTGTAACCTGTAGCTCCGCTTAATGGCGTAGTGGCGATTACAGTACCAATGCTTGGTAAAGTAGCTCCACACTGTGCTGGATTTACTTGTAAAGCACCTGTTGGAGACAATACAGCTGGCGATGAAACATCACAAGTTGATCCGTAGTAACCCAACCAGATACCGGCTTTCTGTAATTCAACAGAAATAGTATAGGTAGTAGCGTAATCGTAATTAGCCAACATATTCAAAGCAAACCAGTGGAAACTTCTGTTGATAGTTTGAATCGCACCAGTCGTGTTGTTTACCACTCTAAAGCGGTATCCACTTGCAGTATTGTTGATGTTAGCATAAATCAATGACCCCATAGAAGGCAAAGTAGCTCCACATGACACAGATTGTAAAGTAGTGGTCAATTGGAAACCTTCGTCTAATTGTCCATCACAGTTGTCATCAAAACCGTTATACAAGACCTCGGTTTGTCCAGGATTGATCGCTGCAACTAAGTCGTTACAGTCACCAAAGTTTGGTCCATAACCTGCAGGAGCACCCGTACAAGATACTTGAGTTACGTTTTGTAAACCGTATCCGTCACCGTCGTTATCTAAGTAGTAAGTCACGTTTGCGTTTACAGTGAATGTAAATTCTGTACATGCACTTGCAGAAGCATACGAATTTTTAGGTACAACTTTCCAAGTGTACGTTCCAGGAGCTAAAACAGCTGTGTCATATGTCAATGCGGTTTGATCAGCAGAAACTAAAGTTGTAGCTGAGTTTCCAGCATCAAAATACACATCATAGGTTGCAGCACTTGCTGTAGCAGCCCAAGACAAGGTAGTAGCAGCCGTTGAAGCACAAATTACACCTGCAGTAGCTGGAGCAATTGGCGCACTTACACAACTTGGCGCAGCGGCAGAAACACAAATATTAAAGTTTCCATTAGCGGCTCCACTACCAGAGTGGTATACTCTAACATAGTAATCGGTACTTGGCAATAATGTAGTTGAGGTATAAGTCTCCAAACCACCATTATTTGTGGCATTCAAACAAGCCAATGCATTTGCTGAACTTGGCGTTCCTGCAAATATTTGCATTACAGCATTGTAGGTAGAAACACCTTGTACTCTAAACGTGTAGGCCACGTTTGTTGTGTTGGCTGGTGTAGTAAATTTGTACCACACGTCATCATCAGGCGTACCTGCTGTAGTTGCCGAACATACTTGAACACCTGGAGTTGCAGTACATCTTAGCACTTCGTTGGTTGTGCTGTTAACTGGTGTACATGCTGTATTAACGGTTAACTCAATTGCACCTGCTGGCTCATCATAAGCTGGCGGAGGCAAAATTTGGCTCACACATAATCCGAACTCTCCACTTCCTGAAGCACCACCGGCTGCACCAGTAGCTGAATCATAGATTCTCAAGTAGTAGTCAGATGACGTGTTTAAGGTAATTGAAGCAACCGCTTGTGTAAGGCCTGCAGTGGCTGTGTTGTAACAACCTACAGGAACAAACGAAGCATCTAATACTTGAACAACAGCTCTATAGTTGGTTGATGCTTGTACATCAATTCTATAGTTGGTGATGGTGCTGTTTGTTGTAAACTTGAAGAACACATCATCATCAGCAGTTCCCGGAGTAGCTGCAGAACAAGCCGCAATACCAGATGAAGCTGTAGCATTTTTACTGTTGTATACGTTTCCACAGATAGAAGCACATGGATCGCTGTTAACAGGGATTACAATGGCATTGGCGATCTCATTATTCGAAGGAATAAGAGAAGGTACCGCACCACTTGTAGTAGCAGCCGCTGGAACAAAACGCAATTGAGAACTACAGTCTGGTGAGTTTTTCAAAGCCGTGTTGTTGGCTGTTCCAAAATTGCTTGAATTGGCATATTGTAATATCAAACGATTCACAAATGAAGCCGTTGCTGGCGACGTACCGTTCATACCCACAGAGTATGACCAATAACCTGAAGAGGTATTATTTGTAGCTCCATTAAACAACTGCATGTTACCGTAGTTGAAATCAATAGAGTTGTCACTTTCGTGCAATACCACTTGGAAGTTCATGTTAGGATCTGAATAAGAGAATTTCTCCATCTCAGCCCATTCGATAACAATATCAGCCGAACCGCTACCCAAAGTACCAATTACTTTGTACTTCATAGACGTATTCAAGTTAGCCAAGTTGTTTCCTTGAATAACCAAATCATCCCAGAATGGAGCCAATACATTGTTTTGGCCAGTAGATGTTAGGTTGTTTGTGTAAGTTGCACTTGTTTGCCCCGTGTTGAAGGTCATCCAACCGTTAGAGGTAGCATAGAAGCCCGTTACGGCAGCACCGTTGTACTTGAAGGTAGTACCTGCTAAACTTACCGTATTGGTTTTACCATCATCAGAATCAGATATTGAAGTATAGGCATCACCTGTACTCATGATTGAGTTATAGGTAATGGCATTTTTACTCACACTGTACTCACAGAAATTAACCGCTACACCAAATGTTGGTGAAGTAGCTGTTTCTCCACTAGTTGTACAAGTTACTGTACAGTAGTACTCAGATGCTTCAGTTAAGGCAGCTGTAGTATAGGTTGGTGAAGTAGCTCCCGCGATGGCTGCAAATGAACCACTCAAGGTACGACCATACCATTGGAAGTTTAATCCAATTACACCCGCTGAATATCCTGACAAGGTCAAGGCAGCTGTTGTACCAGCACATACCCCACTGTTAGGACTAGAGATAGTACCTGCAACTGGTGAACCTGTACAAACAGGAGCAGGAATTACAGAAATGGTGTAATCTTCTGTTTCTCCATATGAGGATACCACACAAGGTCCGGTAATAGTTGTTTCTTTACACACAATACGCATGATGGTATTACCAGCTAACGCAGTAGCTGGAACAGCAATAGAAGACGTGATTGTTTGTGTAAATCCAGAAGCATAAGCCCAAATTACATAAGACTCACCCGCATCGGTCAATAGACCATTTTGGTTCCAGTCGAAGTAAGCATTTACTTGGTAAGAATAGGTTCCAGCAGCACATTGTGTTACTTCTACAGAAATTGGAATGGTTTGACCTGCATTGATTGAAGGCGCTGGAACAGCCGCTCTAAAGTTAGTATACAAATCAGCAGTACCTGAACCTGTTCCTTGAGTTCCTACTAATGAAGCACAAGCAGAAGTATTATTTAATGTTCCAAATGTTACATTCGTAATTTCTTCATCACCTGTAGAGGATGCAGCTGAAGCACAATAATTAGTTATTGTTAATTGTGCTGGTGTAGAAGTTACAGTACAACCGTTAGAAGTAACCACCACTCTGTAATAGTTACCTGTAGAGGCCACAATTAATGGAGAGGTTACTACTGATAATGCAGCCGTAGTTGCACCGGTATATGTAACATTTGCTGGTGTTGCATCAACCACATTGGTATATGTTCCAGCCAAAGTAGCCGAACGTTGCCATTGGTAAGTTGCACCAGGAGCAGATGTAGCAGCAGTTAATACTGCAGTTCCACCTCCCACAACGCTTGCAGGAGCAGGTTGAGTAGAGATTGTTGGATTGTTAATAGACAATTCAGCAACTGCTGAGGTAGTAGTACCACATGGTGAAACCCCTGAAACCACAACTTGATAGAAATAAGAAGCTACAGGAGTAGATCCAGTTGTGGTAACCGATAACGATGCTGTTGCAGCACCAGTATAGGTAACTCCGACAGGAGTACTGTTGGCAACACTAGCCCATGGACCAGAAGCCGAAGTACTGTACTCCCATGCATAAGAAGATGCATTGGATGCAGTAACTGCAAAAGTAGCAGTACCACCAGTATTACATACAGAAGCATTCACAGGCGAAGCTGTAACGCTAGGCGACTGAATTACAGTTAAAGTAGCTGGGTTTGATTCTACAGAAGCAATTCCTGTTACCAAACATTTGTATCTCCAACCATTGTTTGCAACAGTTAAACCTGACAAGCTTAAAGTAGCAGAAGTTGCACCAGAATAAATACCACCGTCAGCTAGTGTTGTCCAGTTGTCACCTCCTTGGTCTTCAAACCATTGGTAAGTAGTTACGTCAGCAGAAGCTACTACAGAGAATGAAGCTGAACCAGCACCGGCATCACAAATGTTTTGTGAAGAAGGTTGAGTATCAATTCCAGTATCACCCACCACAATAAAGGCAGGAGCTGAAGTAACTGATCCACAAACGCCTGTTACAATACATTGGTACAAGGTACCGTTGATTTCGGCAGGAGCCGCAGTAATGGTTAAGGTATTGGTAGTCTCATTGCTGTAAACAGCTGATGCCACAATATTTGTCCACTCTACGCCATCGGCACTTGATTGCCATTGGTAACCAATTGTTGGGTTTCCTGTACCCGTTGCGGTAAGTGTAAACGTAGTGTTATTACCCGTTACAACCGTTTGAGAAACCGTTTCATTTGACAAAGCAATTGGTGCATTTACTACCACATTTTGCGTTTTGGTAGTTGTACAGCCTAAATCGGTTACCGCATAAGAGATGGTAACGTTACCAGCTGAAACTGGAGTAACCTCACCAGCAGCTGAAACCGTTGCAACAGCTGAGTCAGAGGATGACCATACTCCTAGCGGAGTAGCATTTTGCAAAGTCAAGCTTGCAGGGATACACACGGATGAATCACCTGTAATATCTGCAACAGTAGGTACTGCCAAAATAGTTAAGGTTGAAGAACTGTTACCAGTAGTGTTTGGTCCTACAACCGTTACAACACCACTGCTCACTCCAGCAGGAAGTACAGCAGAAATAGACGTATTGCTATCTACAGTAAATGAAGCTGCAGCTAAACCATTAAAGTTAACAGCCGTTGCACCTGTAAAGGCCAAACCAGTAATGGTTACCGTTTGTCCACCTTCGCTTCCACACACTTCAAGTGGGGAGAAACTAGATACAGTAGTTGGTGGTGGTGTTAATGTCCAAGCCAAGGTAAATGTCCCTGAGCCTGTGCTATACCCGTCTACAACAAAGTAAAAAACTTGATCTGAACCTGTGTTATTTAACCAGGTAACGTTTTCAGTGTCTGGATCATCTGTACAACTAACCGCAGTTTGAGCCGCACAAGTTCCATAAAATGTGGAATGAACCGAATCAAAACTGTTGGTTGTTTGACCAATAACTAACGTGTAATCAGCCGGTACTGTGATTTTGTAGTAGGCGTCTGGCGCTGCGTTAGTAGAATTACAAGAAGGTATAAAATCATTGGTTAAACCAGTAGTTGCTCCCGTTACTGGAGAAGTTAAAGCGGTTAAGTCAGTAGCTCCAGCACAGGTATCAAAAGCAGGTAAAGCCTCAGTAGTAAAACTCCACTCGCTGCAACCTACTGCATCTCCACTGTTGTTTTTTGGAACAATTTTCCAGTAATAGGTAGTCGCATATAACATACCGGTAATACCTACCGTAGTGCCAACTATATTACCCAACAATGCTGTTGTACCGGCTACGGTACCCAAGTATACATCATAAGAAGTAGCACCGGCAGCAGCTGTCCAGGTAAGTTGAGCAGCACCTCCAGCAATTAATAAGCCAGTTTGTGCATTGGCTGGGCTCACTAAAGTAGTACAAGCTGGTGGACTGAATACATATGGTCCAGACCAAGCAGAGTAGCCATTGCCTTGACAATCGGCACGTACATAGTACTCATATAGAGTACCCGCAGTAAGTCCAGATACATTATAAGTAGTAGCTGTTACAGCAACTCCTGATCCGGTTGGAACACCTGATCCGATAGTTTGTACAGCTACTTCCCAAGCCGTTTCCTCACAACCTACTGACCAAGAAAGGTCAGCGCTCACTTGAGTCGCGTTGGCAGCTGTTAACGCTAAAGGTTGTGGACAAGCCACAGCAGCAGAAATGGTTACAACATAATCTTCTGTCTCACCGTATGAGTTATTTGTACAAGGTGTAACCGCAGAACCATTAGTTGAGAACATCGCACGCACACGTAAACGGTGTTGTCCCAAAGGTGGGTTACACGATACGGCAATTGGGAATGAAGCAGATGAACCTAATACACCCACAGCACCACTACCTGTAACTTGACCGTTAGAGAATCCAATACGCTCTGTGGTATTGTCAAAAATACCGTCATCATTGTAGTCAATCCAGGCGGCATATCCTTCTGAATATTGTCCAGCATATACGATACAGTTATAAGATGAACCCGCTTGTAATGTAGTCGTTAAAGCAGGATCTGCCGTGTAGTTAGAATAACCCAATGTACCACTCGGACAGCCTGTGCCTGAGTTGTTGTCTAAGGTATTTAAAGTTACACGTGCAATTACGTCCCCATCTGTACAACCAAATGTAGTCACAGGAGTACAGTATCCTAAACGAATAGTAGCACCAGCTGCCCAAGCAGATTTATCTACGCCATCGCAGTTGGCACGAACCCACCAGAAGTAGTTAGTGTCAAGAGTCAAGCCAGTAAAAGAGGCTGTTGTTACGCCAGCGGCAACCGTACCAGTTGGAGTAGCATCCACTGCCGGAGCCGTATTGGTTGTAGAATAAATATATTCGTAGCCATTAGCCGGTGTAGTAGTTGAAGCCGTCCATGAAACATTAGCTATTAACGTGTTTAAGTTTTGACTAGACACGACCAAAGCCGTTGGTGCTTCACAAGTAGGGATTCGCTCAATACTTAAACCTCCAATATGGAAGTCATAATCTTCCGTATTGTCGATAGGACCATCTGTGGCTTGAAAAGCCAATTGAACAGTTTGTCCAGTATAAGCAGACAAGTCAAGCAGAAAGTCTTGTAATGTATTAGGTAATGCATTAGAAGCATTGATGGTTCTCAAAGCAGTCCACACATTACTACACCCATCGGTAGAAATCAATATTTTAACAGCATCATCAGCACCCATTGTGGCAGCTGTAGATCCACCGAAAGCAGTAACAGCTGCCTTGTATGCAAGTCTACTATTTTGGGTTAAATTAACCTTTGGGCTAATAATCCATTCATTTCTGGTTGTAGTATACAGATTAATTTTTGCTGTAGTTGCACCACTAAAAATTGTAGAACTTGTCCAACCAGAGGTAGATCCTGATGGATTTAAATTTTGAGCCGTACCAACTGCTTCACTCCAGCCCGGAAAAACCGTAGCCAAGTTAGAACCTGTAAAACCAGCAAAATTATTGCTTGCAGGCAAGGTTGCTAATGCAGGAGCTGAAGTCGTTACAGTAATTGCATTTGTTCCATTGGTAACGTTGTAATAATAATCAAATGGACCTGAACCACAACGTATATATTCGTATACTTTAACATTGTAAGTAGTACCACATGTTAAACCTGAAATGGCAACAGATGTTCCTGTCCCATCAAACATAATTTGCTGACCTGTCCCAGCATAGGCAGTATTGGCTACTAATGCGGCTGCAGAACCATCTACTGGATCTGTAATTGCAGATGGACTCAAAATTACTACTCTTCTTGTGCCATTTCCATTGGTCCAAGCTAAATTAAAGCCCGTAAATGTTACAGCAGAGGAAACCGCATTTGACACCTGCGTGGCCGGTGTAGCGGGTGGAGCAACTGTTGCCGCATCAGAGTAAGCAAACAAAGTGCTGTTTGTACAGGTTATTTTACAACGGTACATTACGGCTGTTCCACCAAATGTAGCAGGTGTGTAAACCACTGTGGTAGCGCCTGTTCCGGTAGAAACGTTAATGTAGTTGGATCCTCCATCAGTAGATTGTTCCCATTGAAAAGTTGTACCCTGATCATATGTCCCAGACAAAACAAGCTGAGAAGGAACTGAGCCTGCACAAACATTTTGAAGAGAAGGTGAAACACTTCCTGCTACCGGTGTACCTGAACAAGCAGGCAAAGCAGGCCATGAATATGTTAATCCTGATGCAGGAAAAACAGTACCTGATAACGTATTTGTATCTGTGTTTAATGTACCAGCTGTAGAACCAATCCAACTGGTTGTTGTCGTTCTATTGTTAAAATCAGTTGAGGCAGCTCCCCTTAAACCAACCTGTCTAGTGGCAGACGCGTTAACATAAGGAATGTCATATATGATATTAATCCTGTTGGTAGTTTCATCCAGACGAATCTGAAAATTCATAAAATCACTGGGAGCCGTTGTAGCATATCTTGAAAATTTACTAAACTGCACAACCAAGGTTCTATTTGGTGCTGAACCTAAAGTTTGGTATCGAACAGTTCCATTTATAAAGCGTATGTTTCTACCAGTACCTGAAGTAGTACAGTTGACAGAAAGCGTCACATTAGTTCCTGATATTGAAACTACAGTCGCGCCAGATCCAATACCCGTACCAGTGACAGCATCACCAACTGAAACACCCAACAAACTTCCTGCTGTCATAGCAATTGTAGGACTACCCGAAGTTGTTGAAGCTGTAATGAATTGTCTACCAAATAAATCTCCTGAAATAGCAGATATTACGTTGTTAGATGTGCCCCCTGATAGTGGTGTTGATGAGCTTACCGGTGGGGTAGATCCCATTGAAATCCAACCATTAACATTCAGTCCAAAAGTAGTATAATCTGTTCCATTGTAATTAAATGTAAATCCAATAGGCTGGGCAGAATAAACATCTGAATCTAATGTTGCACTAGTAGTAGAAGCAGCAAGTAAAGTTCCTCCAGTGATGGGAACATACGTTCCCGTAGTTTGGGAAAAAGTATAATTCGCAACCTGAGACATCGCAGTACTGCCTGTCAAAATACTAATTAAAATAAAAATACCCGTAAGCCAAGACTTACGTAAGTTACTGAACGTGATACTGGGCGAGTGCCCAACCTCATCCGGTTCTCGGGTTTTGAGCCACGTACCTGCACGCGCACCCAAACAATTGTAGTTTCTGATCATAATAAAAAAATTGGGTTAAATAATAAGTTAATATATAGAGTTTTAAGATTCCACATAGAAAATAGTTAAACTAATCGATAAAAAGCAAAAAAAAACGACTAAAGACACCTAAAGCAGCGTAGTGGGGTTACGCTGCTTTAGAATGGTAACTTAATTGAGTTGTTAAAACAACAACTTCTTGGTCACTACAAATCCATCTTGAGTGGTGACCTGAATGAGCAACGTTTGTTGCGCAAAATGCAGGCCTGTAAATTCAACTTCGTTTGAACTGAGTTGTACTTTTGAAGCCAGTGTTCTGCCGCTGATGTCTATAATTTGCACTGATTTCAACAGCGCTTTGGATGAGCTGACACGAATGGTTCCGTTGTCTTTATAGGCAATAATGTCGTTGCTTGAAATTACGGGCACATCAGCGCTAAGTGGGCTTTGGAAACGCAAGACAAAACGCGTATCAAAGGTTCCTGCCTCAGCCGAGAATTGGTAATCACTGGCACGCAAATCGTGGACCGTTTGCGTAGCCAAATCTTCAAGGTATACGCTTTGATTTTCAAATAAACCATCAAACTGAGCAAGCGCAACTTCGTAAATTCCTGGCACTTCAATATGGAATCCTAATGGAATTTGATCGTTTGCCGAAAACGGAAGCGCTTTTCCTTGGATGCTCAATTTCTTCGTATCCAACATCGAATAGAAACTAACTGAATTTCCAGCCTCTAACACTTCGCCGTCAAAGCCGTCGTCAAACGCATTAGTTGCTTGGTCGATATACCCAACCAATATTTGTTTGTAGGCTCCTTGGTTGTTTTTTAAATCCAACCAAACTCTATTTTTTTCTAAGGAAGAAAATGGAGAGGTTAATGGCTCGTTATCGATGTTGTTGTTTCTATAAAATTGGGTGTTGTTACCCGATACACGCATGGCATTGGTAAACAAGGCCGTTCCGGTAACTGCTCCTTTAATAAAGAACGATTGACCTGCCGCTATTTTACCTGAAGGAATGGATGTATTAATTCCTGGGTTGATTGCTGCTCTGGTACCTGTACCCCCAGTATAATTGTAGACAGCGTAATCGTTGGCTACATATACATTACTAGCAAAAGGAGAATTGTGTGTCCATAAATAAATGGTAGAACCTGTACCAAGTGTAGTGGCATTACCAGCCATAAACAAATCAGCATTGATGGCCGATGGGTAAGGGTTACCAATTAAGTTTAAATTATTAGCGCCACTCACTGCAATGTTTACAGTATAGTTTCCATTGTTTGGCACTCCTGTAAATTGGGCATTATAGATAGTTGTTGCGCCAGAAATATTGAACGTCTGTGGCGCACGAATAATGTATCCTCTTCCCGGATCCATTAAAGTAGTACCCGGAGCTGCTACTGCATTCCAGTTGTAAATCGCCGTGTTCCACCAAAAATATTTATCAGACAAGGTATTTGGCGACAAGGCAAATAAGGTTTGAGGCTGAACTGGAGATGACCAATAGGTGTAATCGTAACGCAACATTCCTGTAGTGTTGCGTTTGTATATAATATTTCCTGAATTAGCCACATTATTCACTTGCAATAAACTTGCTCCATTTTCAAAGGTTAACGAACCTCCTGCGGTTACAGTCAATTTATCGGTAAGGGTCATGGTCGATCCCGCAGTTATGGTAAGGTTACCCGATGTAACAGTACAGGAACATCCGGTGACATTGCCCAAAGTAAAATTACCTGTTCCATTGATTACAATACCTTCAGAAGCCGTTGGTGGCGAAGCATTTCCGCTCCATGCCGTTCCATTATAGGTTTTGGCTGGCAATACCGTTTGTGTTGTAGTAACCACAGTCGAACATCCTGATGCGGTATTGGTACCTGTTACAGATACCGTAGTAGTTGCCGGGGTAAATAAGTAAACCGATGTAGCCGATGTTCCAGCTACGTATGGGATGGTACAAGCAGGATTTGTAAATAAAGTTCCTGAAACACTCGACGACCAAGTATAGGTAGTACCTGTGGCTGGTGTTGGAATTTGCAACAAGACTGCTGCGTTTGGACAAATATTTCCATTGGGAGGCAGGGTAAATGCTGGTCTATTGATAACCGAAACTACAGCGGAAGTTCTACAGGTTGGGTTTGACGCACAAGCCGCATAAAAAGTAACGTTTACAGGGTTTATTCCGTCTACACCAGAACCTGCAACACCTACTGGATTAAATGGACTTCCAGATCCTACAGGAGATCCACCCGTAGCAACGGTGTACCATTCTATTGGAGAAATTCCAAATAAAAGCGCTGTTCCACCGGCAGGCGGAGTGATGTTCCAGATATAGGAGTAATAGTTTGGTGCATAGTTGTTATAGGTGGTTGAAAATAAAGTATAGGTCACTCCCACGGTAAGCAAGGCACTCATTCGTGGTTCTAATCCACCGGCACTATCATCATCTCCTATAATATAAGTTCCAAAAGCACAAGATCCAGCAACAAATGCACCAGAAGTGATGTAACCCATTCCATCGTAGGCGGCATTCTGTGCCATTTCAAATGTATACACACCTGTTTGACTCACTTGAAAATCAATACGTGTATATCCTACTTGCGTAGCAGAATAACTACAGCTTGGTGAATTAGCCGATCCATTTTGACGAGGTGCAATGGGGTCTGAAGCAGCCCAAGCACCCGAAATGGTAGAAACAGGATTCACAAAACCCGAACAGTTTGTTGTAGAAGTTAAAGAAGCCGGATTTCCTGGACAAATGGTAGAACCTAGCACCCCTGTTGGCGGAGGAGACAATACGGTAAAGTTGGTTAAGCTGGTTCCAGAAGCAGTAGCACTGGACACTACAATAGGTCCTGATGTTGCGGTGGCCGGCAAGGTAACTTGCATGGTTGAGCTGTTAACAACATTATAAACAGCAGCAACACCTCCAACAGTTACATTGGTAATGTTAACAAAATTGGAACCTGTTAAGGTAATCAAAGTACCATTCTGACAGTTATTATTGGCAGGAGTAAACGAAGTGATAGTAGGTACTGTCTCACAAGTAATTGTTGCAGCCCAACCTGGCCTTGTAATGATAAAATCAGAAGAAAAAACAAAAGTCAAGGATCCATCAGCTGCTGTAGAGTATTTGGTGCCCGGTGAATTTGTTCCATAAAATGACCCCGCTGGACAAGTAGTGGCGTTGAAACCTGCAGGAAGGCCAGAGGAAATCAAAGGGGCAGCGGCAGAGTTTCCATTATAAATAGACATTCCGTCCCAGCGGTCTTCTGTAGAAAACGAGCTAAAAGCGACTTTAATTTTGGCGCCCGGAATACTTGGGAAAAAAGTAAATGTATAGCTTTCATTGTTGGCATAATCAGTTCCAGCCGAACCACTATCAAAGAAAGTTGCTGAACCAGATGAAGCTGAACAAGTGTATAAGAAACGGTTGTTTTGTGCTGCAGTCAAATTAATTACAGTAGCTGCAGGCTGAACAAGCGTAGTAAATACGCCAGGAATTGGTGTCCAAACACTATACAATCCATTGCAATTAGATCGCACCCACACATAATAAGTGGTGGAAGACGTAAGATTGGTAATGTTGGCCGTAGTGACATTAAACCCGGTACTTCCCGTAGGTGGAAAACCATAAGAAGGTGGATTTGGTGAACTGCTCACATAATATTGGTAACCATTTGCAGGTAAGGATGGAGAATCGTCCCAGAATATTGTTGCAGCCGAAAAGGTAACGCTTGATGCAACAATATCTGCAGGCGGTCTACAGGTTTCTACATTTAAGTATACGTTATCGAGTAAGGTTGTACCACCCGTGGTAAATGGGGTGTAATCTTGGAAACCAAAATAATAAGTTCCTGAAACTGTTGGTGTATAATCAACTACATTGATAAATGGACCTCCTTTGATAGAAGGGTGATCTACCAATACCACACTCATGGCAGCCTGCACAGGAGATGTCCCTACGTATACTTTCATTTTTTGCTCGATAGCCAAAAATTGAGTTGATGATCCGTAGGCATATTCAAGTCTATAAGTAACTCCCGCTGTAAGTGAAATTCCTTCGGTGTAGTAATACGCATTGTTGTTTTGACCTCCTAATACCGTACAACGCATGTGCTTGGTATTGAATCCCCAATCTGGTGTGGTTGGATCAGAATTTACCCAATAGCTGGCGTAGGGTGAACCCGTGTAGGGTGGCAAAGGTGTAATTAAATTTTCGGTAGAATTACAAGCCGGTAAATAAGGCGGTGTAGAATCTTCAAAATCTTGCTCGTATGGTGCGCCCGTTACAAACGGATCCGCAACAGGGGTACATCGTGTGGTAAAAGTACCAACAACTGACCAGGCACCCGTAGCGCTACAATTGGAACGCACGTATACATAATAGAGTGTATTAGGCGTTAAGCCGGTTAAATTTTGAGATGTTCCAGCAATTCCCGTAAACTGAGGTGTAGTAGCGCCAGTAGGTAATGTCGCTGATGTAGAATAGAATAATTGGTA